>JAESGY010000181.1_pt1 | contig 49002 bp, 59 predicted proteins | sample 9269841 | NCBI WGS metagenome assembly JAESGY01 (sample SAMN17022865, study PRJNA683097) | algae metagenome | isolation source: Spirirestis rafaelensis WJT71-NPBG6 and co-occurring heterotrophs from... | place: USA: Pinto Wells, Joshua Tree National Park, Colorado Desert, CA | collected 2006-08-15
TGACCAGGCGCCCGGTGAGCGGATCGAGAATGGTCATGGCCCATCCTCCCGACCAAGCTCTTGAGATGAGATTGCACGCTGCAGCCAACAACACGATCATCGGAGCCCCCACCCCTGTCCATCAGGCGTGGCTATTCACGGCTACGCTGTCTCTGCGGGCAATTCAGCCAAGCAGTCTAAGCCGTGGCGTTGGAGGCGGTCTGGACCGCCTGACGGTGCAACCTCTTGCTCTGGCTGGTCTTGCGCTTGCCAGCAGCAGGCGGTGACGGAGCCATTAGTTCTTTCGGCCTTTATCCTTCGAGTTGAGGCGAGAGACTGCGCCGTCGATCCGCTCGAGGTGGCGTTGATCCATGCCCCTGACGAGTTCAGCCGCTTTGCGCGCAAGCGTGTCCAGTTCAGCCCTCACAAGCTCGTAAGGAGGCTTCACTCCGCGAAGAGAGTATTCAACCTCAATGTCGATCCGGCGCAGATCCTGCTCAACTTTGGGCGAGGCAGCCCAGGCGCGCATCAGATCAACCCACGCGGCGGCAAGGTCTTTCTCCGACGTGTGCTCGAACTCGCGTCCACGGCTTACGTAATCTTCCACCTTGCGCATCTGGGCTTGCGCGAGCCAGGACTGAACGGCCGCCGTCCCATCATTCTTGCCCATCCAGGTGCTCTCCCTTTTGGCCTGCGCCGCGGATTTCAGCGTTCCCAAACCACCGCCGGGCTTCCTCAAGACTGGCGAACGTATGCTCTGACGCAGTGAAGGGTGCAGGTCGTTTCCAGGACGGAACGTCTGTCAAAAGCTCCGCTGTCCAAGTCACGTTATCCTTTGAGCCGCTCCGGACCAGGCTGGCGACAATCACACCATCCAGCAGAACGTCATAGCTGCCGGGTGCTAGCCGAGAGAAGGTGTAGGTCATTGCTGTGCCCGCCCTCCATGGGGCCCGATCTTCACCGGCTTCCCCTTCGGTTTCAAGGCGCCGCCTGGTAGACGCGGCGGGCTCTGTCGCGCAGCTCGTCGAGCTCATCCTGCAGTGAGTTGATCTGCCCTTCGATCTCCTCGAAGGTTGCACACTCGGGTGTGATGAACAGGCGGCCCTCTTCGCCGCGGGTGTAGCGCAGGAGAGCAATCTTGACGCTGGCCGGGTGGTCGGGAGTGCCGGGCCTGATGTCCAGCTCAAAGGCTCCAAAAACATGCATGGGCGTTCTCCTCCTTGGAACCTGATCCCTGAACGGCCCGACCTAGTACGTGGAGGCCGTTAGGTTCTCGAAGATGCCTCGAATGTCGTCTGGTTTGAGCGTCCCCATTTCGGTCAAGATCCAAGGGACCTGATCGTTCGGCATGTCCGACATTGCAGCCATAACGGCATCCCGCAGCCGAGGGAAACGTCGCTGCGGCTGCCAGACCTCTGGCTGAGCCGCCTCCTCTGTTTGAGGCCAGTACATCAGGACTGCCGGCTGATCGAGTTCGTTCTCGTCCATCTGTGGCTCCATAGAAGTTGGCTATTGAAGCTCATCCTGGTACAAAACCGCAAACGGCGGATCGCTAGTCTTACTCAACTCAGCCCGGTTCGCAGCAACGAGCCGGCGGAAGTCCTTCGCGTAATCCTCGGCTAGGTGTCGGATCTGAGTTGGTGAACTCGCCTCCTTAGAGGTCGCTGTCAGTGTGGCTGAGATCCGGAGCAATGCCTTGGAAATCTCGGCATTCCGCAACATCGCCGTGTTGGTCGCCGGATCGATGGAAGCCTCCAGGATCGCCTTCAGGCAGGCGCCCTGGATCTTGCGGCAGTAGTCATGATCGAATTCGCCAGCTGGTTTCATGATTGAGGGTCCGCCCCTGGTTTGCGCTTTCGTGAAATGACCTCAACCGCGTCGCTGGCCACCGCAAGTCTAACGCCCTCCCCACCACCATTCCGGGCGATGAACACGACGCCGGCTCCCTCCAGGGCCATTCGGAGGGCAGCGAGGGTTGGTGTTGTCGCCTCACCCTTCTCAGCCCTCAGAACCGTGTTTCTGTGAACCCCTGCGGCCTCAGCGAGGCGGTCAACTGTCCATTCCAATAAAGCGCGACCAGCACGCATTTGCGCAGGCGTGAGCATTTAGGGTCAGCCCTCGGGTTCAGTGTGCAAAAAGTACCACAAAGGTATTGACGGCACAATGTGCACACGGTATCTCTAATAGACTGAAAGCACATTGGAGGGGATTTTTCCACATGCCTTTCCGTCGAGTCACTATCTCTGAGCTCCTGACCTGCCTCTGCCAAGCCCGGTTCGCTCGCCTCCTCGCGAAAGCCTGCCCTGCCGAGGCTGACCATAACAGGAACTGCGCCCGGTTCTGGCTGGCTATGGCGCACAGGGCTCAAGGCCCGCCGTTGCCGTAGCTGATCCCTCTCTTCCATCCCCTGTTTCAACTTAAGCCGCGGAGAACACCGTCATGGCAAACGATACCCCTATGTCTTACTCACCGACCGAAGTGACTCCCGACCCTGACGCGCTCCTCGTCGACCTTTGTGCCCAATGGGAGGCTCTTAGGGTGGCGTGGAACGTGGCCTGCGAAGACTTCCGCGTCGCAGAGGTGACAGCCGTCGAAAAGTACCGCGGCTTGGGGACGCCTGCGCTGTGGGCCGAGGTCTATCGCGATCCCGCCTATAGAGAGGCGGACAAGCGTTCCAAAGCCATCGTGCGCCGGATGCATCCCCTCTACCAGACCATAGGGCAGACGCGGGCTGTTTCGATGAAAGGCATCATGGCCAAGGCCCGCGTCACGGCAAGCGAGTGCTTCGAGGAAGGTGGCATTGAGGTGGAAGCCGACCAGTACACTGAGGGGGTAACGCCCCATTACATGGCCTTGGCACTCGTGCGGGACCTTCTGCGAATAAATGGGGGGCAAGCATGAGCCCTGCCCAATACCGACGCTGGCGCTTCTACGCCGAGAGCCTGATCGAGCAGGCCATCACTATCCTCGATGCGCTGGATGAGGACGCGGATCTTGAGGATGGTGGGGAAGGGGAGCCCAGCCTTGGGTGGACGAAGGATGGTCTCACAGGAGCGAACTACAGCGTTTGGAACGTGGATTGCGAGCACGACAGCTCGGACTTGGAGCTTTAGACTTCAACACGAGCATAATAGGTCCGAATTAGCCTGTGGGTAGGTTTGTACGCACACAGGCACGCTCCGGGAAAAACTTAGGGAAATCAGCTAGTTAGATCGGTAAATGGCGGAGGGAGAGTCCCCCTATAAAGAGTCCATTGCCGTCCATCATAATCTAGAAAGCCGCTATCTATCAGTGACATAGCAACACTGACGATCCAATCTGATCCATTGAAATCCGCTCACATCTGATGCAAAATGTGGGGTGGAAAGTGGGGCCGAGTAGATGAAGCCAAGGGGTCGCCATCCCGAAAAGGCGCTGACCGCTGTCAAGGTTCGGGCGATACGGGAGGCGGGCCGGTACGCTGATGGGAACGGACTGTACTTAGTCGTTGACCCTTCAGGGGCGAAGCGGTGGCTGCTCCGCACGATTGTCCATGGCAAGCGGCGGGACATTGGTTTGGGGGGCTTGAGCCTTGTGTCGCTGGCCGAAGCCCGTGAACAGGCACTCGCCTACCGTAAGCTTGCCCGTGAGGGTGGGGATCCCCTCGCGCAACGGCGCAAAGCCCATTCGGTCGTCCCCACCTTTGCGGAGGCTGCCGAGAGGGTGCACGCCGAGCACAAGGCAAGCTGGAAGAACGGCAAGCACGCCCAACAGTGGATCAACACCTTGCAACAGTATGCCTTTCCTCTCATTGGGGATCGCCCCGTAGACCAAGTTGATACTCCGGATGTGTTGCGGGTCCTGTCACCGATCTGGCGCACCAAGCCGGAAACAGCGCGGCGGGTACGGCAGCGAGTCGGCACCGTGTTAGATTGGGCCAAGGCAGCGGGGTTTCGAACCGGGGACAACCCGGTCGCCGGGGTTGCAAAAGGCTTGCCGAAGCAAGGCGACCGTGACGATCACCACACGGCCCTTCCATATGCCCAAGTGCCCGAGTTTGTCCGCAGGCTGCGAGCCTCGGGCAGTAGCGAGGTAGCGCGGCTTGCCTTCGAGTTTCTCGTCCTGACGGCTTCCCGCACGAGTGAGGTGCTCGGAGCCAAGTGGAGCGAAGTCGATCTTGCCGAGAAGGTTTGGACGGTGCCTGCCGGGCGTATGAAGGCAGGGCGTCAGCACCGGGTTCCCCTGACCGCGCGCACGCTAGAGATCCTCACGCGAGCGCAGGAGATCGGAGGTGGGAGCAATTACCTGTTTCCAGGGGGCGACGGCACAAAGCCGCTCTCCAACATGGTATTCCTGATGGCTCTGCGGCGGATGAAACTCGATATCACGACCCACGGTTTTCGGTCGTCGTTTCGGGATTGGGCTGCTGAACAGACAAGCTTTCCACGTGAGGTTTGCGAAATGGCCTTAGCCCACGTGGTTGAGAATAAGGTGGAGGCAGCCTATCGACGTGGTGACCTGTTTGAAAAGCGACGCACACTGATGGAGCAATGGTCCGAATTTGCCTGGTCTAACCCAGACACTAAGATCGGTTCGGCGTTGTGAGAAGGCTTAAACATGGAACTGCGTCCCTACAACAAGCCTAAGCCACCTTCCCAAGAGGAAAAACTGGAGTTCCTCATAAAGCGAATGTTTCCAAAAATCCTATTTGACGACTTAGAGGACATCGAAACGGAAGTCGGGAAAGGTCTCCCCTTCGACGAAGCTGTCAAGCGTTCCATAGAAGAAGATGAAGATAGCATGACGTCTCGGGCGGCCCGAACGACGTTAGGCGATTTCAAGAAAGCCTTTACTCGCTTGAGTGAGCTTCGTCGCTTGTCCGACCATGATCTGGATGTGCTCTACAAAGAGCAGAAGGAACAGGGCCGACAAGAGCAGAGAGCGAAGGCTGCGGCTGAGGATCCGAAGCGATTCTTTAACAAGCCAGATGCCCAAGCAAATTTCGATCACTGGGGGCGGATGGAGTACTGGACTGTTGATGAGGCCGCCGCTCTTTGCCTCGGTAAGGACCCAAGGCGGGTCAATTGGGCCTTGATCAGAACCCTGCTAGATGTATCCCCTTTCGCGGCTCGCTACCGAGACATGCGGGTCCTGATCAAGCGTGCGGCAGCGATTAGCGAGATTGGTGACCCAGGCCGAGTGTATCCTGAGCGTGTTCTGATATGGGCAGAAAAGCGCGCTTTGGACCTGCCTATCGAACTCAAAGCCGTTCGGCCCAAACGGGCAGACAAGAGGAAGCAAGACGGGGATGTTGAGTCGAAACCTGAGGATGAAGAAATCAACGGAAAGGAACTTAATAGCCTCCACCGACTGATTTTAGGAATGGCAATCCAGAAGTACGGCTTTGATCCAGATTACGATCCAAAATCAGATCCAGATTGCAAAAGTCGGGCGTTTTCTGTAATCGCTCACGATCTCGACAAAGCTGGCCTCAAGCTTAGCGTTAAGCCCATCCGAAAACATCTCATGAATGCTGTTGGTAATGTGAGAAGGCTTGGAGCGAAGCCTAAAAAGCCAAAAGCTCCATCCTCATCTTGATCGCTGATGTAGGGACTTTCGCGAAGCTAGGTAATTCCCTGACTCGACGAACAACTCCCAAGCTATTTACGCAATAAGGCCTCTGTCGAAACAACAGAGGCACTCATGTCCAGTCTCACTCATCTCCCCGAGACCGGCTTCGTCCGGCTCAAATCTATCATCGGCCCTCACGGATGCATCCCCGTCAGCCGCTCTAGCTGGTGGGCCGGCGTCGCCTCAGGTCGCTTCCCAAAGCCGATCAAGTTAGGACCGCGCACAAGCGCGTGGCGCGTAGAGGACATTCGGGCGCTCATCGAGCAGTTCAAGCACCCAACTAGCCTTGACGCATAGTCGCACTGCACCTCCGGCCTGCTGGTTATGTCGGCCTCACCGCCCGCCTGCCGGCAGGCCCCTCTCCCCAACCTTCAGGCCCATTCTCGCGTAACGCGAAGATCGCAAAGGGCAACAGCATTAGAGACACACAATGAGTAACAAACCAGACTTAATGGCGGCGGCAAAACAGCACCCGCCAACGGCCGCGCGGCTCTGCCAGATTGAGTTGTTGAAGCTCGACGCGGGGTACCATGAGCAGCTCTACTACTTGCTTGGGGTCGCCTACGCCATCGCTGACGAGTTCCAGAGGGACTACAAAAGCTGGCAGTCGTTCGTGAAGGATCCCTTCTGGCTGCATCGCAAGAAGCGGCCCCGTCCCAAACATCAACCTAAAGCCTTGCGACTCGTGATCGTTTACGTCTTCCAAGCTACGACCAAGCAACTCTACGATCGAGCCTGGAAGTATGCCACTGCGTTGGAGTTTTACTGGAAGGAGGGGCTGCGCCCTGAGGAGGTTCCAGGCAGGATCAAAGCGGATGGGGGAATTGAGGTGCTGTTGAAACGCGCCTTACGGGTTTAGGCACTTACAAACCCGGAGGGAAGAGCCCCTAAGGACTCACACTCCTATCTCTTAGGCGATGACGATGAACCAAAGGAGAATGCCGACGAGGAAACGTCTGGTGGAGAACCTGACGAGTCCTTAGGAGACGATCAGGAAACCGAGCCTTCAGACGCCGACACCGCGAGGCGCGGTGGTTCCGATAGGGCAGGGGACACAGGAGAACCACCCAAGAAGGTTCAGCTCCTTCGGCTGAAGGCTTCCCGCAATCTCCGGAATAGGGTGAAGAGCCTTGCGCCCGGAGAGAAAGCACGGCTCACAGTCCAACGGGTCGAGGGAAAGTCGAAAACAGCGGTCGTACGTGCGGTCAGCTTCAAAAGGCTAGCAACCTAGCTTACTACTCCGGTCCTCGTTGCCACCCCAACGGGGACCGCTTGTTTGCTTCTATTCTGTCTAGCTTGAATCACGGACTTCCTGATCCCTCCCGATCACGCATCACGTGGATGAGGATTACCGATCCAACATTCCTGTCAATAAGTAACCAACTGAAAATTATCAAACAGGCCAGTTAACGCCTCAACAGGGCTCCTCAACCCAGTAACTAGCCCTCGGTAAAATGCCGTAGTTACACACGCACCACACGATGCAAGGCATCACAAGGTGCATCAGTACTACTGGTATGAGGTACACGATGAGAAGTCAGCTTAGGGTAGATGATAACAAGCGCCTACGTTCATCACAACACGACAGTCGCCGGAGGCCACTAGGCGAAAGTGATGATAATGGCGCTTGTTATGCAACAACCCCATCAAAAGCAGTAGGGGAGAAGACCAAGCTTAAACCTCCAACAAAAGCCGAGCAGTCGGAGTTGCTCAGAAATGCCCTTGAAAAGGGTCTAAAGGCCAACGGATTCATGGGAGTCGCACTTCGACAGGAACTACGGGAGTGGGAGCACGTTTTCAGCAGCACCCGCGCTCGATACCTCCACGCTCTCAACCCTTATGCCGGAGCTAAATGGGCCGGCATCCTGCACGAGGCAATTGAGGCGGCTAGCTTCGACGACACTCCCTGGAAGGTCACGATCATTGATGATGATTGGATGTTCAGTACGTATCCTCGTGGACCTTCTGAACGTGATCTGCGGTGGATGCTCAGCCGGATGCGACGGGCCGTTCGACGTGCTCTCCGAGGTGTTCCGTACCTCCTGCAAGCCGATTTTGCTGTTCGTCGTCACGATGCTGGTCACCGGATGGCCATCGAGGTGCATTGGCACGGCTTAGTCTGGGCCAGCGAGGAAAAAGTTGAGGCTTTGAAGAAGCGGTTTCCCGCCAATCGCTTCGGCGCTGACCGCTTTCGCGCTCGGGGCGTTTACGATCTGACTGGAGCATTGCGCTACGTCACCAAGGACACCCGCCTTGGCTACCGGACTGTCAAGAACTTCGGATTTCAACCCGGGTCGCGGCACTGGAAGGAGTGGTTCCAGCATCGAGAAGCCCTTTACGCTCCTAAGCGGCTGCTGCTGATTGCAATGGTGGGCAATTTGGCGAAACCAGAACTCTGCGCTGCTTCAGGGATGGGTCTGGCGGTCCTGCGCGAGGCTAAGCAATTGGCCAAGGCTCAGGGCTATCAGGCCAGCCCCGTTGTGGTACGTCGGACAGCACATCGTCGGAAGCCCTCGCGGCGGCACAGGGCTCGATAAGCGGTGATCAGGTATGCGGCTGGGCGAAGGCGGGCTGGCTGGCGTGGAGAACTTGGATGTGACAGCTCACACTTCAATGCTCGTCACCCTAAGATATACCCTGCTGCAGCAGGTTCCCCAGAGAAGAGCATTGTGCCCTTCTCTCCTGAGGAAGCAGCAGGGTTAATCCGCCAAGTGAATAGCGACTCCAAACTGCTAGGCCCTTCAGGTAAGGTAAGATACATGAGTGAAACACACAACGCACATCCTGTCGTAGCCAGCCTCCAGCATACAATTGAACTAAGCAGCGATTCTCTGGATGCGGAGAAGGCAGTCATCAAACATGGGCAGCCATTTATCGGTATCGAGCGGCCTAAAGGCTTTCGGCAACGGGCCAAGCAGGCATGTTTTCGTAACGCGATGAACCTGGCCCTTGACGGACGCGGCACCTACGTAGAGGGTTTTGCCATAGTGAGGGACTACCCTGTCCATCATGCTTGGACCACCCTAGATGGTGTGCACGCGATTGATACGACATGGCCGAACGCACCTGTCTGTCAGTACTTCGGTATTCCGTTCACGACGAAAACTGTTTCTGGTTGGTTGAAACGCCAAAACCGCACAGCAGAGCCGATATTGTCCTGCTATGATCATAATGTCATAGACAGACTCCAGTCTGATGAACTCGCCTTTAACACCCTCATTGAGCGGTTCGACTCGGAGACCCACACATGCCCTTGCTAATGCAGAGTCATTTCACCTATGACCTGGGCCGGAGATACGAGACTAACACGGCTCATGATGCATCTGCGCAGCTAGGTAATGAGCCAAACAGCTACACCCTGAGGTATGCTTTTTTTATGGTCCGATCAGGCGATCTATCATAGCTTTGACCGCCTGCATTTGCTTTCCGCTCCGACCATGGTAGCCTAACCCACTGTAGCCCCAAAAGTCCCAGCAGCCGTTCGGGTTGGCGAGCAGGTTTGCCGGATGAGCCGGGAGGAACGGAATGGCCAACCAGGGTTCTGCCTGCGGGTACAGCACGATCAGGCGATTGGCGGCGGCCCAGCGGGTGTACCCAGCGTCTCGGATAAAGTCGTCGTACACCGCCTCTACGTTCTGCCTGCAGCCGTGAAACGCGACGTGCAAGCGACACACCTCGGTCAGGCAATCATTGGGAACATACAGATAGCCAACGGGGCTCATGCTCGTCCGGGACTGCGCCGCGTCGAAGAACGCCGTCTGGTCGAACGCGAGAAGGGATCCCTCGTCGTGGGGGTTCTCTGCCGCCTCTTGAACAGCGCCAGGGTAGAGGTGCCGTAGCATGAGCCCGGCAGCCTCGTACTCGCACCGGATGACAAACGGCGCTTTGTGCTCGCCACAGGGGACAGGAGGAAGGGTAACGTTCCGCAGATCACTGATGGGTATGCCGTGACTGGCTTGGAGTTGACCTTGTTTGGGCACGAACCAGACCAGTTTGTCGCTGGCAACGCCAATCCTCTGATACAGCAGCCGTAGGGTCTCCATTGTAGTCTCAGGGACGATGTGATCTTCGCGTCCACGGAACAGCCACACGCGGTCGTCCTGCAGGTTGTCCAAGCTGTCGATGAGGTTCTCCGCCGCGGCTTTTTGTAACACGTTGCGCGATCCTTCGACCGTGGGTGCGAACGGCAACGAACCGAGGTAGTGGGTGCAAACGTACAGCGCGGCAGCGGTGGCAGGCGGGAGAGCAACTGGTAGGAATGAGAATTGCTCCGCACATCCATACGGCCCGCCAGCGATAATTCCAGCACCGCTGACCAAGCCCGAGTAGGCTAGGTGAAACTGGTGAGCGAAGAACCCTCCGGATGACAGCCCGGAGACGGTGATCTGAGCACGGTCAATCTTGTAGGTCTTGAGCGGCTCGGTGGTAGAAGTGGGCGGAGGCTGGGGCACCTCGTCATGGCTTGCCAAGCTCGCGACGGGCCAAACAAGGAGTGCTGAGATAAGGAGCCCAACGACGTGAGTAAGGTTATGATCAGACATAGCGACCTGCCTCCCGCGGCTGGCTCATCCGGCCGAGAAGCCACGAGGTGACAACCAGAGACGCCGTCAGAGCTTCCTCTTCATCCATGACTGCTATTGAACTTCTCCACTAGAGATAGCATCAATGGGCCGAACGGCAACTAGCGTCTGTTCGAGCTTGAACTGTATCTGAGTGAGGCGTTTGGCCCTTCGGCTCGGTGGGCTGGGTAGGGCTGCTTGAAAGGCACCCGCTCGCACAATGTTCTTGGTGGGACGCAGCCCAGTAGGCAGACGGGCTTTCGCAGACCCAAACATGCGGGCGTCTCACCTGCAACCACAGTTGACGTAGCCTATCTGCGGCGGTCTACTCTTGCAGGCTGTGGTAGGCCCTCCCAACAGGCCACCATCATTTAATTAACTCAGGTCGTTGGAAAGCGCGGGAGATACCTATGATACGGGTCTGGTTCGCGGCTGTCGTGTTTTATGCCATCACCACAGGGGGGCCTGCACAAGCGCAGGAAAAGGTCTCTTTCGCATCCACCGATACCGACCTGAAGGGAGGAACGCCGACCAACATCACAGGCTATTTATACAAACCGGACGGGCCAGGACCTTTTCCGGCGGTGATCGGGTTGCACGGCTGCAATGGCCTTGTTGACCAAGATGGCAAAGTCATCCCGTTGTACGGTGCATGGGGAGAAAGGCTCTCAAAGGCGGGATACTTAGTTCTCTTGCCCGACTCTTTTGGCTCTCGCGGCCATGGTGACCTCTGTGTGGTGCCGACACCCAGCGCGCCCAGTTCAGCCAGATCGCGAAATGCCGCGCGACGCCTATGGTGCCATGGCGCACCTGCGCACCCTTCCGAATGTGAAGCCAAACAGCATTGCCATCCTAGGCCAATCGTTCGGTGCTTGGGCGCTGTTTAACATCATTGCGGAAGGTGCACGACCAAAAGAACTCTCACCTGAACAGGACTTCCGCGCTGCGATTGCATTCTACCCGGTTTGCCAACCGTTTCTCGCACGAGAACCGAAATGGAAGCCTCGCCATCCGCTCCTTTTATTGATGGGCGACGCTGACAACTTTACGCCCTCTGCGCCGTGTAAAGAGCTAGTGATCTTGGCGGCGGCAAACGGGGCACCGCCTATCGAGGCTCATTGGTATCCTGGGGCGTACCATTCCTTCGACCATCCTAACCTCCCCGAGCGCGTTCTCACGCATGTCAAGCTCCCCCCCGATGGGCATTCCCCAACAGTCGGGAGCAATCCGGAGGCCAGGGCGGATGCAATCCTCAGGGTCAATGCGTTTCTAGCCGTTCAACTCAAGTAACATCGACCTGTTCGCCCTTGTACCTCTTCTGTGATTGGGCGTTTTGCTCCCTCTGAGACAGGAGGAGTAATGCTGACAGATGCACAATGGGCGGTGCTGGGACCGCTGATCGAGGCGTGCCGCCCCAAGGATAATAACGCCGTGCCAGGATCTGCGGCGCACCGTCTCGGCCATGCTCTGGCGGCATCAGAACGGAGCCAAGTGTCGCTCCGTCCCTTGGGACCTCGGCCCCTGGTCGCGGGCGGCTCAGACCTTCATCCGCTGGGAGATGCTCGCACGAAGGCGCGTGTACTCACCGCTGCCTGCCTTGATCAGGTGCTCGTACGAGGCGATAGTTCCCCCCGTCGAGCTCGGCATGGGCGCTGTCGGGAGGGTGGTCCTGGAGACCAATTCAGTGGAAGATGTAAGTTAGCGTCCGAGCCGGACGCAGCGGGAGCACCTATGTCGTTCGCACGCCGAGACGCCCTGACCGTTGCTGAGCTCCTTCGGAGTGCTGCACAGGCAGAGATTTTGCCACGCTTCCGAAACCTCGCTGAAGGTGCGGTCCGGCAGAAGACCTCCGAGCTCGACCTTGTCACCGATGCAGACGAGGCGGCCGAACGGGTCATCGGGGCCGCACTCCTTCGTGCTTTCCCCGGTGCTCTGGTGATCGGGGAGGAGGCGGTCAGTCGGGATCCAGATCTGCTGAAAGGGCTGAGCGAAGCGGACCTGGCCTTCATTCTCGATCCCGTTGATGGCACCCTCAACTTTGCGTCTGGTCTGCCCTTGTTTGGTGTGATGGCCGCTGTTCTGAGGAAAGGAGAGGTGATCTGCGGGATCATCCTCGACCCTATTGCGGATGACTGGGCCATGGCAATGCGCGGTGAGGGAGCCTGGATCCAACGCCCGGACGGGCCAACCCAGCCGCTGCAAGTGGCGTCTCCCGCTCCGCTGTCAAAGCTAGCCGGGAACGTCTCCTGGCGCTACCTCTCGGACGACCTTCGCCGGGTTGTCACCGGCAACTTCTGGAAATTCGCGATGACACCGGACTTCAGGTGTGCCGCGCATACCTATCGTCTCAATGCGTCAGGCAGACTCCACTTTGCGTTCTCCTCCAGTGTGCTGCCCTGGGATCATGCAGCAGGCTGGCTGATCCACCGGGAGGCCGGAGGGTACACGGCCCATTTCGACGGCTCACCCTATTTGCCTGTCAATCGAAGTGGGGGCCTGATCAGCGCCCCAGATCAGGAGACTTGGCACGTCGTCCGTAATGCGCTGCTGGACGAGGCACTTGCCGGTCCGTGATTGGACCGCCGCGGCGAGATTGGTAGATTGTAGCCCCAGGAATAGTTGCCCGGAAACTCAGCGAGAGGCACAAAAAGCCCGCGATGCCAATATATTCCTGCATTCAGTGCTGAGCCTCGCCAATACGGCAATAGGAAAAATTTTCGGGTTGTCCCGAGGTGTATTTGAGTTGCTGGCTAGTCGGAAAGCAAAGGACAAAAGCTAAAGGTTAAGCTGTAATGATCCTGACCAGACGAGTGGTTCGATCTTGTTGTCAACCCGAGTAATAGGAGTAAAATAATTCCCCACACAAGGGAGGTGACGATGCGTCGATTTGCATTGATTGCTACGTTCTGCCTTGCTGTGTTGCCCGCATCGGCTCAAGACAAGGCCGAGTTTCAGAAGATTGCTGACCGCTTCGTGCAGGCATACGCCAAGGGTGACCTGAACGCGGTTCTCCAACTCTATGCCGAAGACGCCTATGTGCTCCCGCCGCAAGCTCCCATAGCAAAGGGCCAGACCAATATTGCCGAGTTCTGGAAGGGCGAAGCTCAGCGAGCCGAACTCAGGCAGGTTACCGTTGTCGATGCTAAGACCCTTGGGAGCGACACAGCGCATGTGATCTTTACGTCAGTGAGTCGAACCAGAGGACAAGCTCCCAAGGAGTTCCAGGGCAAAGGCACGGCATTGGCTCAGAAGGTCGGCACCGACTGGAAGATGCTGGTTCACGTCTGGAACCGGGATGCGCCCGAACAGTGAAGCTCAGCAACCACTGCCAGAGCAGTCCGACGCTATAGATTTCTGTGCTTGATTCCGCTGGATAGCCCAAGGCTTTCATGAGCCGGTTCAAGGTTCGCATCCTTACACACGCATTGATGATTTTGTAACCTTTCGCCCAATCCAACTCGCCTCATTCGGGCTATGTCCTCTATGTGTCCTCAAACCTGAGCAAGGTCAGCTGCTCGACAGGGCTTCACGACGCTTGGTGATGTGAGGTTTTATCCAGACCTCCCGTGTCGAACTCACGAGGTCAATGGCCTCCTCAAGGAGCTGAAGTGCTGCGGCTGTGTTGCCAGCCTTGGCGCATCCATCGGACGTGAGCATAAGGAAGAACGGAAGGTTCAGTTTGAAGCCCGATGCGCGATGGCGCTCAAGGACTTCAAGGAAATGCTCAGCTGCAACGGGCGAGTTACGCGAGATGGCCCAAAGCTCAAACAGGACGCCGAGGTTCTTCCATTCGCGGATTGCATGTCGGTCACAAACTTCCCGGAGGCGCTCTCCAAGCTCACGAACGTGAGTGATATGCTCACTCAGCGTTTCAAAGATCACCTGGTGTCGGAGCACGTAAGCCAGTGTGAGAGGATGCTTGAGAGCTTCAGCTTCTTGAATGGCCAAAGCTGAAATCCTGTCACCTTCGTCATGCTTCCCAAGCTGTCTCTTCACGTTTCCAAGGATGATCTGGGCAGTTATAACCGGCTCATGCCCAAACTTAAGCGCAAGGTCGCGTCTGTCTAAGACTAATGCAACGTCGAGAGCCTGCTTCAGCTGATGTTCAGCTTCCGTAAGCTTGCCTGTCCAAGAGAAGCAAAAACCGAGGGCCCGATGCCCCATAAAAACCGTCAGCGGATCGGCTGTCCTTTCTCCGACACTGACAATCCTAGAGGCGATCTGAATGGCACCTTCGAGGTCAGCCACAGCCGTCTTCAGGCTAAATTGGCCGAATAACAGCGGTGCAAGCCGGCTCACCTCACCGAACTCCTCACAAAGCTTGATCGCCTCTTGTGCGACGTCGTCGATCCTTAAAGCAGAGAAGCCCGCAGTGGCCATCAGAGCAGGCACCATTACGAGCCGAATTTCGAGTTCGGTGCGCCGCTTTTCCTCGCCATCGGGCATCGTCTTGAGACAGTCCAATGCCCGATCAAAGAACCGGAGAGCTTCTGCATTTGCCGCACGTCTGGCGTTGTTTCGGCCTGCCTCAAGCCAGTACTTAGCGGCTCGGTCAAGAGCGCCCGCCTCGGAGTAATGGTGCGCAAGTACTTCAACTGAGGCAGCTTTACTGAGTTCCGGATGATGCTCCAATGCTGTCGCAATACGAGCATGCACGTCTCTGCGCTTGGCCTTGAGCAGGCTTTCATAGGCAGCGTCCCGCACAAGCGCATGCTTGAAGTTGTAAGTCGCATCGGGTGGCGTCCCAGACTGGAAGATCAGCTCGGCTTCTCGCAATTCCCGGAGAGCCTCAGATAGGCGCTCCCCTGAGGTTTGTGAAACGGCTGCAATCTGGCCGAAAGTGAACTCTCGTCCGAAGCAGGCAGCAACTTGGGCAATTGTCCGTGCTGCTGGCAGCCGGTCTAGGCGGGCGGTCAGCGACGCATGCAGGGAGGCTGGAATGCTCATCTCTGAGCGGTCTGCTGGAGTACGTCCGCCGACGGACTCCAATGCGCCGGCATGCTCCGCAACCGCTTTTGCAAGCTCCTCAATGTAGAGAGGCACACCATCAGCCCGAGCAACGATTGCTTCAACGCTATCTCCAGGAAGCTCTTGGTCAACGCTGCGTCTGGCCAGTGCTTCAGCCGCCAAAGGATCGAGCCTGCTCAAAGTGATCGTGGTTGCGCTTCCATAGCATTCCGGTCGAAGGCACGCTTCTGGCCGACTTGTGACTAAGATCAGTGCCCGTCGGGTCATGACCTGACGGCCCGCATCCTCAAGCATTTCTAAGGTTGGCTGATCAAGCCAGTGCGCGTCTTCAGCTAAAACAAGGAGGGGTGAGGTATCTGCCTGCAATACGATGTAGCGGGCCAGAGCAGCTACCGTTTGAGCCTTCTGCTGTTCGGCCGTTATCCCGCTCGTTGGGGTTCGCTCCTGAGGCACGAGACCCATAGTGCCCAAGATGAGTTCGACCTCCTCCTCACCGAGTGGGGTTCGCGCGGAAAGGAAAGCTCTCACCTTATCAGCCCGAGCGGCCTCGTTGTTCTCCGTGTACACATCCGCAGCGGCAGCAATCTGCTGGCAGATAGGCCAGAACGCGCTGTCCATGTGGAGCGGTGATCCTTGCAACTGCAATTGCAAGATCACAGGTTGACTCCGCGTCGCGAGATCGGTGAGAGCCCGTGTGAGCCTCGATTTGCCAATCCCTGCCTCGCCGACCAGCAAAACCACTTGTCCGAAGCCTGTACAAGCCTGCCTCCAGCGTTCCTCCAGGAGCGCAAGCTCTGGGTCCCGAGCAATCAGCGGGCAGAGCGTGGCTGTGCGGGCCTCGAAGCGGTTCGGTGTCGCCTTTTCCTCTCGGACTATGTAGCCCAGGACAGGTTTGATAATGCCCTTTAGGGAAAGCTGACCCAAGGGTTGCATAACAAACAACTCCCCGGTCAGCCGTTGCGTTGCTTCGTCGATCACAATTGTGCCTGGATCGGCAATCGACTGCAGCCGAGCTGCAAGGTTGGGTGCATCACCTGTGACGGTGCGTTCGCGAGCCTCGTCAGAGCCTATCAGCTCACCGACGACAACGAGGCCGGTTGCGATGCCAATTCGGGCCATCAAATGACCGACGTGGGGAGATTTTAGCTCTTGAACATGGGCTGTGATGGCGAGAGCCGCACTTACGGCTCGCTCAGCATTGTCCTCATGAGCACGCGGCCATCCAAAATACGCAAGAACACCATCGCCCATGAACTTTGCAACGTGCCCGTCGAAACGGAGGACGTCACCGGCTACAGTGTTTTGGTATGTTCTAACCAGATCACGCATGTCCTCTGGGTCAAGGGACTGGCTCAGTTCAGTCGATCCCACAAGGTCCACAAACACGACGGTGAGTTGCCGCCTCTCAGCTTGGATGTCCTCAACAGAGCCATCGGGCTGGCGGTCGGAAGGACGAAGCGCGGCATCTCCAGCTGTAGGATCACTATTCGAATGAAGTGCAGCAATGGCTTCGAGCATCTTCCGCCGATGGCCGACTGCGTTAACCCCGATCTCCTTGAGGTCATCAGCCGTGAGAGATGGCAGGATGTCCCCATCCACGGCATTGTCGGTGAATGCGGCCTTATACTGGGTAAGGCCAAGGCTGGTCAGCCATTCCTCAATGCTTAGCTGTACGGGCATTCTCGGACGCTCGACTGTGACCGATTTGAGAGCCATTCCTGATACTCCATCAGAAGCGCGTGACGTGCTAGGTCCAAGAGTAGCTCACCCCAGGGGAATGCTGCAGAGTGGCACCCTAACAGGAATCGACACCATCCAGGTTGGAGTAAAGCTTGGAAAAGCCAAGCTAGAGCTGCTGAATTTCTGAAGGGAGCAGGCTCACTCGGCGCTGCCACCTACCGCTCCCGAGGTGTTCCACCTTGTGCCGTACCGCGTGACCTCCACCAAGCTCTGGACGAACTCCGAGTGCAACGGCACTATCCTGAGGATGACAGCTGACGCTCCTAGAGTTCAAAGGCGGCTCGCGGCTATCCTGGCTGCCGACGTGGCGGGCTTCTCGGCTCTCATGGGCAGAGACGAGGAGGGTACCCTCGCCCAGGTCAAGGCGCTCCAGCAGGACGTAATCAACCCAGCCGTCCAGCAGCATCATGGTCGTGTGGTAAAGACCACCGGGGATGGGTTCCTGATCGAGTTCGCCAGTCCTGTGGAAGCCGTCCGGTGTGCCTTGGTCATCCAGAAGGCTCTTGCGTCCGGTCCCCTCCAGCTCAGGATCGGGATCAACCTGGGTGACGTGATCATTGAGCCAGACGGCGACATCTACGGCGAGGGAGTGAACATAGCCGCTCGCCTGGAGGCCCTCTGCGAACCCGGTGGAGTGCTGATCTCTGGCAAGGTCTATGACGAGGCTGAAGGGAAGGTTGAGGCCACCTTCGAGAGCCGGGGCGAGCAGCAGGTCAAGAACATCGTCAAGCCAGTGCGGGTGTACGCACTTGGCCTGTCGATCCCTACGGCCACTCCAGTCAACTCGAAGGCACTTCCGCTGCCAGATAGGCCGTCGATAGCCGTGTTACCGTTCACCAATATGAGCGGCGATCCCGAACAGGAGTACTTCGCAGACGGTGTAGTCGAGGACATCATTACGGCACTCTCGCACTTCTCCCGCCTGTTCGTCATCGCCCGTAATTCGTCCTTCACCTACAAAGGACGTGCTGTGGACGTTCGACAGGTGGGGCAGGAGCTAGGCGTCCGCTATGTCCTCGAAGGCAGTGTGCGGCGCTCAGGCGAGCAGCTCCGGCTGACAGGACAGCTCATCGACACCGGCAGTGGGGCGCACCTCTGGGCTGAGCGGTTCGATGGCTCCATGCAGGACATCTTCGCGCTTCAGGACGAGATGACCAGCAGGGTGGTTGGGGCTATCGCGCCTCGGCTCCAGATGGCGGAGATCGAAAGGGCCAAGAGAAACCGGCCCGACAGCCTTGATGCTTATGACCTCTACCTTCGTGCCCTCGCGGCGGTCCGAGAGATGACGCTCAAAGACAGCGACGAGGCGCTTGCGTATGTTGACCGCGCCTTGAAGCTCGATCCTGATTACGCCGTTGCAGCAGGACTTGGGGCTTGGGCCTCCACACTCCGCGTGGCGCAGAACTGGCCCGTGGATCGTGAGGTCGAGAAGCAGCGGGGTTTTGCACTGGGCCGCCTTGCCGTCCTCAAGGGGCAAGAAGACGCGGACGCGCTGGGAGCAGGCGGTTACGCTATTGCGTTCTTAGGCGGGCAACTCCAGGAGGGGATGAGAGCCATTGAGCGAGCGATCATCCTCAACCCGAACAACGCTATGGCGCTCCAGCACGCCGGGTGGGTGCGCAACTATGCCGGTCAAGCTCAACAAGCCATCGAGGCACTTGAGCGCGCAGTGCGCTTGAGCCCCCGCGACCCCATGCTCTACCGGGCCCATGCAGCGCGAGCCGTCGCTCACCTGCTGCTCGGAGAGCTTGAAGAGACAATCTCCTGGGGCTTAAGGGCTATTGAGGAGAACCCGAACTACAATGTCACCTACCGTGCGGTGGCTGCAGCCTACGCCTATGCTAGGCGATCCAATGAGGCCCGAGATATGATCGAGCGCCTCTCTGCCCTCGTCCCTGGAATCACGATCCGTGGCCTCCCCGAGCATGTCGTGTTCAGTCAGTCGGGACGACTAGATTACTTTATTGACGGCCTGCGCCTTGCGGGTCTGCCGGAGTGAGCAGAACCAGCAGCCCTCAGTCTGTGGCTCAGGTCTCCTGCGTCAAGATAAGTGCACTATAGGGACCAATGCCGATGTTGCCGCGAAACCTCAAGCCATCATACGTGCGTGGTTCAGCCACGGTATCGTAACCCAGATAGTCTCCGAAATCAGAGCTGTATCCTGACCAGTCGCTGTTGAACTGAACCTCCCACCTTCCACCTCGTGGGAAGCCGATGGTGTAGCTGCTGTAAGCACGGTTCGCGAGGTTAAGGACGACGACAACGTCATCACCAGGCCCACCACGATCCCAACGATGAAACGCGATCACCTTGTCTGTCGGATTCTCGTGGAACACGTTGACGTGGTGACCTGTGAGGCCACGGGTTGTACCGTCAAGATTGCGTCGGAATCTGATCAGGTCCTGATACATCCGGAAGATCCCGGCGAAACGTTCCTTTTTGCTCCAGTCCAGCGGATCAGTATCGCGAAACCACTCGTCCTCCAAAAACTCCTGACCTTGGAAGAGCATTGGGATGCCGGGAGAGGTAAAGACTAGAACGGCACCAAGGGTCGAACGCTTGCGCGCAAACCAGCCGCCAGGGTCATTAGGCGCGACGTCGTGCGGGAGCCGCGCCCGCCCGTTCGCCACCTCATCATGGGACTCGGTGTAGATGACACGGGTGAACGCATCTCTGTCATAACGGCCAAGAATGGCTTCGCGAACTGCGCCGGTGTCCCGCTCGTCATCTCGGGGTGTGATAAGCGCCTTGCGCACCGGATGAACAAAATTGGCAGCCCACTGGGCATCAAACCCTGCTCCACCGGAATCGGGGTCACGCGTCAGCCAAGGATTATCCTGCAGGTCCTCGGCGATGGAGATTTTCCAGGGCCAGCGGGCATTGATATGGCGATTGACCCACTGCATGAGCCCCCAACCATCAGCAAGGCTCTGACCGGGGTCGTGCTCATTGCCGTAGACGGTACGGATGTACAGGGTCATGTCCCATCGCAGCCCGTCGGCATGAACCTCATCGAGCCAGTACACGGCGTTGTCACGCAGATACTGGCGGACCTCGCCCCGTCCATAGTCAGGTCGCCCGGTCGTAGTCCAAGGGGTCCAGGAGCGCCAGTCGTTGTAGAAGTAGATACCGCCCTTGTCTGGCTTGTGCCACCCGTCGAACTGCCAGGTGTCAATGTCGTTAGGACCGAGGTGGTTGTAGACGACATCAATAATGACAGCGAGACCGAGGCGGTGCGCAGCCTTGACGAACGCCTTCAGCCCTGCCGAACCGCCATAGTAGCTCTCAACTGCGAAGATATCGCTTGGGTTATAGCCCCAGGAATAGTCGCCCGGAAACTCGGCAAGGGGCATGATTTGGACGGCATTGACTCCGAGTTCTGCTAAGTGGGACAGCCGCTCGATTGCCGTGCTCAGGGTGCCAGGATCAGCACCCGCGAGATCATTGAACGTTCCGATATGCATCTCGTAGATGACGAGTTCATTCCATGCGGGCATTTGGAAGGTGCCGTCATCATCCCAAACGAAAGCAGCGGGATCAACAATCACCGTCCGTCCGACCGAGCTTTCGACATCGCGGCCATAGGGGTCATTCCGGCGCAGCCGCTGCGACTGATAGGTAATCACATACTCGTATTTGTGACCGGAGCGAGCTTCGCTGAGCTCGCCCGACCAATAGCCGTTCCCCTCGGCAGCTAGTGGGTTCCGTGTCTCGGACCGATCATTGAAATCTCCGCTGACGTGAACGGCCTCGGCGTTTGGTGCCCAAACCCGAAAGGCAACGCTGCCGTCGAAGGGGATTGAGCCCATTCCTGTTCGGGTCGCCGGACGCACGTTAGGGGGTTTAGAGGCGTCTTCTTCATCGACGACAGCCATTGAACTTCTCCGCTGGAGAATTAATCCAGGGCTCGAACCGCAACAAAGCCGAACGATACTAATTTTGTGGCTTGCTGGGTACTGGTGCCGACTAAAAAGCAGCTCGTTTCATTTCCTTTTTTCCGCGGAGCTCCCCACGTACTATCAGCGCGAACTTAGCGAGCTTGGCGGCGGTGAGGTAGTGCAATGGAATGATGATTGGGCAGGGGAGGCAAAGCTCCTCCATGTGCAATAGTTGAGCTTTGCCGCCATCACTTCAACTTGATCGAGACGAACTCCGTAGTGGCTTTAGCTCGATCAGCAGGATGTCGCTGGAGTCGAGCCAGTAACGGGTGGTGGTAGATCGAACCGTGCAGCGGGATCGACTGATCCGGCTTTGGCCCGCGGAATCGAGAAGCCAAAGGGTCTTAGGGGTGACCCGGTACACCACATACCAGTGGTCCGTGACACCTGTGACGCCGACGATGGCTACGCAGGTTGGTCCCACCTCCCCATTCAACGCAGCCCACAGGTGGGGCAGGGTGCGTTGGTGGCGTTTGAGGCGTAGGGGACGAGCTTGAAAGGTGAGATCTCGACCCCGGATGCGCCAATGGCTCGCGGCAACTGCGAGGCGCTTCAATTGGGGAAAGTACATGCCCCGGAGAAGGGGTTTGTGGAGGTGAAGGCAGTCCTGCTCAAGGGCTTGGATCAGCTTCTCGAAGAGCTTTTGACATTGCTCGTCCCGTAGACTCAGGACGTGGCGAAGGGCATTCACCACCGCATAAACTCCACACAGCCCATCCAAGTCCCCTTGCCGGAAAGCGCGTTTGCGCCGGGCCATCAGCTCCTAGTCAGAGCAGGCGAGTGCAGGGTGGGCGGTGGTGACAACCCGTGGGAGGCGGAGACATCGCGGTCTAAGGCAGGCTGCTCCTCAACGAGGGTCGCAAGGATTCGGCAAGATGAGGCAGCTTCGTTCCAGACAAGATTCAGGTTCGAGCGGCATGTGACAGTAGGATGAGCAACAGGGCGCATGAGCGTGGCTCCTCAAATACAAAGGGAGCCTCCGGGCTCCCTTAAGGATGTGGGTTGAGCGGTCAGTGCGGGCACTGACCAATGATGATAAAGTACGCGGGACAAGCTTCGCCGCAACGTATGGTCAAGCTAATGGCTAAGCCTGGCAGCCTTATTTCGTTTTCGGCAGGGCACCCACACGCCACACAAGCTTAACTGAAACTATATATCTTGTCAAGCAAAGCGTAAGCTAAGCTATAGCCGAGCTTTACGATCCCTACGATAAGATGGCCCGGCATGACTGACGGTGCGGCCTTCCTCTGATATGTCTAGTTTATCCTGCACAAGAACGACCTGAACCCATCGTGACGACCTTTCTGACCAACACACCGACCCTAGAGGATAACTGGCGAGCGATCATCCTCTTTGGGAAGAACACGGCGTCGTACAAGTTCGCCCTCGGGCAGGCCTTGCTCTCTCTCGGGCAAAGCCAGGACGAGTTGATCAGGCTTGATGATCTCGCTCTCCCATACGCGACAGCTCTCTGTGGTCACCTCAAACAAGCACCGAAGCAGGGCACCTTCGAGAGGAGCACGTTCCTTCGGGAATGCCAGCGACGCCTTGCCAATGAGTACACCGACGATCAACTGCGTGATGCAACGGTGAAGCACGGATTTGGCGACGTACTAGATGCTTTCCACAACCTCGGGGGAGACCGTGAGAGCGTCCGTTTCTTCCACAAGGAAAAAGGACCCACCAAGGCGATCCGCCTCACCTCAGATTTCTTCCGCTTGGCGAATGAGGGTGCAGGACCCGATCTTGCGAAAGAGGTCGAGGGACGGTGGCGGCTGGTCGAGACCGCTTGGGAGGGCGGTGTGAGCGTCCCGCTGATCGAGGCAGAAGACCACGGCAAGCAACTCATCGCACTCTTTGGTGAGGAGCAGAACGGCATCAAGCCAAGGCGGCGTGTCAACGTCACCTCATCTCGTGACGCACTGAACGGCTACCAGAAGGGGCACTGCTTCCACTGCTTTGCCCAGATCGGGATCACCCCAGGCACGAGCGAGCTCGCCGATGTAGACCATGTATTTCCCCATGTCTTGGGGCCGCTTTTGCCTGGCAATGTGAACGGGGTCTGGAACCTCGTCCTGGCCTGCCGTGACTGCAACCGAGGCACCAGCGGCAAATTCGATCTTGTTCCGGCTTTGGATCTTGTGGAGCGCCTCCATACCCGCAACGAGTTCCTGATTGGGAGCAAGCACCCGCTGGGCGAAACCATTGTGCGGCAGACTGGAAAGTCGCCGTTCGCTCGTGCAGGGTTCTTGCAAAAAGCATTCAGCCAAACCAGGGCGGCCCGTATTGCCACCTGGAGCCCAGTTCTTCGAGCTTCGCCGGTGTTTTGAAATGTCCGTTGATTACTACGAGCACAATGCCGATCAGTTCATTAACGACACTGTCACGGCGGATGTGAGCAGCCTGCGGGACCGCTTTGTCCGCGAACTGCCCGCATCAGCCCGTGTATTGGACGCCGGATGTGGATCAGGCCGCGATGCGAGGGCTTTTGTCGATCTCGGGTTCGATGTGACTGCCTTTGATGCTTCCGCTGAGATGGTCACACGTGCCGCGCAGTATGCCCGGTGCCCCGTGCTTCATATGACCTTCGACGAGATGGCGTGGAACGATGCATTTGATGGGATTTGGGCGAGTGCGTCGCTCCTCCATGTTCCGAGGGTATCTCTCGTCGCCACTATAGCGCGGTGTCACAAAGCACTCGTTCGAGGGGGAATCTTCTATGCGTCCTTCAAGTACGGAGATGCGGAGCGAACGAAGGATGGACGGCGGTTCACCGATTTAACAGAGGCCACCTTTTTGGAGGTCGTGGGACAGGTCGGTGGGTTCAAGGTGATTGAGTTGTGGCGCACTGCTGATGTACGACCGGGGCGTCAAGATGAGGTGTGGCTCAATGCCCTCGCTAGGAGAGCGGATTAGAACAGCAGCCCCATCTAGAGACGTTAGCCTTGGCGCAGTGTTGATAGGCGCACTTAAGCCGCAGCCTTTCTGGGGAGTTTTCTTTGTCCGAGAGTGTCAGGGTCACACAGGAGGGACAGAGAGTATCCGTGGAACATCGGTCCCACCTTTCAGCCCTGAGCTTGTCTTGGGGCTTTTCTTTGCGTGGGGGCTGACGGGGCTCCAGCCACCAAAAGTGCCGCAAGGGGCGACACTACCCCGTCTTTCAAAGGGCTATCAGGTCTAGTTGCCCTTACGAGGGCCTCGTGATGTAGGCCATCAGGGCTTGATGCAATGAGGACAAGCCCCCTTTGCAGCCCCTAATGCGGCTGGGGCTTGAGCTCCACAGCTTCCAAGCATGGGAACTCCATGACGATCTCCCCGGCCTCGTCTTGCACCTCGAACACCGTCTCAGCCCAGTTCACAGGGCGCTCAAACTCGTGCTTCATCAAGCTTGCTGCCGCAGCCTTCACTGCCTCCCATGCTTCGTCAGCGTCACGTAGTTCCTGGCCCTCGATGTCCTGAAGCATCTGGTCACCTTGGCGAAGGTGGAAGAAGTAGCGGGTCATGGGGACTCCTGGGAAGGGATGAGGTGGGCGATGCACCTGAGATGAGGGTCGGGATAGGCAACCGCAAGCTCATGCTTGGTTCCGGCTGCGTCATCCGATGGGCCGGACTAGGCTCACATTGTGGTCTCCCTACGATAGGCGTAACGGAGGGTGGTGCCCTGACCTGAACGATCAATGACAGCTAGGCTGCCTCCCCGGCAGAAACAAGGCCGAACAATTAGAGGCTACGTTTCCTTTTTCATTTAGAGGCAGACCTACTCGCAAGGATAGTTGTCTCCATAGACACCGCTCGTTCTGACGCTGGAACCAAGTAGAATGGATGACTTACCTGAAGATGCTGAAGGCTAGCCTGAGAAGAGGGCCGCAGCGCCCCCGCGGAGTGTTAGTCTTAACACCAGCTGCTAGACGCCACATCAGTGTAGCTCTAGCCTAAGGCGATCCTGTTGCGCTAATCCCGCTCGGCTCGCGCATGGGACAGTTCTGTTTCAGTGGAGGCTTGCGCTTCTCGATCCTACTGCAAGCGGCGCTCGGCCTCCGGCACCTCGTTCTAGAGCTCTGAGAGGCGCTGAGCCTGCGCTTCAACATTGCGAGTGACCTCCGCGGCTTGTTGCGCAGCTGTGAGCTGAACTTGGGCCTGCTCGCGGGATTGGGTCACCTGTGCCAGCTGCGCCGTCTCGCCCAAAGTGAACATCAATTAGATAGCCACCACGTCGAAGTGCAGCATGGACAACAAGTTCAGCAAGCGTAGCCTCGAATTCAGCATTGCCACCTTTCTTGAACCTGCTGATGATCTCATTGCGGTCGCAAACTGGAAGTTCGTAAACCCATTCGTTGAGAATAGTCCGGTAAGTTGCAAACGGGGGCAGGGCGGATGAGTCATAGAAGTCGAACTCCCGCTCACCCCGGCGCATTGGTGTTGTTCGGACTCGTTCTTTGTTCTCAAAGAGCATACGTTTGGTCTCCTCAGAATCGTTGACCCTAGAAAAGCGTGCTTCGCGTCTGGACATTTGTCTCCGCAATGGTGCGCTCACGCTGTATAGACAAGCAGCCCGACTTCTGGGGCTGCTTGTCTATCCCCTAGTCAGCCTGCAACTGCTCAGGGAGGACCATTGAGACAATCTTTGCCCCTCTCTTTCCGCGTCCATCCAGCCCTAGTCCAATCTCGGTTGCTTCAGTTGTGGAAATCCGGTCCTTATCGACGTCATCAAGTCTGATGCTTATGATTGTGCGCCTTGAGCAGTGCGATTGTCCGACAAGGTAAATCACTTGGCCGATGCGCAAATCTCCAACCATTGGGGCGATGATAACGGTCGATTGGCGGCGCAGTTCAGTAACGCTGCCATGATGCACGGCGAGTTGCTTCTGCTCAGCCTTCTTCAGGAGAGCCAGTTGGGCCCGTTCAGCTAGCACTTGGCACAGCCTGAAAGTGAAATCGGAAAACTCCTGCAACACTTCAAGTCCAACGACATCGTCTACCGACTGTCCTCCATGTGCAGCCTCGTTCCTATAATCAATTAGGCGGGCCAGCTCATTCTCTGGACCTGCTGCAACTCGGTTCTGATCCTTGAAGAAGGTCTCCATATCCGGGTGTCCCGCAACCCACCCTTGAACGCCCTCTATCCCGCAGTTCTTGAACAGCCGGGAGAGTTCTGGCAGTCGCAAGTTCTGCTCTTGGATCAATAAAGCAGCGGGCTCAAGCCTGTAGCCGTCATCGCCAGCCAAAGCTAAGTGGAAGTTCTCGATAAGTGTCTCTAGAGAAAGGGCTCCGTAACGGGGGCCGTCTTTTTTCTCAAGTATTCTCCCAAGACCAGCGCGATAGTATGTCTTGAATTCTGGCTCCAACTCGTTGAACCGGAAATTCCCTTCCAGGAAGGTGACGTACTCCCGGATCAGTTCATGCGCAAACTGCTCATAAAGGGCATAGAGTCGGGTGACTGCCGAGCAATGATCAATTATGCGCCATTCGACGGTATCAGGTGGCTCGTCTGCAAGCGTTGCTACATCAAAACACGGCGTTGACGCACGGCAGGTAAGGGACCTGTTCGCAACGAGTCCCCGAAGCGCCTCAGATGTTTGGAGGTGCCGTTTTACAGCGTTGATGCTGCCCTCTAGGCGGAGCAAGGATCCGACGTACATTTATCCGCCCAGAACGCCAGCTATCATATTGCTGAAGAGTGCAATTCGCTCCTGGATATCAGCCTTGGTATTGCCACGCCCAGTGAATGTTCCAGGCGCATTCGTAAGAAAAAGTTCTTTAGTGTTGTCAATGATCAGGTTGGAGCGATCTCGTAGCGTCTGAGCCTGATCAAGGTGAGCCAAAAGGCCGAGCATCACGGCATCATGGAAGGCTTTGTGTGGTTTAGAAACCCATTCACGTTCCTGAGGGTCGTAAGTTCGAAACGTTAGGTCACCATAGATGTCGCGCGCCAGACTCAGCGCGCGGGTGTATATGTCTCTGAAAAACGCGACATCTTGGTCGCTGAACTTGACTGCTCTCCGCATGTATAGATCAAGGAAGCCTTGCATCCCGCCGCGATAGTGTTCGACATGCCGTAGTGCGAAAAAACGCAAGACGAGTTCGGCATCCCCCATTTTTGCAAACAGCGGATTGTCTTGAAGACTTGGATTACTTTCAACTTCACCGTGAACGTAGCGGGGAAGGCCCCACACCGCGCGGAAGTCGTCCGTCCGAGTTAGCTCCTCCAGAAGCGCGTTGAATGGTCCGCGATAGAGGGCGTTCCGAATTTCCTGTCTTTCAAGGCGAACGCCACCCGTGTTTAGACGTTCGAAAACCGTCTCGCGCAGTGAGGATGCTTCTTCTTCGCTCTCGGTGGACTCCTTTAAGAGCACGATTGACGTGATAGATCGCCGATCAATTCCGGCCTTAATTTTTTCGGGCAGTGTCTTATATGAGCGCCCATTCAACTCAGGCCAAGTCTTCAAACCACGGAGTTGAAATGAGTTGCTATAGAAGTCGCGGATAGCAGTAATTCGTTGCTGCCCATCCATAACTTCATAATTATTGTAGTCACGTTCGTAAAGAAAAACGGGCGGAACTGGGATGTTCATTATGAAAGATTCAATGAGTAGACTCTGCTGCTTAACATCCCAACGCGGGCGGCGCTGATAGAACGGGCGGAGATCCATATAATTTGGCTGCTTTAGTTGACCCACGAAACCCGGCAGCTTCTCTCTGTTTGTTTCTATGACGATACGACCCTCTCCGCGGGTGTAACGTTCGTTGATCGCCCGGTCGTCTAATTTCGGGGTGGCCTCTCCCTCGCCATCGTTCCATATATTGGTTTCGCTTGGAGCTAATAGCATTCTGTTGCTCTCCAACAAGGATTTTAGTTCGCCTAGCACAAGCAGAAGCCATTTGTCAGCCTCTTGCGAAAGGCTGTCCCTCGTATTTATGTGGCACCATTGTGAAAAATATCTCCTGAGAGCTGTTGAGCGGTGCTCATTGCAGTCTAAACGGGCGCAGCACACTAGGATGAGAGTTACAGGCAACTTATATTTATTATCGGAAGGTGCAGGGGAGTTCTACATTTTGCCCCTAACCCATCGTCCTTCAAACCCCATTAAACCCTAGGGTTTGCAACTAAGTAGCTGAACTGCCTTGGTCAGCATGGAAGTCTTAGCGGGTGCAAGGTCCACTCCTGCAGAGCGGGGGGAGGGGTCGCAATCACCCTGCTTCCCTGTCAGGGATATGTGGTCGATGGCAATAAACGTATGTCTCAAGATTGAGGGTGAACTCAACCAGGCATCGAAGAGTAAATCTCACCCTCGCGCTTTGGGCTCACCCGACAAAGCTTTGTGCTCCGGCTCACAGAGTAGGATGCCATGCTGTGTAAGGTTAGGTGAAGGACAGGAGAGTTCCATGACCTTGACCATCCTTGATCCACGCTCCGGCGAGAAAGTGACGATCTACGTCGAGAACGTCCCAGTCATTCGCCAGCCACTTGCTGCCAAGATTGTTACCTATCCGCGGTTCCGAAAGCCTCATTGATTGCACAAAGATCGGATGATCCCGTGTGCCGAGTCGAACAGGGCGAGTGAAGGGCAGCTACGATAGCTGATTGGAGTTGTGCAGCCGCCGTCCGTCTGTGCCAAGTCCTTGATCGTTATCGTTTGTGGCTCAAGAACCACTCGAAGAGTGCCGGATCGTTGTACGTCTCTGTCCACGAGTCGTGCCCCGCGTCGGGGTAGACGGTAATTCTCGCCTCGTTCCCCACCTGCTTGAGAGCATCCACCATCTCCTGACTGGCCTGAAGGGGAACAATGTCATCCCTAGCTCCGTGGAAGACCCAGGTCGGAATGTTCCCGATGCGCCGGGCCATACCTAGATCGCCCCACCCACAGATGGGCGCGAGGGCTGCAAAACGCTCCGGATGCGCCGAGGCTAGCCTCCAGGTTCCAGCACCGCCCATGCTGACACCTGTGAGATAGACCCGATCTTCATCGACAGCATACTGGCTTATGATTTCACCAAGGAGCGCATCGAGGGCCTCTGGGTCCCACGTGGAGCGTTCCGGCACCTGTGGAGACACGATGATGAACGGCATCTCCTTACCCTCAGCCACGAGTTTAGGCGGGCCGAGAGATTTGACCTTGTTGAGGTCACTGCCTCGTTCTCCGGCTCCATGCAAAAAGAGGATCAAGGGCCATCGCTTGCTTTTGTCCTCGCCATACTCTTTCGGAAGATAGAGCAGGTAGTTGAGGGTCACCATCCTGCGGATCTCCGTCGTGAATGAGCGAGCCTCCTGCCTGTCAGACGTTACAGCAGAGGCTCTGCTGTCTGGGAAACCGACGCCTGCGAGTATCAGGCCCAATGCCACCGCCAAGTTCAACGCTGTTTGCAACACTGGCTTTGAACTCCCCATCTCAATCTACCTGGTCACGTCACCTACGGCTGCGGAGTTGCAGGCGGGGCGGGCGCAAGACTCGGTGGAGCACCTGCTCCGGATGTGCTCTCGGAAGCGGGTGGAGTGGCGAGTTGCTGGCGTACTCCGGCAAGCCGCTCCTGAGCATCAGCGAGCTCCTGACGAGTAGCTTGAAGCCGCCCTTCCAGCTCTGCAACCTCCCTGTTGCGGGCGGACAGGTCGTCCGTGGCCCTGGCAAGCTGTGCCTGCAGGTTGTTCCGCTGCTGTGTCGCTCGGCTCTGGATCTCAGCTTGTTCCCTGGCGAGCCGATCCCGCTCGGAGCGCGCATTCGCCAGCTCTCTTTCAGTGGAGGCTTGCACCTCTCGGACCTGCTGCAGACGGCGCTCGGCCTCTGGCAGCTGGTTCTGGAGCTCTGACAGGCGCTGAGCCTGCGCTGCGATAGTGCGAGTGACCTCATCGGCTCGTTGTGTGGCTGCCTGCACCGCCTGTTGCGCGGCTGTGAGTTGGGCTTGGGCCTGCTCGCGAGATTGGGTGACCTGTGCCAGCTGCTCTTGAGAGCGCCTGACCTGGGTCTGCAACTCACCCTGGCGTCGTTCGAGGTTGCCCTGTTCCGCCGCAAGCTGATCCCGGTTGGCATTCAATGACGCGATGCCGTCCCGGAGCTGCCTCTGCTCTTGCATCAGGCGCTCCCGCTCGGACTGCAGACGGGCAAGCTCCGCCTGGGTGGCCTCCTGGGCCTCTCGCACCTGCTGGAGGCGTCGTTCGGCCTCGGCCAGCTCTGATGTCCTCGATGACAGCTCTTGGGTAGTTCGGTTCACAGCCTCGCGGACGGTTGCCGCCTCCCGTCGAGCGTCCTCCAGCTGGCGGCCCAGATCAGTCAGCTCCTGCCTGCGTGCCAGAAGGGCCTGCTCGTCCCTTGCAATCTCCTCCCTGACTGCGGCGGAGCGTTGCTCGGCCTGCTGCAGCTGGTTCTGGAGTTCTGGCAGGCGCTGCGACAGCGCCGCAACATTGCGGTTGAGCTCGGCGGCCCGTTGTTGGTTAGCCTGCAACTCCTGCTGAGCTGCGGCCGCCTGGGTCTGGACGTCGGTTCGGGCCTGAGTGAGTTGCGCCAGCTGCTGCTGCTGCGCCTGGAGGTCCTGCAGGACAGTCGTGTACTGCGCCTGAGCCTGCTCACGAGCTTGGGTCACCTGCGCCAGCTGCTGCTGGGTGGCTTGAACCGACTGCTGCAGGGATCCGAGCTGAGCCTGAAGCTGCTCGCGAGACTGAGCCGCCTGGGTGAGCTGCTGCTGCGAAGCTTGGATCGTCTGCTGCAGGGTTGCCAGCTGAGCCTGCGCCTGCTCCCGCGCCTGTGTGACCTGGGTCAGCTGCTGCTGAGAGCCTGCGACCCGGTCTTCCAGGTTCGCCAGGGTTCGCCCTGTGCGCTGCTGCTCGTCGAGCTGCCGTTGCAAGTCAACTTGGGCCTGCTGCAGGCGAGCTGTCTCAACTCGGGCTTCCTGCATCTGGTCTGAGGAGGACAGCCCGATGCCGAGTGCCAGAAGCCAGCCCAGCACGGCAACAGCAGCCAACACCAGAGATGCAGGCCGCTTCAACTCGGCGCGGTAGTCGAATGCCATGGTGATCCTCCAGCCCAGGGGCGACTCAGTCGAACGCAAGACTTACACGAGCGTTGCTGCTCTGGCAGTCTCAAAGACGCTTTCCCTTCGACAGAGCTGAAGGCGGCCCTAAACGTGAGAACCACCCGGAACGCTCGCCTGCCTCAGCCATTACCCGTGTCCCTGTCCCAACCCCACCAGGAGACGAACCCATGGCCGAGAAAGATCTCAAAGCCCTGTTCTTGCACCAGCTCAAGGACACCTACTTCGCCGAGAACGCCATCCTCAAGGCTCTGCCGCAGATGGCCGAGGCGGCAGAGTCGGAGGAACTCAGGGGTGCCTTTGCCGTGCACCTGAAGGAAACTGAGGGTCAGGTGAGGCGCTTGGAGCAGATCTTCGAGATGGTGGGAGCGAAGCCGGAGGGCATCCCGTGTAAGGCTATCCAAGGCATCATCGAGGAGGGGCAGGAGATCCTGCAGGCGTTCGAGGACGGCGAGGCTCTGGACGCTGGTCTGATTGCAGCTGCTCAAGCGGTGGAGCACTACGAGATTGCCCGCTACGGCACCCTGCTGGCCTGGGCCAAGCAGCTTGGCCTATCGGAAGCGGAGGGTCTGATTGAAGAGACCCTGGTTGAGGAGGAGAACACCGACCAGCTTCTCTCAGAACTGGCTGAGGATGCCATCAACCCTGCCGCCGCGGAGTAAGGGCTTTGTTCAGCAGGGCCGTCCTGTAGGGGCGGCCCTTAATTGAGGAACGCCACAACTGTATCAGCCATCGCGGCTATGAGTTCACCTAAATCGGATCCGCTCTAATGATCGGGTTCAGTGATCCGCAACCTTCTCGGAACTAAAACGAGCCAGGAGGGCCACGCTTGGCTTTGTTTCAAGATGCAGGCATCAAGGACGAAGACCCACTCCCCAAGAGGCCAGCCTTTTGCCTCGCGTGATAGGGCTGCATGAATTTGAGGAAGTCCTCAGTCAACCGGCTGGGCTAGCAAAGCGCACAAAGAGCGGAACCGCGCATCCTCAATCTCATACCTCTCCCCCGACCTGCGTCGTTCAGCTTCAAGGCAGTGCGACAGCAGCATGGCCGTATACGGGTTCGGAGCCGGTATGTCATAGGCCAGCTTCTTGATCTCTTGTATGAACTCGTCAATCCAGTCATCGTCCGGCATGAGCGCCACCTGAACTCGCGGTTGAGCTCAACTGTAGCTCCTAATCATATAATCCTAACCATGAACAGAGTAGGTACCTCCATTCTTCATGACGTGGTGGTACCGTGCCAGCGGGTGCTCACTTCACACTCAGCTCAGGAGGAGCATCATGGCTAAGGGCGCACGCGAGACCAAGAAGCCGAAGAAAGAAAAGCCAAAGACCATCGCAGCAGCCCCTCCGACAAAGGGGACGGCTGCCTCAGCTCCTGCAACGAAGAAGTAACAGGGTGCAAACCTGACCCTGACCGGGCGAGCATCAGCTCCGTCTTCCGAACAGGTCAGCCCCTCGGGCGGGCAGAAACCGACACCGAGGGGTGAGGCACCGTCATCGTGCCGGTGAGGGGACGCTTACGCCACCTTGTTCTGTTCGAGCGTCGTCACGTTGTTCTGCCGGACACTCGATTGCCCAGAGGTCGTCGCGATCTCAATCCGGCGCGGCTTGAGCGCCTCCGGGACCTCGCGTTTGAGCTGGATGGTCAACAGCCCGTGCTCAAACGTGGCATTAGTAACCTTCAGGTGCTCGGCGAGGTTGAAGCTCTGCCGGAAAGGCCGAGTCGCAATGCCCCGATGCAGCACCTCTGATCCCTGTTGCTGATCTGTGTTCTTATGGCCTGCCACCAGCAGCGTATTCTCCTTCTGGACGAGTTCGATCTCGTCAGGGGAGAAGCCCGCCAGCGCCATGGTGATCCGGTAGTCGTCCTCGCCGGTCCGCTCGATGTTATAGGGCGGCCAGCCCGGCGAGGTCTCAGCCCTGGCGGTCTGGTCGAGCATGTCGAACAGCCGATCAAAGCCAACGGTGGAGCGATAAAGGGGGGAGAAGTCGTGAGTTCTCATAGCCACATCCTCATTGGAGCAACATGGAAATGAAAGCGCCGGACACCAGACCGGCACCCGTGTGCCAAGCCGCATGAGCCTTGGCAACAAAGGACGTAGGGAGCCCCAAAACCAGCGTCAAGAGGCTCCCGACTGACGAGAGGCAGCCGAGGACGCGGATCGTAACGCGAACGTACAGCCAAGCTTGGCTCATCTACGTTGAATGAGGCCGTATCCCTTTGGGCCTCTGATGGGGACGGCTCTACGCTTTGCTGCGTTCACCCCAGAGCATGAAGAGGCCGCTGCCCGCGATAATCGCGGCTCCCAGCCAGGTCCAGTAATCCGGGATCTGCCCGAAGACCATGAAGCCCAGCAGGGTCGCGCCGACCAGCTGGCCATAGTTGAGAGGGGCGACCACAGGCGCGGGAGCAAGCTCGAAGGCGCGCACCAGGCAGTAGTGCCCGAACCCTCCGAAGAAGCCCAAGCCAGCGAACACCAGAGCATCCCAGAGGCTGACAGGGGTCTGCCAGATGAAAGGCAGCGGTAGGCTCGTGAGCACAAAACCAGCAAGAGCGATGTAGGTGATCGAGGTCTCCGCCGGATCATGAGCAGCCAGCTTGCGGGTTAGAAGCTGGTAGAGCGCGGCGGCGAAGGCTCCTGCGAAGATTAGAAGGGCTCCCTCGTAAGCAGGATCGAGCCCTGGCCTGACCACCACCAGCGCACCGCCAAAGCCGATGAGGATAGCGAGCCACCGTCGCGGCCCCACCGCCTCCTTCAGCATCAAAGGCGACAACGCTGTGACGATCAACGGCCCCGTGAAGCTGATTGCCGTTGCCGTCGGCAGCATCACCGAGGCAAGACCCGCGATGAACACCAGCGTGGACACGCACAGGAGCGTTGACCGCACAAGCTGGAGGACAGGTTGTGAGGACGCCAACAAGCGAAGGCCCCGACGTGGAGCGAACGCGATCAGCATGAAGAGGAAGTGTCCTGCATACCGCGCCCACGTGATCTCCAGCACAGGGTAGGTTTGTGAGAGATACTTGGATGAGGCGTTCAGGAGAGGCAGCAGAGCTGCCGCGAGCACCATGAACAGCACGGCTCGTCCGACATTGTCGTGAGCGCGTGCCGCACCCGTGCTGCTGACCTTGAGCCGCGAGCGGGCTGGGGCCAGTGCGGCAGACTGAGAACTCACGAGGGGTCACTCCTGGGGAACAAGCTTTGCGCAGTATGCAGAATGTGCAGCTCGCATGATAGTTGCTACTGCGCCCTGCAGACCTGCACTGTGCGCATCGCATGTGACAGACTTCATTAAGCAGGCAGCCTTTGAATCGGGACCCGAACCGTGCGTACGCTTGGCCTCTGGTAATGCAGGTTATGAAATGCTCGTTCAACGAAGTTGGTAAGCTGCCTGCAAGCTGCGAGCCTATGCGCAGTTCCGGCCACCATCGGATACAGATCTGGTCTAAGCAGCCCTTTGTCGAATGCTTATCGGCATACGGGTGGCAAGCGCCGCTTCCAGCGTTCACCAGCAGGTAACGGTGGCAAAGGAAGACCCCGGCGCACGGCTTTCCGGCAAGCGGTCCGGTAGTCTTTCCCCTTCGTGTTACGCCTCTGTTCCATATCAGCACTCGGCATGTCGGCTGAGGAGGAGGCCGTAACGTGCGCCTCCTGCATGGCTGGTGTTGGAGGCACTAGTTCAGCTTTGGTCGATGACGACCCGAGACCTTCCCCTGAGGCCGTCACGCCGTCAGGTACATCACTGGTTTCGACGCTGCCCCTTACCTTACGCGCCCTTCTCGGTCGCGCAGGCTCCTCCCTCGTCTCCTGGTGCTCTCGTACCTGAAGCGAGTTCATCGACGCGAGGCTGGGGAGAAGTCGTCCGACGCTTGCCTGACGGCCATCGTGCTCGGTTGCTCTGCCCAGAGACAGGTGAGAGGGCGGCTTCGGTGCTGCAAAGAGGTCTTTGAATGAAAGCGACTTGGGCCTGTGGTGGGTGTCCCAATCAGGGGGAGCCACTTTTCTCGTTAAGCCGTGAACTGAAGGCTTCCTGGCTCGCTTGATCTCAACCGTGAATGACGGAACAGTTCGGTGGGTCACTCTATACTCGCAAAATGTCACAGGGGGGCGTGAACACTTGGGCAGCGCGCTGGGTGGCGTTCAGCAGCCCTTGTACCATCCGGCCAATAAAACTGACGTTAATGTGGGTGGCTGTAGCAGGATCAAAATGACTCTCATGTCAAAATATCGTGAGAGATGCTGTTGGAGCCGTATATCTTTCGCATGATGAGGATTGATGAACTTGGATTCACAAACCTCAAACCTCAGTTGATGCAGCCAGCATCCCGATGTTATCGGAAGATGAGCCAGCCAACGAGCGTAATAGGTCCTACGATTCCAAACGTGAACGGGATGATGTGCTGTGCCATAGGGACCACCCTTTGATGATCTTCTATTAAGCCGCCCAAGTCCGAGATCTGTGAACTAACTCACATGGCTGGCGCAATCCTAATCAGGATGAGGCTAAGCCTTTTCACACAACATTTGCGTACGCCACTTGAGGGACGTTACTCCACATGAGGATGCTGGAGGGGAGCCAGGCTAAGTTGAGCTGAAGATCGACTTAGACATCTTTTTTATTTGGCAACCTTGATCGCGACTCCAGCTAACGAAAGGTTCTCATCTCCCGCTAAACCCCGGAGCCACAATGGGATTTGTTAACATCAGGTTCCTCATTCTTTTCTCTTCGGGGGTAGTACGTACTCCTAAGGTATTAGACTAGGTAGTCTAGCACTTGCTTAAATGTGGTGGTTAATAGAATACATAATGGCGATTTGATGGTTTTTATCACGAGGCAAGTTAAATGTCTGAAGCAATTTATGACGTCGTTGGTGGACGGGCAGAAGCCGTCAGCGTAGCACAAGGTCATGCTCAACAGTCGGAGACTGTTCTCCTGTGCAGGAACTCGCTTGTCAGCATTGGGCTGAAGTATCTCTTAGAAGGTACGTGTTTTCCGATCACGAACTCAGCATCTGACGCAGCGTTCTTCTCTCTCAGCTGCCCCGATGTCTCGCCAAGTCTTTTCATCATGGACGGCAGCGACACCTCAGGCCACATCATCGACACGGCCAAAGCACTGAAGGATCGGTACCCGGAGGCACGGATTGCCGTCATTGCTGATCGCTTTGATCTTGGCTTCGTTAAGCTGGCGCGCAGTGTAGGAGTGGGCGGCTTCTGCCTGTCAACGAACGAGCGCGAGGTTCTCATCAAGTCCCTTGAGCTGGTCATGTTGGGAGAGGTGGTCCTGCCGACTTCGGTAATGACCCTGCTGCTCGATATGGCTCCGGTGAGTGCGGAGCTGGGCGCGCAGGAGGGGGGCGGAACAGGGCTGGAGTGGTCCGATCCGAGGCTGCGGAAACTCTCAACCCGCGAGGCGCAGATCCTGAATTGCTTGACGGACGGTGCACCCAACAAGGTCATTGCCCGCAAGCTCGATGTGGCTGAAGCGACCGTCAAAGTTCATGTCAAAGCCATCCTGCGCAAGATTGGGGCTGCCAATCGTACCCAAGCCGCCATGTGGGCCACAACGCACCTGCCGACCAATGTTGAACACTCGGTAAGGACCTAATTGAGCGGATCCGAAGATACCGCTGAGCGATGTTGACTTTGCGGGGAGTGTGTTCCTCTCGCTTGTCGGCTTCCTGCTGCTGAGCAGGAAGGCATGCGGGTGGCACCTCCCACACAGCAGACGGGGCGCAGACGGACCGCCCTGTTTTGCTTTCGTGTGGGATCGCACCTGTCGGTAAGAGTCTTCTAACCACAACTGCAATAGAACCAGATCTAATCCGGGCCTGCAGCGTTTCTGATAAGCCTGAAGGAAAGAGGACCGACATGACCCTTCTCGATCCGATCACTGGGAACGTTGTCACCATCGACACGTCGAGCAGACCGCGCCATTAGGGCTTGCTTGCCAGCAGCGTCAATGCAGGCAGGTCGGTGCCTCTGTTAGGCCGCAGGTCTCACGGTACGCTTTTGACGGGAAAGCAGGCGACCCGAGGCGCGAGATCATCGCAGCGGACCCACTTCGTTCCACCCCAGGTCATCATGAACACGGCGCAGGGATTAGCCTCTTGGCCGCAGGTGCCTGCAGGCTGAGCTGTCGCTCCCGGTATAGCCTGCTGGGCCACAATGCCGACCAGAGCCGCCGCGATCACTGTCAGAACTGTCTTGGTGTAGAGATCAATCATGGTGTCCTCTTACTCAAGAGATGCCCGGCTGTCGCCGGTGCCATCCGGAGAGCAAGTCGAAACCTGCAAGACGGGCAGGACGCCTCGCGAACCGAAGGGTGGCCAGTCATTCTCGGCAACCTATTCTATGACATGCGTCCTGCAGGGGCCGGTTGCGTCCTGTCTTCACCCCAAAGACAGGTCATGGCTGGGACGAGACGTCTCACCAACCAGCCTCCGATCTCTGCTCCTTGGTATTCTGCGTGTCTTTGCCTTCAAAGTAGCCTGAAGCCACTGAAGCTCCCTTTGTAGGCTCTCAAGGCGGTCCAGCAACTCAGCGTCTGTCAACCGAGGTCTGACGGGAACATCTGCCTGCCGTCCGGGTGCATGGGTGAGATCACGGATCATCTGGAGGAATTTGTGACCCATGGCCGGGGTTGCGAGCCAGTATGCATCCGGGATCTCGGCGACCTCCCGCACACTGGGGCAGCGCCCCTTGAACTCACTCAGGATCGCGTGTCTAACCCGAGAGGGGACGCTATCAAGCGGAAAAGGCTCATCCATTTGCGTAACCTCCTATGACCTCACGACGCCCCTATAGCGGATCAAGAATCCTGGCTGATGATGGGTGAGATAGAGGCTTTTTTCGGGATCCAAGCCGTATCCCCTGCTAAGACAGTGGAGGCTGCGAGTGGGCCTTCTGGGAGTGGGTCCGAGAGCAGCCAGTGGAGTCCACGACCAGCGCCAATCCTCGTACAGCTGCGGGATCGTTGATGTCTTCCCACCATAGTCATGGCAGGTCTCTCTCCGAGCAACATCAATGATGTAGATGCCACATATGAGACAAGCGTGACCATATTGTAGCCATATGGGCTGGTACAAATGCCCGCGCTTCACAGCTTCATCTGTCGCATCACTCACCCATTCACAGCAGATCACACGGCGTATGCTGTCCATCGGTTGTGAACTCACCTGCCTCACCATCAGGGGGCGTTTCTCTTCACAAGGTTCGGGCATACGTCGCTTCTTCGTGTGCGCTCCTTTTGTGTAAACCCTCAGTCCGGGAGAAAGACATGACAGGCGAACAGGAACAGATGCTGAGAGCAGTATTGAGGAACCAGGAGGTGATCATGAACGCGTTAGCCAATCTGCTCACCGGCGATCCGAGGAACAGGCAGGAAGAGCAGCGTCGTGACAACACCCTGGCGGATCTCGGCACCTGCGTGGGGTTGACTCACTATCACCTGCAGGACCTGAGGCAGTTGGAGCAGCTCAGGGACGGTCAGAAACATACCAAAAGCTGAGTCCGCAGGCGGTCCCCTAGCATCACCTTGTGCGAGGTGACTGGGGAGGGGCCTCGTTAGACGCGCATGTGGCTGGCCAACTCGGCTGGATGACTGCCTCTAGCGAGTAGCTGAATAATGCGCCTTTGAAACCATAAGGTAAACAAGCTCGACAAGATCGAGAATGCGGTCAAGGCACAGCAAGGGAAACGCGGCCGGTAGGCATCAGCACGCTTCTGTGCACAGACCCACGATCACGCCTCACTCGAAAATGCTGATTTGAGAAGTCCCGTGAGTAAAACCAGCCCAGTCGGTGCGCCCGCCTTGTCCAACGACCCAGGTCAGATCTGTTCATCATCCTCTGCGTGAGAGCGCCACGCTGAAACTTCCTCTGCTGTTGCCTCTCTTCTGCTTAGCAGTTCAGCAAGTTGTCCGGCAGGAAAAGAGATGCTTCTCCTCACTGTTTGGATGAAGTTATCCTGATCTTCTTCCAAGAGGCAGATCGTCAGCATGTCAGGTTGCTCTGGATCGTACTCTAGATCAAAAGAGCAGACAGGGTGCCGCCTGTCGTTCTCGTTGATTGCCGGAATGTTCAGCGACACCACACGATCATCAGGTCCAGAAAACCCGAACCGCATCTCACGGACGGGAGTGTCGATCATCTTCATAGTTCAAGCTTTCAGGGATGAAGGTAGGGACTTGGCTGATGGCGGGGTTGATCACTGCACCGGAGGCTTGACCGGACATCTTAAGCTTGTGATGCAAATGGCCGAGGGTCAGGCTGATCCGCAAACGATTGCCGTTTCTGTTTCCGTAAGTCTGCAAGGAGCTTCACATAAGGAGCCCGCTTTTGGCGGTATGTGGCTATCAATGCCTTGCTCATCAGCCTTCTTATGTCTCTATGAACTGAGCTGTGCTTCAGACGGAGAAACTCTGGCGTGTAATGACGATCTATAAAATATAAAGTGCGATCAACCCAAAGTATCTTTAAATCTAAATCCGAAATTGGCTCAAAGCTATTCAGTATGCTATTTCCAGAATGGTAGATCTCGTTTTCTATGATCATTATTGCCCCGGAATTTTAAATATTTATGGAAGTTCCTTTTGCAAAAACTCGACACTAAAACAACAGGCAATCTGCGCATATAAAAGATGCGGTGGTCTCCACGTCTTAAGTCTCTCTCCCGAGACTGGTTGACGGTGTACTTGGCGCGGCTTGAGGAAAAAATCTTCTCCTGTCGCGCTCACAAAGACTTCCTTCAAATTCGGTTTCCGGGTAGTTGCCCTTAATAGGTAGAGCATACTCCTTATGTGTTAGGCTGGCTAGTCTCAATTTTGGTTTCGTTGGCACTCAGGCACTTAGTAGGCAAGTATTCCGTAGATCACCTGAGGGCTGGGACAAATATCCGAAGAAGCGACCAAATACGTCATCTGTGAACACGATCAGCCTACCGCGTCGATCATCGGTGTGTCGCACCGGCGGAGACCATCCTCCTGTGCAGGAACTCGCTTGTCAGCATCGGGCTTAAGTATCCCTGGAACATTAGTCACGCCGGATGGTTGAAGCACTGATTCATCGGTCCAACCTTTCAGCCCTGAGTTTGTCTTGGGGCTTTTCTTTGCGAAGGTGTGAACGGGGCTCCAGCCGTCAATAGTGACCTCAAAAGTGAGAGCTCACCCGTCCTTCAAAGAGCCGTCAAGTCTAATGCCCCTGCGGGGGCTTCGTAATGTGGGCCATCAGGGCTTGATGCAAGGAGGGGGAGCCGCGCCGAACCTCTGAGTGCCTCACATTTATGGGCTGGTCCATCAACTGCCATGTCGGTTCGTAAGCCATATCACAGCCACGACACCGAGAACTGCACCCGTCCCGCTGGCAAATGCATCCAGCGGATGGGCTGTCCGACCGGGCGAGAAAGCTTGGAGTGTCTCGAGCAGGCCAGCATAAGCCACAAGCGCAAGGCTGATCTGGAGCCGCCTCTGAGGATAGCCAAGTGCGAACAGCAAGGCTGTGCCAAGGTAGGCAACCAGATGCTCAAGCAACCCTGAGAAGCCTGCCCTGACCTGAAGATCACCAGGGATCAGCGACAGGTAAGCGAGCAGCACCACGCAGAACCATGCACCGGCACGAAGCTTCCGGCGCTTCAAGTGTACATAGTGGTCGAAGCGGCCCATGTTCTTCCTGTTTAGCTCAAGGATTGCTGAAGGAAGGCCACTTGGTTTCCTGAAGCCACCCGATAACGGGCTTCCTCAAGGTGGCGCTAATCAGGTCCTTTAGTGTTTGGCCTCAGCCTTGATCTCTCCTTGAGGTATGGCTGACTGACAGGGTGAAATACCTTGACAAAGGCACAGCTCAGAAAAGCCTCTCAGTAGCCGGCGCTAGCGTCCGAGAGGCCCTAGCGAAGCCTTCCTATCCTTCTGCTGCCCCTATCCAGGGTCTATCTCTGTCCCGTATGCCTCTGGAACATCGGCTGGCGGTAATGATGCCTCAGTAGGGTCAGCATAGGCGGTCTGTGGAGCCGCTTGGCGCGTCCAAGGCTCTGCCTGACCTGTGGGATCACAGACGCGGGTACGTCCAAAGACTTCTTCACCAAAGGTGTTCATCCGTCGCCTAACAACAGTTCGGCATCGTTCACTCTGGATACCGTTGGCAGGGTCCGAATAGACGTTTCGCTCATACGTCTGCTCAGTCCCGCCATAGCGGTCGTACTGATACTCGCTGTACGACACTTCGGTACCTGTAACGCATCCGCCAAGCGCACCTACGATTGCTAGTAGAAATGCAGTAGACTTTAGTCGGTCGGGCAAGCTCAACATCGGGAGCCTCCTGGGTTGACTGGCGACGCGGCAGGCATCGTCCAGCAATGACTAAAAGGGTCGGGTGCTACGCTTGAACGGTATCTGAATGGCTCAGCTGTTGTTACCGACAGGGTGTATTCGCCTGTGGATGGACGTTGCTGTCTGGATGAGGGTTAAACAGGGACAGCTGTTCCGGGGAAGGTTCAGCTCTCGGTGCCTTTCTCACTTGCGGTGCCATCTTTGCCGTGACCCTCACCTCTGAACTGAGGAGTTCATCAGGTGGAGGGTTCCCCGGACAGAGCTGCTCCGGCTCTGTGATAGCCCTCTGACGCTAAGCCTTGTTTCAGCAACCCGTATGCTGATCAAGAACATATACCCGTAAGTAAGTGGAAGATCTTATCTGCTGTAAAGCATCCTAACGATTGCAATTTGCGTCCGGTCGTGAGTCAATCGTCATGGGTTTCTGTACGTGATCGGGTGTGGGCACTCATGAGAACGTATTATCTCTTCCAATCTGGCAAGACTCCCGAGCTACGAGGCTTCACCGACAGTTCCAACGGCGAGAAGTTACCGGCTGAGGATGGGCCGTGGACCCTGGTGCAACAGATTGGCCCGGACGAGGAACGCAGCCTTGGGATCAGCAGGGCTATCGTGTCAGTCGGAATACTGGAGAATGGGTTCTATCTTTGGGGAGAAGGCGATCAGCCAGCCTCATCCTCCCATCCCGTCATCGAAAGCGACCGTGTTGAAGGGACGCATGTCTATGATCAGAGAGGCAACCGGATTGGCACCATCAAGCGGTTGCTGATTGAGAAGGTGAGTGGGCACGTCCTCTATGTTGACGTGACCTTCGGGGGCTTCCTCGGCCTTGGCGTCCATCACCATACCGTCCCGTGGGAGAAGCTCTCCTATGACAAGGAGCGAGCTGGTTATCGCACGGACATTACGGAAGCGCAGGTCCGAGACGCACCAGCCTTTTACGGTGATGACGAAGTGTGGCCTGATCGTAAACGTCAGAATGAGCTAAGAGATTACTGGAACGATCCTCATAGGATACCCTTCTAAAGCAAGTTCAACAGCAGCATCCATCACCCGCTCATCGCGCCTCTACATCCCACTGAAGCGTCGGTGCCGTTGAGGATTGGGGGAATAGCGCGGTCCAGGCGGTTTGATGACGACGCTTGCTTGGACGCCTGATTGGCAACTATCCGATGCCAGCATCAGCGCCGCCTGACGCGCCTCTTCCTCGGGATGAGTAGAGGTACAGGGTGTGACCCTGGCTCGACACAGACCAGAGGTCTTCCTGAACCTGCCTCACCTCAAACCACTGCATACGGACAGCTCCCTCAAGGATGGAAGGAGCTTAACAGTGCTTCTCGCACCTGCAACATACCCAACAGGAGTAGACTGTCGCATGTCCGCCAACCACCTTTGGCTCGGCCTATAACCAGACCAGTCTCACACCTGGTCACCTGGAGATTCGTGTAAGTCTGACCTGTTAGCGTCAGCCTTTCTCGATGGAGCTTTATCCAACAGAACCTGAATGTCGTGTTGCAATCGTCTCAGGTCACGCTGAAAGCGTTCAAGCCGGGCGATCAGGTCAGAGTCGTTAGTTTCCGGAGAAGGGTCAACCTGAGGCACAGAGGGCTGACTTTGTATGAGACTTTCCAGTTCACTCAGCAGCCTCCGACCCATGCCTGGAACGGTGAGCCATTGCTCTAATGGGATGCTGAGAATGTCCTGATAGGTGGGAGACCGCCCGTTGAACTCTGCCAAGACTGCGGTCTTTAAACGCGGTGAGCAACGTTCAATCGGAAACGGGTCACTAGGCTGCATCTTCGTCCTTACGACTGAGAACCGAAGATGTTACCGTAGCACAAATCCTTTGCTGGATCAGAAATGGTACCCTGATGACCTATGCCTCTAATCAACTAAGCTAAGGGCTCGGCTCTTTGTGTCTGATGCCTCTCTGAGGTAATCCCTAGGATAGGATTGTGGGCATAGCGTTCATGGCTAAGATCTTGGTCATGAGCAAATACAGCTTTCACGTTTGTAACACGCGCAGCCGGGTTAAGTACCCCAAGAGCTTCTACCTGTCTGACATTGAAACGGCCCGTCAGGTCGCGTCTAGGATTGCTAAAGGATTTGGCAGGGTTGGTCCGAAATGGAAGAATCTGTCTGACGACCAGCAGAACTACTACAGGGTTGAGGCTGTTGATGAGAGTGGCCGGGCCGTTCTGACAATCCCAGTCAGGGAAGCAGAACAAGCCATTCAAGCATAAAGAAGCCCCACCAGGATTGCTCAACTGATGGGGCTAGTGGGGAGGGTTCCAGGGGAGGGAACATCATCAATCTAACAAGGCTCTTGGATTATTCCGTGCGGCGAAGCACATGAGCCTTGAGCCGTCACCTTAGCTGCCTTCTCCTGCCTTAGGTGGGCGTACCTTAAGGCGGAACCCGGATTATGCTGCGTTTATTTACATGACATAACCAGGCATCGCTCCGTCTCGGCGGTCTTGTGCGCGTTTGGAGCAGCGTCAGTGCGAGCCCCGACCAGGGAGCAATTGATGCCGCCACAACGTGGAGAAGCGCCATGGCAAAGTATGTGTTCAAGATCGGTCAGGTCGTCCAAGCCAGCGAAACATCGTCTAAGCTTCCGCGCGGCCATCTCAGGGTTGTTCGCCATCTCATGCCCACACCGTCGGGAGTTCCGCGCTACTGCGTCAAGCGTGAAGCAGAAGAGACTGAGTGTGTGGTTGAGCAGCACCAGATAGAGCCCGTTTCACGGTAGCTCTCGAAGGCAAAGCTTAGGTCAAAGGAACAAGCGGAAGACTTGGCTTTTAGTACCGAGCTTCGTTGCTCCCTCTGATAAACTCAACAGCCTGACGGTGGTCTGCTCACCAACTTACAGTGGCTCAATAAGCTTTGACAGGAAAAGAGGATCTGTAGGGGCAGGCACGCAACCCCCAGACCCTCTTCCCTGGCTATGATTGCTTGACGATCATGACCAAGGACTAGAATGCCCTAAGTAGAGCCTAATGTCTATTGCATGAACTCTGAGTGTCCAGCAGAGATAATCAAGTTCGCCGGACTCTCATAACATACCCGTAACTTCTAATGGGAGTCTGGATACCTCTCCGGAGCTTTCCGGGTGTTCCAAGAGAGTACTAAAGTGGCCCATGCTTGGTTTAGGGGAAGGTCGGCCCCTCAGGTGAGGCTGCCTTGGGGTGAACAAACATGACGCCATGGGTAGCGCCTTGACTCCAGATCAAGCGTGCCTGAACCCGCAAGTTCCGGCTTGGAATGTCCAGCTCAAAATCCTGTGGAAGCAGAGAAACGTCCGCGAAGACTAGGCTGGCACCAATGTCAGAAAGGTTCTTCACGGTACAGTCCAGGACGGAGGAACGGTTGTTCAACATAATCTGTCCCTTAAGAACGGTACGCCATCGCTTTTTGAAGCGGCGTTCATCACCCTTATCCATGACTGAAGCTTCTGTAAACCTGATCTCGTTGAGGTGAGCTCTTTACACCAAGTGCCTCACCTTTGCCAAATAGACTGCAAAATCCTTCCCAATGCAGCCCGCTCTGCGGTTAGCTCAAAGGTCCGGGAGTTGTGCATTCAAGACGAAGGTCGGGCTTTGAGGGCGTAGAGATCAGCCGCACTGCTCCACTGCCCCCCACCATTGATGCAGCGGTAACGATGGCTCCTACTCCTTTGTATCGTCAGAGTTACTCCCCCGAAACTTGCATCTGAAGCAAGCCAGCAAGTAATATCAGAGAATCAGTTTTGGGGGAGACTGACCGGTGGGATCTTTACTGACCGCCTGTACTGACAAGGCTTTCTTGAACATGCCGATACCACTGGCCTACCTTAGGTCCGTCGCTGTCTGTGCGGTCAACGACAACAAGGTTCAGTCTCACACCCGACGAATGATCCAGTCTCGCCGTCTGATGGAAAGCATTCCTCCATCTCATTCTGCGCTGCGCGCTGCCAAGATACCCCAGCCCGCAGTATAGCTGGGGCTTTCTCAAGTGGCCCTGTGAACCAACAGAGCGTCTGCACCACGCCCAACTCGTTGGCGCGCTGGAATCGTCAGCGAGCTGCTTCTTTGGCATGGGTGGCCCTCGCACCTGATTGTTGGTAGAGAGTTCCAGTGACCACCGCTTCACCAAGCCATGCCTGCTCGCTGGCACGCGGCGGGAGCGGATGGGCCTGTGATGATCGAAGCTGGGGTGCTTCAGCTCTATCTGGCCGAGTGGAAGCGAGGAGCAGGACAGACTTTGCTGTCGTGATGCTGTGGCGAACTCAGCACCCTACGCCCGCTGCCAAGCTTATGTGTGATGCCTTTGAAGAGTCCCACCGTTCACACAAAACTCATGTCCAGTTCATCTCATGGCTGGCAAAAGCATCCTTCCACCTGACGTGTTCAACGGGGAGGGAGTGCCCATGAGCCTCGACACCTTGCATGAGAAGCAGCTTCTGCCAACAGATCAGGGTCCACTCCAGCAGGTACCCGTCATCTTGATCTGCGAGAACTCCCTCGTTCGCGCAGGCATCTGTCACATCCTGGATGGCACGCCCTTTGTGGCGGAGGCGCTTGAGGACGGCTCAAGGCGTCTTGCCCCGCCTGATGCAGCGCCCGCACTTTACATCATCCACGAAAGCCATTCCGCTGGTGCGCTCGCCGAGATGGTAGCAGACCTAAAAGCGGCGTGCCCATTCACGCGAGTGGTTGTTTTAGCCGATTGCCTTAATCCGACAACCATGATGCGAGCTTTCCAGGCTGGGTTGGATGGGCTGTGCTCGACAAGGATGGGTCGTGATGCGTTGATCAAGGCGCTTGAACTGGTGATGCTGGGAGAAACTTTCGTCCCGTCTTCCATAGCTCTCGCGCTGCTCAGCGAGATGTCTCAGGCTCACGGGGGAAGGCCAAACATACGTCTCGCCTTCAATCCTGCCAACGACCCAGCCACGAGAACTCACAAACTATCAAGCCGGGAGGTCGAGATCCTGGAGCACCTGATGGAAGGCGAGTCGAACAAGGTGATTGCGAGGAAGCTCGCCATTGCCGAAGCGACGATCAAAGTTCATGTCAAAACGATCCTCCGCAAAGTTCGGGCGGCGAACCGCACGCAGGCTGCCATGTGGGCGACAGCCCACCTAAGTGCTGCTAACGGGGTCCAGCATGGAAGCCATTCTCCATAGACGGATGGGAAAGGTTAGAGACTACAATCTGCAACACGGGGGTTGAAGCGCCGATCCATCGCCGCCGGGCGGTATCGCTTGTGCCATCAAATCCTCTCAAGTCCCATAAGAACGGTGAGGCCACCCAGGGAGAAGCCGAAGCCACCTGGTACCTCCAGGGCGTGCGAAACACATTTATAAACTTCGTGAAGGAATAGAGCAGCACCTGCGTACGTTTAGCATCATAGAAAGTCGATCTGAACGCACGACAAGCTCATGAACCACAACCAAGCTTCGGAAGCGGTCCAAGGGACCGCTTTAGATCCTACGCGTATCACCATCAACACTGGTCCATCACTTCAGCGTGCCTCAATCCTGTTTGTCGCCTCAGTTAGCTCCTTCATCGGAGCAAGCCTTCTGCTGGCCAGCATCTGAAAGGGCTGCGAACCTTCATTCCCAGGGAGAGAACAGGAGCTGTTCTCAGTATAGGGGCAAAGATGGATTACAAAGTCGAACTCGTGGCTCGGGCTTTCCAAGAGGCCGAGCAGGATGCGGTCCTGTGGGACACCTTGCCTGCAGTTCGTAAGAACCAACTGCGGGAGTTTGCCCGCAACGCCATCAACCTGCTGAACGAAGACATTGGCGTTCTTCTTCTCGCCTTGGAGCAGTCTGCAGCAGGCGAGCGCGGGACGGGTGCGAGATTGGCAGCCTAGCATCTGGCTTGTTGCTCTGACCCACTCACGCCTACAAAGGCAATTTTACTTCCGCCGTTTCAATCAAGTGAATGACTGAGGGGCAACCCTGATGGTGCTAAGATATGACCCAGCAGCAGGGCGAAACCCATCGTGGCTAGCACCATCACCACGATCAGGGTGACACGGGTCTTTGTTTCCTGACGAGCGAGCCGGGCTTCGATCTCTCCCAACTTGTCCAGCTTTCGGATCTTCTCATGCAGCTTGCGGTCGAAAGCGTTCATCGACTTCTCCTGTACAAAGCCAGCCTTATCGGAAGGGGTGGATAACAGGCCCATTTTCGTGCCGCGACCGGCACGAAAGGCTCCCCGGCATCATCGCAGGTGGCGCTCAAGTAGATCCGGCCTTCTCCGTGAGAAGGGGAGGCGAGGGATGGCTGCCCGCCCTGCCGAAGGCATCGCGAATGTTGATGTGCAGCTACGCTATCCAGCGCACCGGACGACTGACCCGCTTCAGTCTCGCCATCAATGTATCAGCGGCTGAACTGGTGAGCCCCCATGCTACGGCTTCGGATTCAAGGTAGACGGTGAAGGTGCCATCCTGGCTTGCCTTCTTGGCAATGCGAGCCATGAGTCATGCTCCTAGACGCTTGAGTCGAGGACGACGAGGCGAGGCCCTGACCGAGCGTCCTCTTCTCATTTCTTCTCGGTTCTGGAGGTTTATCGCGTGAGCAACGGTATCTTCAACGCGCTTGGCAGAGCCGCAGATAGGTAGTCTCAGCATCGTGTTCTTTGCCTCGTGAGGGTGTGGAAGCGCATACGCAACGCAACTCAGCAGAAAGGCAGCTCTGCATTGTGTCGGATCTGATGAAGGTGCTTACAGTGCAAGCGGTGCTCTGAGCCCTTCCCGGATCACCACATCTTTGTCCACGCGGGTTGGCTTGTCCTCGCGCAGCTCGCGCTTAGCGCGCCGGAGCTGCTTCTCGACTTTGTCCAAAGCGCCGTTGAAGGCGACATAACAGCTTTCATGCTGGTGCTCGGCACTCATCATCTTGAGCCCACCCATCTGGATGTTCACGGTGCATCGGAAGAACGGACCTTCTCGCGTGACGTGCACTGACGCGGTGTTCAGCTGCCCAAAGTACTTGCTGGCAGCCCGGATGATACTCTGTTGAGCATGGGTGCGGAATGTGTCTCCCAAATCGACTTTTGAGCTCTGAACGGAAATAGCTTTGCCGATGCTGTCCAATGCCATTCTCCTCTGAGTTACCCCTAAAGAGAACGCGATGAACATAGTTTGGTTTCACGATTGACCCAGGCTTTTCTCCGGGATTGCCTCTGCTCACACGAACTGGATGCCGAGTTGGCTCCAGTATCCGTACTGGAACCCTGTTGAATCTTCTTAGCGGCAGTATCGGCAGCGGCCTGTGTTTGCTGATCCATACTGGGCTTGTCAGAATACGTGCAAGATCATCAAGGAGCGGGTAAATCGTTGGGGCGAGTTGGTTCAGGTACGAAGCAAAGTCTGTGGTTGAACCTGATCCATGCCCTTGAGGCGGAAGGTCTATGCATAAGCCTTGGAGGGTGCTTGACGTACAAGTCGAGGCTGAGAAGGCTTCGTGTTAGGCCACTCCAAAAGATACTCGGACAGAGGCACAGATTAAAAAACCCACTCAACTATCCTATTCGAGCTTCTGAGAGGAGCTCATCTCGAGGGGTCTCATTGAACTGAGCATTGCGTAGCCCCGCTGTGAGGCAAGGTGCCGCAATACTGTGATGGCATCGGAACCATCTCTGCAAAACAGGCGTTAGGTCGCGATTGTTGCAAGGGATTGAACCCATGAGAAAATTGACTCTTCTGGCTGCTGCCACTATCGGCACAGCCCTTTTCGCGGTGACACCGTCTGTTGCTCAGCCGCAGCTTCAATTCGGCATTGGTCCCGATGGTCGTCCTCAGTTCGGGGTGCGCGACCCTGAGCAGGAGCGTCGTGAGCGTTTGCGTCAACGCGAGGCATACGAGCAG
>JAESGY010000182.1_pt1 | contig 48750 bp, 33 predicted proteins | sample 9269841 | NCBI WGS metagenome assembly JAESGY01 (sample SAMN17022865, study PRJNA683097) | algae metagenome | isolation source: Spirirestis rafaelensis WJT71-NPBG6 and co-occurring heterotrophs from... | place: USA: Pinto Wells, Joshua Tree National Park, Colorado Desert, CA | collected 2006-08-15
CTTTATTTCAACGTTGCAAAGTGATATCTGATAACCACGACCTAATCCGTGGTCTAACTTATTACCATTGGTGGCCGCTAACAAATAGAAGTTTTACTACGTGCATTTAACCGGATTTGATATCACTAAGTTCCAGTGTGGTGTCGCAAATCTTTGTGGAAGAGTCTGACCACCTTGGCCATTAGAGACAATCAGTGGTTGCCAACGACTGGGGTCAATAACAGTTGTACGGATACTATTGGGATCGAACACATCGAGGGGAGCATTAACAGGTTGATAACCCGTGTAGTCCGAGTAAGCACCAGCTGCTAAATTCCCTAACTGGTTTGAGCCGTCGTTATGCCGAAAATCCAACAGAGCCTGTGCGGTGACGTTACCAATGCCAATGGGAGTTGTAGTATCTGTTGAAGCATTATTTGGATCATATCCTAAGGTAACCATCAAGTTATCGAAGATGGGTTTCTCTGAGGGAAACAAATCTACTAAAACTCGATAAGCAGCATAGCTGGTTGCTATGTTTTTATTAGTTAATGTTTGCTCTGATGATGGACGACGCAGTTGATCCCTAAGTTGAGTACCATGAGCTACTGGATCATAGGGAGCCCATGCATCGTAAATTGCTGTGTTGAGGATCGCAAGTGCTCTTGATACTATAGTAGGGGCTGGCTTCCTATTCCGAACTGCTTGCAATGCAGCATTATTCCACTGAATTAGATAATTGTCGGTTGCGGAAGGCCGAATTTCTCCCAGTCCCGCGCAGTTAAATTCATAATTTTTATCTGTTTCTGCAACGACCTTTGAACCTGTAGTTACAAATGGAGCTATTATAGCTACTCCAAGAAGCAAACTAGCTTTCAATGCACTAAAATGCAAACTCAATTTCATAGCCTGATTATTCAATAGGTAAAGTGGTGATAACTTATCAGGTTGAAGTGCACAATTTATGCAGTTCAAGCCAAAATTTTTGAAAGTGTCCAGGAGCTAACTCAGAACCAGGTTAATCAGCCGAATATTCAGCAGTAATTCAATATATCAACATATCATGAAAACTAAAATATTGAAGCGAATTGGTTATTGATAAAGCTCACGGTGGCAAAACAAAATCTGCTTCAAAATTTGACCTTTACTCACAAGTTTTTTTCTCCAACTTTGAATAATGTGTTTATTAAGTTCATTTAACAATATTTTATTTTTGCTAATTAAAAAAAAATAAAATTTAACTGAAGTGTTAATAATGCCAAAAAATAAGGCATTGGACCTGACGGGGTGACAAAGAAGCTAAGTAAGTCGGCGGGAAAATTTCTCAGTATGTAACAAAACAGAACTGACGCATTGACAAATTAAACAACAAGTGCAGTGCTGGAGACAGTAAAAGAATAAGCGATCGCATGCTTATTTATCCTTTACGGCTATAGTTAGAAATTAGAAAAATTATTAACAAGCTTGCCAAAGCCTAATTTGCATATCATCACCAGCACTAGCGAGAAGATGTCCATCAAAACTAAAGGCTACAGTTCTAACTTCTCCTAAATGTCCAGTAAGGGTGTTAAGCTGTTCCCCTGTATGTAAGTCCCAAATTTTGATTGTGTAATCAGCACTAGCGCTGGCAATTTTTGTATTATCTGGGCTAATAGCAACACACCAAACTCGTCCTGCATGACCGTAAAGTATATGAGGTGGTTTCTTTTCCCCATTAGCTAAATTCCAAAGCTTGATAGTTCTGTCAGCACCGCTACTAACGAGAGTCTGATTATCAGGACTAATGGCAAGTGAGAGAACATCGCTTAGATGTGCATGATCGATTATGTAGAGTGGTTCGTTAACATTACTCAAATGCCAAAGTTTGATTATGCCGCTTTTACTGCCGCTGGCTAGGCTTTGTCCATCTGGACTAAAGGCAAGGGAAAGAACAGAACTGTTGTGTGCGACAATTGCAGCTTGCCTTTTTCCTGTCTCTAGGTTCCACAATTTGATTAATCCTTGAGTACTCGCGCTACCACTAGCGATGATGCCTCCATTAGGGCTAATAGAAATTGCATTAAGAATAGTTGCAGAATTTGAAGATGTAGCAATTGTGCGTTCACATTTCCCAGTTTTTCGATCCCACAGTTTGATTTTACTGTCAGCGCTAGCACTAACAAGCATGTTCCCATCTTGGCTAAAATTAACACACTTAACTCGTTTTTCATGAGCGGTGAGTATGTGTATTGGTTGCCTAGTTTCTAAATCCCATAATCTGACTGTCTCATCATTACTACCACTAATGAGGGTTTTTCCATCTGAACTGAAGGCTACAGACCTAACCCAGTCTGAATGACCTTTTAATGAACTTAAGTAATTCCAAGTAGAAATTTGATGTAATTTTGAATGCGAGTTATCTAAAGATATTTTTAGAGGACTCAGATTCTCTTTTTTATTCAAAATAGGTTTTAAATGTTCTGGGATTTCAACTTTAGGAGTTGCACCAACTACTTCTGCCTTGCGAGGAATCGAACGACCTGACATCTTAAATTGAATAGCATTGCAACCCCATTTATAAGCAGACTCAATGGATTCTCCGGCTCCCAAAGCATCATAAAAACCAACTGTAAAAGCGATCGCTGCATTATCTAAAATTTCATGACTCATGCCAATCACATAGTTGATATGTTCGCTAATGGCTTTTGCTTGCACTTCAGAATAACAGGCATTGAGCAAAACACACTCTACGCGATCGCTCATCAAGCCAAATAAGTTTGCTAAAGCTTCTGTGCTGGCTAAATGTTCTCGTCCATTATCATCTTCCAACACCAAACCTTGACTACCTGTGCCATGTCCGCAAAAGTGGACAATATGCGGTTTAACTTCCAGCATCGCACGCCGCAAGTCTTCCGAGCGTACAGCGCCTCTTGTTTCTAATTGAAAGCGATCGCGATTATCTGCACGTTTGAATCCTTCTCTAATATCACGAGTTTCTCGCTCTAAAGCAAGAACTGAAGTGTTTTTAGGATTCGAGGCTAGAACCAATATTTTTTTTACTAAAGCGTTACTATTCATAGAAATTTTGCTGAGAAATGATTGTTGCTCATCGTTTAGACCCGACGACTAAAGTCGCGGCTAAACGAACGAAGTCCGCCTTCGCGGACTTAATGCCCAAAAGCCTGCCTTCGCAGGCTTTGTTTGTGTAGCCCCTGGCTTACAGCCTGAGGGCAGGTGATTTGGGATTAATTCGCCTTAACAGTGATTGTCACTGTTTTGGTCGTCCAGCCGCGATTTGAACTCATAACTTGTGCTTCACGGGTAGGAGGTATCTCATCAGGATCAGCACTAATAGCTTCCAAAAGTTTATCAAGTGGATCGCCACCACCTCTTGGTGTATTCTCGTCGTATTCATCAAATAATTGTTTTCTGGCTTGAATCGGTTTGTCCAGGGATGGTAATTCTAGCCAGCGAAACTTAGCAGGGTTAACTGTGGCAAATACTTTTAAAATGTCTTTACCTTCTTGATACCCCTCTGGCAGTTTGAAACTTAAGGGAATCCATTCTTCTTGTCCGGGAGCAAAAGGTACAAAAGATGCCCTATCTTCTAATATGTCAAGTTGAGAAATAGCCCAATTAGATTGAAGATCCATGACGACAACATTCAAGTCTTGCTTAGACTCATTCTTGATATATAAAAATGTATTTTCTCCTGTTTGCAATGTTTGTTTTGCAGGGTCAGCTAATGGTTTTTTGTTTTTGTCAGTTAACTGAACTATCAGCTTGTTAGTTAAAACTGAAAGATTATCAAGCTCTTGGGCAGCCTGGTATTTAGTCAGATGAACTAAACGCTTAACTACGTTTTCCGCAGCATCAGAATCGCCTACTAACAGCGGTGGTCGTAAATTAGGAAATGGCGTACCGTTGCGATCGCATATTTCATATTCGCCCGAAGTATTAATCGCTACTTGATAGTGTTCACCTTCAGATACTAACTCTACCCAACCTTTGCCAGTTCTGGGAATCGCAGCTTTAACTTTTGTGAGTGCAGCCGTTTGAATTTTCAGCAATTCTAACGGTAGCACCTGATTTTTCGGTAGTTGATTCGTGTTATTTTCTTGCTTCTCAAACAAACGAACTCGCCGCACAAGTGCGATTGGGGCTGATAGCATGATTGCAGGAGATGCTTGCTCAATATCTCCACGCAGCGAATCAGGCTCAATCACAGCCCAAGCGTCAGCGGGAGTAATATCTGCCGTAACTTGTGCGATCGCTAATGGCTTGTTTTTCTCGCTAAAATCTGTTGTACCTGGTGCATAAATAGCAAATCTTGCACCTTCACCGAGTCCCTGAGCGCTACCTGCATCTAATTGCACCCGATTTCTAGCAGTATCTACCTTCAGAACATTTACTGTATAGTGTACATTTGCGTAACTTCTGCCAAACACTTGGCGCTCACCCTCACCAAACAACATTGGTGTTTGGGTTTGAAATTGACTTTGGACTTTGGCGTAAACGCGTTCATAAAGTGACTTATATGTCAAGTCTGGACTTGGATTAGCTAAAGTATCTAGCATCCAGTAGGTAAACGCTCCATTACTCTCCTTGCCATTAAACACAGACTCATAAGCAAACTCCGAAGGGCGACAAGCTGCTAACAAAACATAATCCCGCGATTCTGGAAGCCAATCACCTGCATTCGCTTTGCGAGCTGTTCCCCCTGTCAGTTCAAGCCAGTTATTAATTAATTCCTCACGCGATGCTACTAAGCTGTCTGTAGGGCGTGATGTCGTGTCTGGTTCTCCTTCGAGTCCTCGAATTGCCGTATCCCCTCGTGTAGTACCTCCAGAGTGACAGCTATCAAACACCACTGTGACAACTAACCCCTTATTCACCATCTTTTTCAGGAGTGTTGCAATTTCAACGTCTCGGAGATAGCGTTCGTTTGTTTTGGCAATATCCATTGGTACAAGCGCTTCATCCGGTTGTCCCTCACCCTTTATTTCTGGATAAATTGTCTTTGCACGCCCCCCATGACCGGAATAATGAATATAAACTTGGTCATCTTTTTGAGCTACCTCAGTAATGGCGTGAAACTTCGCTACAATATTTTCGTAAGTAGGCAATTGGTCTTGAGGTTCTGGTGGTTCCGTAGCACCTGTATTAGAAGATGTCAGCTTAAAGATTTGCTTCGGTTTCTGCGTCTTTTTGAGGTAATCTTCTACCCGTTTAACATCGCGTACACATCCTCCAAGGCTCTGATAAAAACTGCCATCAGGCAATTTACCGGGTTGATAGTAGTCAACACCAATCAATAAAGCGTATAAGTTGGGTATCTGGGTTGTTTGCTCAGTCATATTTGCTTTCTCATACGTTATACCTTTAAATTTCTACAAGCTTCTTTTCATAATTACGGAATTCAATCTCAGAAATTCAAAAACAATACGTTACCTAAGTTCAAAGCTTTTTTGGACTGTATTGCAAGCAATAGGAGCACCCTTTAAACCTTGCCCCTAGATGTTTAATATTTATAAATTATGAGTGATTTTAAATCCTCATTTATGATTTTTAAGCTTTAACGCAAAACTGCTTTAACAGCCTCATCTACTTTATTTAAAGAATCTATTGCCTTTTCAATCAGTTTATCTTGTTGTTTTTCTGAATCAGTTTCAACAGCATCATTGAATGCTTGTATGGCATCCTCTATTTTGTTTGCACTATCAACCATTCCTCCGTGTTTCAAAGCAGTGGCAGCATTTTTCAAATGCTCCATAGCTCTGTCAAAATAATGCGCTGCATCTGCATCGCTTTTAGCATCAGCTGCGTTGTTCATTGCTTCTAAAGCTGAGTTGAGATTTTTGTCAGCATGTTTGGCATACTTGGTTTTAATGTCAGCTAGCAACATTGAAGAGGTAGATTGAGATTGATTTAGACTAACATTTGCTGCCATTGCTGGATTAGCAGACAAAAAACTAGCGATCGCTATATTAGAGAGCAAAAATATTTCTAGTCTTTTTTTTATTTCCATAATTCAAAATCCCGGTTTTTATTGAGATAAACTCACGCCAATTAATCGAATTTTCTCTAAGGAAGCTTATTTGCTTTACTTTTAGAAACTTCTACAAGCTGGCATAGTTATTGTTTTATCGTCAATATAATAAAACTAGTTTATCGACTTTTTATATTTCTTACGTAAATATACTGTGATAATATTTCTATTGAGTGCTTCAGCGCTCAATTCCTGACTACGGATGTTATATACGCAAATAAAAAGGGATAGGTAATTTACCTATCCCATAAAAATATATTTAGGCTATTTAGTAGAGACGTTCCACGGGAACGTTTCTATCAAGTTCCAGAAGTCCAAGAGTTGATGTACTCATCTTGCTCTGGGGTGAGGGTATCAATTCCAATTCCCATCGCTTGCAACTTCAACAAAGCAATATTTTGATCCACTTCGGTGGGAATAGAATGCAAACCAGCTTGTAGCTTACCCTTATTGGTGACAAGATATTCAGCAGCTAAAGCTTGGTTGGCAAAGCTCATATCCATCACTGCACTGGGGTGTCCTTCAGCAGCGGCAAGGTTGATTAAGCGTCCTTCACCCAGAACTACAACTGATTTACCACTATGCAGGCGATATTCTTGGGTGAAAGGACGGACATTTTTAACTTCCGTTGCTTTTTCAGCCAAGGTTTTCAGGTCAATTTCCAAATCGAAGTGACCAGAGTTACAAACAATTGCGCCATCTTTCATTACGTCGAAATGTTCGCCGCGAATGACGTGCTTGTTACCAGTAACTGTGATAAACAAATCGCCAGCGGATGCAGCTTCCGCCATTGGTAGGACGCGGAAACCATCCATGACGGCTTCAATTGCTCTGATGGGGTCAATTTCGGTGACAATCACGTTAGCACCGAGTCCGCGAGCGCGGAGTGCGGTTCCTTTTCCGCACCAGCCGTAACCAACAACGACAATGTTTTTACCAGCAAGCAGAATGTTGGTGGCGCGGATAATACCGTCTAGGGTTGATTGACCTGTACCATAGCGGTTGTCAAAGAAGTGCTTGGTGTCAGCATCGTTGACGTTCATCGCGGGGAATGTCAGCACACCGTCACGGAACATGGCACGCAAGCGCACGATTCCGGTTGTGGTTTCTTCGGTGGTGCCAATCAAGTCAGCGATTTGATGCGGACGTTGTTGAATTAAAGTTGCAACTACATCAGAGCCGTCATCAATAATGATGTTAGGGCGGTGATCTAAGGCTATTTGGACGTGGCGGTGATAAGTTTCGTTATCTTCACCTTTGATGGCAAAGACGGGAATGTCGTAATCGGCGACGAGACACGCGGCTACGTCATCTTGAGTTGATAGGGGATTGCTAGCAATCAGGACGGCATCTGCACCACCTGCTTTGAGAGCGATCGCCAAATGCGCTGTTTCTGTTGTTACGTGGCAGCAAGCTGCAATCCGAATCCCTGCAAAGGGTTTCTCTTGGGCGAAGCGATCGCGAATTTGCCGCAATACTGGCATTTCGCGTCCAGCCCATTCTATGCGCTGTCTTCCCAAGGGAGCTAGGGCGAGGTCTTTAACCTCGTGCTTTAATCGGGGAGAAGTTGCGGTCATCAAAATTTCCTCAAAAATGTAAAAAAGATACGCAATACTCTACGTACTTCAATAGAGTATTCCACGACTAGCGATTTAGTTTAATTCTAAGCAACTAATCAATGGTTCTTTGCACTAGCTTGACGTTTGAGGGGAATAATGTCAACTTTATTTACTTTTTCTTTGCTTTAACTTTATGTTTGATAAAAGGATTGGGCATGGCGCATGGGGCATAGGGCATCGAAAGAATTGTATTAGAACGGGCATCAGAAAAAGCGTCTTTAAATTCCCATTGCGAGGATGCCCATTCCTCACAATTTATGTATCATCTGTCTACGGATAGATGAAAAATACAAAAATTTAGCTTTTAGATGATAAAGATTTGTGAAAATTTAACTTTAGACAGGTACATTTACCCAAATTAATTTTGCAGGATGACTTTAGGTTTTGCTTGAGGAGGTGTTTTATTGCGCTTTAAATTTTTGGCTATGCCACGCAACGCCATGCGGGTTCTACGATCTAAGCGCCCTTCGGGTTCGCCAGTCGCCTCAACGCGGGGAACCCGCGCACGGCGCTGGACTTACCTTCAAAAGTTGGTTTGGATTGCAATCGGGGCGATCGCCACTTTAATGGTTGTCACTAATTTTGATTTACCAAAAGCTACGGCGCAGATACCCTTTTTACCCACTCTGCAATCACCCAATTTAGGAATTAAGGACTCAGAAAAAACAATTGTCAGTGACTCAATTTATTTGGATGGTCGGCGTTTATTTCAAATAGCGGACACAAGGGCAAATCTTCCACAGCGTTTAGCAGATATCCAACAAGCTGTAGATAGAATTAGCCAAAACTACTTTGAAACACCTGATGCGAAGCTTAAGGTGCAAATCGACCAGGCTGCAAACGCCTCACCGATTATTCGCGTCAATGGCAATTATCTGATGACGGTGACACAAGAGGATGCCAACATCAGACAACAAGACCCCGAAAGTTTAGCTGAAGAACTTAAGCAATTATTGCTGCAAAAATTACCACAGGCGAAACAAGAGCGAAAAACTGAATTTTTAATCTCTCAAGGTAAAATTGCCGCAGCAACTGTACTGGGGATGATTATCATCAGTTGGGGGATGTATAGGTGGCAATGCCGATCTAGAAAAACTAGAGTACAGCCAACTCCCCTAAGTTCACCTGCGACTAAACCGATTACGGTACAGTTGAATCAACAGCAAAATCGACATATTCAAGAAGCAAAGCGGCGATTGTTTCAGCTAGCGCAAGCAATGATTTGGGGAGGTGGCACTTTTTTCATCCTTGGTCTATTTTCCTACACGCGATCGCTTCAAATCGCAATTCTGAGAGCGGCGAAAATTCCTTTGCAAGTGGGTCTTGTGCTGCTGTTAACTTATGTGGCAGTGCGTCTTACCTATGCTTTAACTGACCGCTTCGCTTCTGTTTTAATCAACAGTAGTACTTTACTGACTCCGGAAACTACGGAACGGCTACAGTTACGAGTTTCTACGATTTCTGGCGTGACTAAAAGTATTGCTACCTTTGCTTTGCTCATAGTTGCTACTTTATTAACCCTGACAGTATTGGGAATAGATGTTATTCCCTTGCTTGCTGGTGCCAGTTTAGTTGGTGTGGCGCTGTCTTTAGCTTCCCAAAGTTTAATTAAAGACGCAATTAACGGCTTTTTGATTATCCTGGAAGACCAGTATGCCTTGGGTGATGTCATTGCCGTGGGGGAAGTAGGCGGTTTGGTAGAAAATCTGAATCTGCGGATGACTCAGGTACGAGATGCAGAGGGACGCTTAATTACAATTCCCAATAGCGAAATTAAAATTGTTGCCAATCTTTCTAGTCGGTGGTCACGCGCAGACTTAAATATCCCCATTGGCTATCAAACCAATATTGACAAGGCTTTGAAATTGATTGAAGATGTTGCCTTAAAGATGGATCTAGATCCGCTATGGCAAGAGCAAATTGTAGAAACGCCAAAAGTTTTAGGAGTAGATAATTTTGGCGATCGCGGTTTGATAGTTCGTGTATGGATTAAGACACAGCCCCTTAAGCAATGGGATGTAGCGCGAGAATTTCGCCGTCGTTTGAAAATCGCCTTCGACAAAGCGGGAGTTTCTATTCCTTTGCCTCAACAAGCGATTTGGGTCAATGATGCTGAATTACTGAAATCTCAGTTTGATAACAAGGTGAATTAGTTATTAGCTATAGGGCATTGGGCATAGGGCATAGGGCATTGGTAATTCATACTTGTCCCCTGCCCCTAGTCCCGATTGCCCAATTCCCAGTCCGCATTCCCCAGTCCGTATTCCCCATTCCCCAGTTTCTAGTCCGCAGTTACAGGGGTCTAAATCAGGTGAGAAAACAAAAAATTCCGCCCCCTTAAGAAGTCCTTTACGGTGAAACGCGATCGCCTCTACTAACCGGAAAAACACTATTGGAATCCATAAGCCTAATCTATCGCTGTAAAAGTAGACAACGACGCGGCTCGTTTTGTGTTCTTCCAGAGGAAGCGGACTTTGCCAAGGGGAAACCATACTAAATGAACCTCATCTGTCAAAAGATAGATATAGCTATATCTATCTTTTGACTTATTCAATCAGTAAAAACAACTATCTTCAGCTAGTTGCTGAATCATGTTGTTTTTGAATCCTCTAAACAGTATTGCCCAATGAAGGCAGCTTCCAGAGAAAAACTCGCTGTTTATGTGTGGGCAAAATAGTACATAAATACTATAATATATATATAGCGTCCACGAAGCTTGGTGAAGTGCGATCGGGGCTCTGTGACAGCCTTCATGTGAAGTTTGACTCAAGGTTTGTTTTATGATTAAACACTATATTCTCAGCCTCAATCCGACTGCGAAGCACGACTGGGATCGTTGTATTCTACGCGATCCGCTGACTGCCAAACGTCCGGACATTGCTAAATTAATTGCGGAAGCGGTTGGTGCGGATACAGGTAGTTATTTGGTCAGTGTGAATATTGAAGTTCAAGTATTAGAACAAGCTGCGGTGCCTCATGCTGAACAACTATCACTGAATATTGGCGAGGTGAGTGCTCCGTCTCAATTGAGGGAAGTAGCGTAGTCAAGGGACTAGGAGCTAGACAATTTTGAATTGATTTGTGCCTTGCTTCCTGTACGTGTTTATTAAGATTTTTAGAGGGAAATTATTTTGATGATGCAACTGAGTCATTATCCATCTGCGATCGCTCAAGCTGCCCAACGAGTGAATGAAGTAGACTCTCAGTTGATGGCAGTTCAACACCAGATTAACCGATTTGAAGGCAATGCGGATCGCATTTCTGCTTTTGAATCTGATTTGAAGAATGATGCTCAACGCAAAGCACGTCGCTTTGAAGTGCTGTTGGTAAATCAGGAATATCAAAAGTCAATGGATACGCTGATTAGATTAACGGCAGAAAAACAAAATGCGCTCGCTCATTTAGAATATCTCCGCAACCAATTTAGTGTAGCTAAATTAGAAGCGAGATTAGCCATAGCTCAACAACTCAACGATTTTGAAGCTCGTGAATTAGTTGGTTTGTAATTACCTATAAGTTATCTAATTTCTGAAGTCCGCGTAGGCGGACTTTGTTTTTGTAGCCCCAGACTTCTAGTGTGAGGGCGGGAATGTTTTGATATTAAGTCTTATTTATTATTACCAAAATTACGCTCAAGCAATTCAGCAATTTGCTGATTAATAATTGTCACATCAAAACGTTGACTTGCGGTAATTTGTGCATTTTTAGCTATAGTTGCTGTCTTTTCTGATTCTTGAAGACAAGCGGTAATTATTTGTGCAAGTTCTTGAGGTTTTCCTGGTGTCGCTAAAAAGCCATTGACATCGTGTTCTACTAATTCAATTGCACCGCCAGATGCGGCTGCAACTACAGGTGTTCCACATAGCATAGCTTCAACAATCACTCTACCAAAAGGTTCTGGAGAAATAGAGGTATGTGCTACCAAGTCACAAGCTGACATTAATTGAGGGATATCTGAACGAAATCCTAAAAATTTGACTCTTTTTTCTAGTCCTAAATCACTTACCTGACGATGTAAACTATCAACATAATCTTGTTCACCAAACAGTGCATCACCAACTAAAAGCGCTGTTACTTCTTGAGGACATTTAGCAAGGGCTTCAAGTAAAATATGCTGTCCTTTCCAAGGTGCAAGACGGCTAAAATGTCCAACTACGAATTGCCCTTCTAAACTTAATTCTTGCCGCAATTGCTTAACATCAGATTCGCCAATTAGATAATTTTTCGGGTCAAAGCCGTTATAAACTATTTCCGTGAGGTCTGCACGTCCTCCCGCTTTGACAAAAGCTGTTTTACTAGCTTGAGAATTGGCAATTACTAATGATGCAAAACGATTCGCGCAAGTCACAGCAATGCGACGGTTGGTTTTGCTAAAATGCTCATCAGAAAGAATATCATGCAAATGATATACCAAAGGACGACGACTGAGAAAACTAGCGATCGCACCAACAACTAAGGCTTTTTGTGTATTAGCGTAAATTAAATCATATTCACGGGCGATTTTAGCGACTTTAGTAATTATCGGTGCAAGTTGTCCTAAACTACCTAAACCTTGTGCAAAGCTGCTTTCTTTGCGAACTTGTATTGCTTGAGTTGCTAAAACTTGGACAGGAATTTTATTCTCCTGTAGTAAATTTTTGAATGAACCATCTGCAAATAAGCCTACCAAACAGCGATCGCTATAAGGTTTAGCAATATCTATTAAGCACAATTCTGCGCCACCCGGTTTACCACTTTGGTCTAAAAAAAGAATTTTCATCATTACTTTTGCACTTACTTAGGCTAAAAGAATGGAGCGCACCTGCTGGGCAATTTTCTGCCAGTCGAACTGTGTAACAGCGTAATTGCGACAGTCTTCTCGTGAAGGTATTGATAATTTTCTTAGTAATACTTCTTCTAATTTTTCAGCAATAGCTGATGCTTCAATTGAGTCAGTAATTAAATGTGGTGAAAACGGTTCTAAAATTTCTGGCATTCCCCCAACCGGAGTACACACAACGGGAGTACCACAAGCTAAAGATTCGACTATTGCTAATCCAAATCCTTCAAAAGATTGACTAGGCATTACACTCAAATCGGCAGCTTGGTAAGCTATTGGCAATTCATCATCAGGTAAAAAGCCTAAAAATTGAACGTGGTCGTTGAGTTCCAATTCTGTGGCTTGTTGTTTTAGTGCTGCTTCTAATGGTCCGCGACCGGCAATTGCCAGCCAAACGTCAGGAATTCTCGGTTTAATTGTAGCGATCGCTATCAACAATTTGTCAAGCCCGACGCGATTTACTAAACGACGAGATGTAAATATTACTGGGCGATCTTGGGGCCAATTTAATTTGCTGCGAGCTTCTTGAGGTGATAAATTTGCTTGAAACCGATTAATATCAACTCCCCCAGGAATTACGTTAATTTTGTGGGTGGGTACTTGATATTCTTGATGTAAGACATCGCCAAATGCTTTGCTGAGAACTATGAAGCGATCGCAGCGATCATAAACTCTTTTTTCTATCAGCCAGTGCTTGAGAAATGCAGTAATTTTATTAACTCCTTCTTGATGACTTTCAGATGCCCAAGGTCCATGAAAGTTAAAAGTAATTGGCACTTCTTTTGGCAAAAGATTCAAAATCGGATAGCTATACAATGCAAAATGTAAATTAATTGCATCTGGTGTGCCTACTCTAGTTTTTTTAAAGTTAGTGCGAATAGACCACAAGCGTTTCCAAATTGCACTATCTGGAGAAGCTAAGTTAGTCAACTTTATCGGCAAATTTTCTTCAGCTTCAGGCAGCCCAACTCCACATAATTCTACTTTGTCTTCATTTGCCGCTAATTGTTTAGTTAGTTCATAAATATACCTCTCTAAACCCCCGGGTGTTTTGGGGAACCAACCTATTCCTAAGCTAAGAATATATGCTGATTTATTTAAAAAGTCTTTTTTATTACTTGTCATACTATTTATATGGGTATTTACCGATAATGAAACTGTTTCCTTCCTCATGTAGCTTTAATGGGTGATTTTGAGATTGACGGTTAATAGGCATCCTTTACATTTATATCCTGCCATTTTAGAGAGCATCAGTACTTTTTCACTTATCCTGTATGCACATTTTAAGGAAAATCATGTCTCTGGCAGAGAAGTCCGAGCGCCAAAAACCTGCGATTGGAACTTCAGAAAAATCAAGTACATTAACATATCAATATAGTTATATATAAGAATTAATATTTTTCTCATATTTTATCCTTCTCAATCGCAAAGACCACTCGCATTCATCCTTTCTTTGGTAATTATCTGTATTATTTTGCTGTTGTTCATTACTATTGATTTGCATTCTTGTAACCTTTAGTAGACACTGACAACAAAAATAAAATTTAAATCTTCACATCTTCGGTTTTAATTGCAAGGCTTTAACTTAGGATAAGCAATGCGTTTGTGATGAAATTGCTGCCAAACTTCTACAAAAATTTCAGCAATTTGTGACATTTCCTCTCGTGTTAAACCTGAATCTAGCAGTTGATTATCTTGCCATCTAGCACGGAGGATATTGTTAAGCATCGCTAAGGCTTGTTCTGGGCTAACATCTTTAAGCGATCGCAGCGCTGCTTCACAAGAGTCTGCTAACATGACAATTGCTGTTTCCCGCGACTGAGGAATCGGTCCATCGTAGCGAAAATCCGCTTCATTTACTTTTAAATTTGGATTTTCTTTTGCCATTTGCTGCGCTTGGTGATAAAAATAGGCAATTAGCATTGTTCCCTGATGTTCGGGAATAAACGCTTGAATTGCTGTAGGTAAACTGTGTTTTCGCGCCATCACCAAGCCTTCACTTACGTGCTTCTTGATAATTTTTGCACTTTTCCAAGGATCGTTAATTTCTGTATCATGTTTATTTGGTCCCCCCATTTGATTTTCAATAAATCCGAGAGGGTCATGCATTTTCCCAATATCATGGTATAATGTCCCTGCTCTAACCAATTCGACATTACATTTAAGATGTTTGGCAGCAGCTTCGGCAAGAGTAGCCACAAACAGTGTATGCTGAAAAGTCCCAGGAGTTTTAGTAGCGAGTTGTTTTAATAAAGTGCGGTTAGGATTTGCCAGTTCTGCTAAACGAATCGGCGTGACTAAATCAAAGAGTTTTTCTAAATAAGGACTCAAGCCCAAAGCGACAATACTCCAAACTAAGCCGGATAAAGCAAAGAATCCAGCTTCTCCAAGTACAATGTACCAGCCTGAACCAAATGCAGCACCGAGTAAGAGCTTGCATATCAGATAAACGCCGCCTTGAGTTAAGGCAACAGCGACGCTAAGAAGTGCAAGTTCCTCACGCGATCGCAAACGTTTAGCGATACAACAACCGAGTATTCCCCCAGCAGCACCACTCCAAAGCACAGTCCTACTCATTTCTAGGCTAAATGGTAGCTGTAAAGCCAGCAATCCGATCACTGTGATGCCTAAATTAGCTCCATAGAAGCTACCCAACAATAAACCAATGGCGCTCCAAGTGGTATAAGGTGTACCTATTAGCACTCCGGGCACACCTATAGTCAGCAACAATATCAAGAGGCGATCGCGTTGCCGCATTTTTGTTTTGATTCGTCCTTCCACCAAAGCAAAAATGCCAATAGATCCGCTAACAAAGCCACCCAACTGCATCAAAGCTCGCCAATTAAGTTCCCGACGCACTAAATGATAATGCTCAAGCACCTCAAAATCCCAAGCAGTAATCATCTCTCCTTTTTTGACTATTACCTCACCTTGCCGCATCGGCACCATCACAGGTTTTACACCAGCAGCAGCTTGTGCGCCATTTTGTTTAGTTTGTTCTTCATCTTTCTTCAAATTCGCTTTGAGCACGGCTAACAAAAGTTTCGTCGCCAAAGGCTCGACTTCTTGCGGTACTGATGTCTGCACTTGTAGCCTCACCGCATCTTGTAAAATCTTTTGCGGCAGTCCCGGTGGGATGCCTTGGGCAAGAATTCGCTCTGCAATTTGTCGAATTCCCGTTTCTGTTTTTCCCCAGTCGTCATCTGACAGGTTTAGAAAAGAAGTGTCATAGTATACTCTTTCCCGGTTGGCAGCGTTAAGCTGTAACAGTTTTGCGTTTGCTTGGGCGTATGCTTTGCGGGCTTGAGAAATTTGGGCGGTGACTGAGGACAAGTTTTGCTGTGAAGTCCTCAGGCGATAAGTTTGTAATTCCGCCACTGCTTGAGCAAAGTCAGTTTTTTGGGAAAAATTATCAACTTTTGCGCCGACAGTCTGTATGGGCATTATATTTTTTTGCCCTTGCAAATCCCCAGTTTTAATTATGACAATCTTAGCGCTGTGCTTTTGAGTCTTGAGTGCGAACTTCGGCTGCTTATTCGTATTCGCTATGGCTGATAGCAGCATTTGCCATTCAGAATTAGAACAAGACCGCAGATAACGCTGGGTAGAAAGCGGTAAAACTAAAGTGTCAAAAAAAGGGAAATACCCGGCAGTTGCACGAATCTCGTTACCCAGATCCAGTAATTTTTGCAAATCTTGGTGGATTTGTTCGTTAATTTCGGCATCGACCATCAACACTAATAGAGAACTTTTTGTAGCAGCTTTGCGCTCTTGCTCGGTTTTTTCCTTATCTTCGATATTAGCTGAATAAGGGGCTTTCATGGTTTGTGGCGCAATAGTCCCTGCTTTCAGCTTGGGCTGGTTGTATAATTTATGCCCCATCACGCCTGTAAGGGACACTAATGCGATCGCAAAAATAACGGGGGTACGCCGGGGAATATAGCCCAATCTCCTTATACAAGTGCCTCTGTTAGTTTTATACGCCGCCATCGATCTCGATACTCTTAGTTTTTGCTGATCGCATTTATCACTTTTTTTGGATAAATCCAGCAGAATATTATTGATGACGCCTCTGGTGCCAAGCAAGTGCCCTTTATGGCATAGCGCTTTGTAACGTCCCCGCCAGTGGGTCAATTTCTCGGTCATTGACTGAAAAAATGGCTGCGTTTTCATTATCTATGACCGCAGTTACTTACTTTGATAGCTTAAAACAAGATACTCTGACATTCATGCGATCGCACTTTTCTATCCATAGAAACTTCACTTGCGTTAGCTAGTTGAAGCTGATTTGCCACAATAGCTATCTAAAGAATAAGCTTTAGCGTTTGCTTTACAGTACCTATATAAAATATCACTAAAATTTTCACCTGGGGTGAATTTGTGCCGTGCAGTGCCGACTGGGGAGATGGGATAATGAGGAGATGGAGAGAAGCCTGAGCGGAGGTTATTCGCGCTTGTTCAACTTCGGAGAGGATGGCAGATAAAGAGAAAAAATGCCCAATTATAAACTCCGAATTACCAATTACCAATTCCTAATACCCAATGCCTAATTTCCAATTGTGATGATTAACGCAACCTAATGACGCGAGGAGCTACACTGACGCATAGTGTACCCTGTTTGTCAGACATTGCACATCCCTCTTGGTGTAAATACTCTGTATATGGGGCAAGGTCATACGCTCCTGACCATACAGCCACCAGTCCATCAGCTAATTCTATCATCTGCTTGCGGTTGCTGAGTCTCGATGTTGCCGAATTTGCTGGAGATAACTTCATCTGCCAACTTACGGGAATGCTAGTTAAACTATTATAAGCCCCTGATAAAGCACCAGTAATTGCACCTGTAGCGGGCAGTGCATTGCTGTTGTCAGTAGCCCGCAAAATTGACAAACGGAAGTCTTCTAAGGTACTAAGAAAGCAGTAAAACGCCATAGCAACAGCTTTACTTAGCTTTTCTTCTCGGCTTAACGACCTTTGTACTGTTTCTAATCCAGCACCCTGAAGTAATAAATTATTGACTTTTAATAAAACTTGTGGTAAAGAGGTTGGCGTTTCACCAATAAAGTCAATCGTTTGGGGTATGAGGGTTTTTGTATCTAGTTTTTGAGTTAAGCATTGAGCGATCGCATAGCCTACTGCTAGTGTTCCATCGCGCACTACTAAATCCCCATCCCAGATTGCGATCGCCTGACTCAAGTTTTCTCGCAGTTTAACTGTATTGTCAAAGTAAAACAGCGTCACTGGCAACGTTGCAATAATCGCTTTCAGGGAAACGCCATCCCTAGTATCTAAATCTGGAAATTCTGTTTGCTGACGTTGAATCCAATCATCTAAATTCAGTTGCGATCGCCCTATTAAACTTTCTGCACCCAAAAGTGCAATTTTACCCCAATTTACAGACTCTTCCTCGTTAATGGAGGCTAAACTTTCCCCAAGAAACGCCCCGACGATTGTACCTCTAAACCGACTTGAGAGAGAATAGCGCATGAATCAAGTATGAGTTAGTAATTCTTTACTCCTAGCTCTTAAGTTTTAACTTTTATTTCTTAAATGATGCACCAACGCTTGTAAACCTAACAAATAACTTTGGACACCAAAACCACTTATTTGTCCGATCGCCACTGGTGCTATATATGAATCATGACGAAATTCTTCACGCCGATAAATGTTACTCAGATGTACTTCTACTGTAGGTAAATTAACACCGGCGATTGCATCTCGCAATGCCACACTTGTATGAGTATACGCACCTGCGTTAATTAAAATCCCTTCATGTTGTCCTAATGCCCCATGAATAGAATCTACCAAAACTCCTTCATGATTTGACTGCAAAGGAGAAACTTTCGCCTGTAGTTTTTTTGCTTCTTCTTCTAACAGGCGATTAATTTCCGCCAAACTCAGTGAACCATAAATTCCTGGTTCTCGCTGTCCTAGTAGATTCAGGTTTGGCCCGTGTAGTACCAGAACGCTTAAAGATTCTAATGTCAATGCAACCACTTTCAAGCTTTTAACGACGGCGCGATCGGTCATTTACAGGAATCGGAATCAATTCCGGTTCTGCCTCAGCCTCTGGACCTAGCAGGGCTTCAATCAGCTTGCGTGCCATTTCTTTAAGCTTCTCCAGTACCTTATCTATATAGTCCATTTAACTGACCGCTCCTGAGATACTACCTTAATATTTGATTCACAGTTAAGCAGAAACTCGCGTCCCAACGCACCTCTGGCTTGAAACTGGCTTGATACACATCACATTATCTTAGGCATTAGCCATTATTCAAATTTTGTGTTGTGATCTCCCATACTTATTACAGTATCACATTAGCAACCTATAGGGTCGCATCATACCAAGGAAAGGTATTGTGTCACAAGCAAACAGGAAATAGAAAATGGGAAATGGGAATAATTAGCAATACCCACGTTCCCACATTCCCACATTCCCACGTTGCCAATTAGCAATTACCTAATCTCCCTGCTGATTTTTCTTTGCAGTTGTGGTAGACGACTTAGCCGTTGACTTGGCTTTAGTAGTGGTTGATTTACGTGTGGTTTTGGTTGTAGTTTTACTCGTTGTCTTGCGCGTGGATTTTGCCGAAGATGCTTTACTTGCTAACAACTCCAATGCTGTAGAAAGCGTCACATTTTCTACCGATTGACCTTCAGGGATACTCACGTTTGTTTTGGCGTGCTTGATGTAGGGTCCATAAGGACCATCGTAGATGTTGACTGGTTCGCCGTCTTCTGGGTGTGCGCCCAATTCGCGTAAAGCAGCTTTAGATTTACTGTTGGTGCTGCTGCGTCCTTTTTTCGGTTCCGACAACAATTCCAAAGCACGTTCTAAAGAAATTGTTAAGACATTATCGCTAGCTTTTAAAGAGCGATAATCTTTTCCTTCCTTACCTTGGTCATGAACAACGTAAGGACCAAAGCGTCCTAAACTTGTTTGAATTTTGCCACCTGTAACAGGATGAACTCCCAATGTCCGGGGTAGCGCCAAAAGACCAACAGCCATTTCCAGAGTGAGATTTTCTGGGCTTTGACCTTTGGGTAAAGAAGCTTGTTTGGGTTTGGGGTTTTCTTCCGTCTTGTCGCCTAACTGAACGTAAGGACCGTAAGCACCAATTTTTACATAAATCGGTTCACCAGTTTCTGGATGGCGACCTACTTGGTCGGGACCTTCAGTTTTTTGTCGCAGTAGGACTTCTACCTTTTTCGGGTCGAGGTCAGCGGGGGTGAGGTCTTTGGGAATTGAAGCAGTGACAACGCCGTTACCATTTTGGACTTCGATGTAAGGACCGTATTTACCAATGCGGACTTTGGCATCGAGATTTTCTAGTTCTACCGTCCTAGCTTTAGTAGCATCAATTTGGCTGTCTTGTTCTCTAACTAGAGTTTCTAAACCTTTATCACCCGAATAAAATTCCCGCAAGTAGGGTAGCCATTTAGCTTCGCCGGTAGCAATATCATCCAGGGTTTGCTCCATTTTCGAGGTAAAGCTGGGATCAACAATGTCGGGAAAGTGTTTTTCTAGAAGGTCGGTAACAGCGAAAGCGGTGAAAGTCGGGATCAGGGCGTTACTCACTAATTGGGCGTAACCCTTATCAAGGATGGTGCCGATAATGCTGGCGTAGGTACTGGGACGACCGATACCTTCACTTTCCAAGGTTTTCACCAAGGTAGCTTCAGTGTATCTAGCTGGTGGTTGAGTTTCGTGATCAACTGCCTCTAAATTCGTACAATTCGGATGATCCCCCACTTTCATCGGGGGTAAAATTACTTCTTGGTCTTCCAACGCCGCTTCTGGGTCGTCTGAACCTTCGACGTAAGCGCGTAAATAACCCGGAAAATCAATCCGCTTACCAGAAGAACGAAAACCCGCATCCTCAACTTGCAACTGCACGGTAATTTGAGTTTGGCGAGAATCAGCCATTTGGCAAGCCACGGTGCGCTTCCAAATCAAGTCATACAGTGCGAGTTCTCGACCCCCTAAACCAGTTTCTTGCGGCGTGCGGAAGCTGCTACCCGCCGGACGTATCGCTTCGTGTGCTTCTTGTGCGCCTTTGGATTTGGTGGTGTATTGCCTTGGTTGGGGGCTGAGATATGATTTGCCGTAAAGCTTTTCGACACAATCACGCGCAGCTGAAATTGCTTGTTCTGACAAATGCACCGAATCTGTACGCATATAGGTAATATACCCTTGCTCGTACAAATTCTGAGCAATTCGCATCGTATCTCGTGCGGAAAGGCGCAGTTTCCGGTTAGATTCTTGTTGCAGCGTCGAGGTGGTAAACGGTGGCGCGGGTTTGCGCGTTACCGGGCGTTCCTCAATGTCTGTGACTGTCCAGGGTTTACCTGTCAGGCGTTCCTTGAGGGCAAGAGCCTCTTGTTCTGAAAGCAGCACGACTTTGCGCCCAGCAATAATTTGACCTGTCGTTGAGTCAAAATCACTGCCAGTTGCTACTTTGGTTTTTTGCAGCGTCACTAACTGCGAGGTAAAAGCAGCTTTTTGATGCTGCAAGTAAGCCTTCAAATCCCAATATGTACCTTCACGGAAAGCGCGGCGTTGGCGTTCCCGCTTCACTAAAACCCGCACAGCTACTGACTGCACCCGTCCCGCAGATAATCCCCAAGCGATTTTTTTCCACAGTAGGGGTGACAGCGTATAGCCCACCAGCCGATCCAAAATTCGCCGCGTTTCTTGAGCGCGAACCAACTGCTCATCAATATTGCGGCAGTTTTTCAACGCTTTTTTAATTGCTTCTGAGGTAATTTCGTGAAATACCATCCGCTTGGTCGGAATTTTCGGCTTGAGTAGTTGGTATAAATGCCAACTAATGCTTTCACCTTCCCGGTCTTCGTCCGTTGCCAGAATCAGTTCAGTTACGCCTTTCATGGCTTCTTTGAGCTGAGTGACAATTTTCTTTTTGTCTTTGGGAACGATGTACAACGGTTCAAAGTCGGCATCTACATTTACCCCCAGTTGCGCCCATTTTTCCCCTTTGACAGTAGCGGGAATATCTGTAGCCGACTGGGGAAGGTCACGTACATGACCCATAGACGCTTCCACTCGATAGTCCTTCGGCAGGTAATTGCGAATGGTACGAGCTTTGGTTGGAGATTCGACGATGACGAGAATTGACATGGAAATTTCAAAAAAAGAATAGCTGCAAAGCTAGACAGTCAAATTAACATTATTTGGGCGGAAGGATGTAATTTCATCCTCACACAAACTGTCCGTTCGAGATAAAATCCCTGTAAATTAGCTCTTTAGAGCGTAACCCTTCCCGTAGGATAGTCCTTCCTTGAGGATAGGCGCTTGGAAAGCAGAAGTGTAAATTTAGTGTTATCTCAATCATTAACTTATATCTTGCATAATTGGCGACTACAGTTTTGACTCATGAGAGGGGGGACTCCTTGGAGACAAGCAGGAGATGTAGGGGCAGGCTTTCCCCCTTGTCTTTTTTGCCCAATGCCCGATGCCCACTCCTCAGAGATTGTGCCAAAATTAAAGCAAATTTGAGAGCAACAGCAAAGTGGGATTTTACCTAGATTTATAGAGGGAAATCTATGCAACCGATTCGACAAGATGATGTTATTCTACTACCTGTGCCGGAATTAGATTGTATGCGATCGCATTCTTCACCTTGGCTGAGTTACAAGCGATAGAATTAGATGCGTGGGCTGAATACACTTTATTACAAATTAATGAGGATCTTGACGAAGAGCCTATTCATCTATTATTAAAAATGATCCTTTTTTAACTTGGAATTCAAAAAGGCAGAAAATTAGTTTTGAATTAATTCAGGATACAAGCCCATATTTTATAATATGGAAAAATAGTGAAGCGTTCGCGAACAGCGTCTTGTAAAGAAGCATCGATATTTCAAGCCCCAGCGTGACGATATCAGGTATTAATTTTTAATTTTGCGGAAAGTTTGAGCGGACTAAACCTTGGCTCAAAGCTTACCAAAACAAATTTTTAATTGGAGCGTTGCAAGAGCGTTTGTGAATGACAAGCGACTTACTTGTCCTAGGACGGGATTTATTCATGCTCTGGGTGTTCCACCTGATACAGAATCAGCGCGTGAAGCGATTTTGCGGGTCAATTTGGGAATCGAATCAGAGGAATTTCAGTAGCAAACTTAATTTTCAGCGAGTGAGAAATATAAAAAAAATATAAATTTAGTTACTTGTAATACATTTTCCTAAAAGTTAAGATAAATGGGCAGATATACTCTTTGTTATAAAGAACTTATGTTAGGATAAAATCGAAAAAAGTGAGTTCGGCGATACGGATCTTGTTTTTAGTAATAATTGCAGGCGCGTCTCCGAATGAACATATCTGCATCAATGGATTTTGGAGAATTTCATGTCAATTTACGTAGGGAACCTGTCCTACAGCGTCACAGAAGACGACCTTAGTAAGGTATTTGCAGAGTACGGCACCGTTAGCCGGGTTCAATTACCCACAGATAGAGAAACAGGTCGCGCACGCGGCTTTGGTTTCGTAGAAATGGAATCATCAGCCGCAGAAGATGCTGCGATCGCAGCTCTGGATGGTGCAGAATGGATGGGGCGCGCAATGAAAGTTAACAAAGCAAGACCACGCGAGGAGAAAAGTACTCGCTCAGGCGGTGGCGGTGGCAATTGGGGGGACAGAAGCAATAGACGCTATTAACTCTTCAAGTCATTTCTAGCAAACGTAACAAATATTGCGTAAAGCATTTCGATGCTTTTGTCAAGCCTAATTTAGTCTAAAACAAGCAGTTCAGTAGATAGCTGAACTGCTTATTGTTATTTTTATTTTTGAATTGCTAAAGACAAATTTCAACATAATTTAATTAGAGAGCGGAATAGTGCGTCTGATGACAAGCTGCTATTGTTTATGCAACTTAACGCGCGAAAATTGCTAGAGTGAACAGAGTTAGCCTGAATGTCTAATCGCCAAAACCTATACATATCATGGATTTTGCTAATCTTACATCCCAGTTAAATGCTGGAACAATTCTGCCAGAGGGGATTGTGATTATCACCCTTATGACGGTTTTGATTGTTGACTTGATTTTGGGGCGTACATCCGCACGCTGGATTGGATATCTGGCGATCGCAGGTTTATTTAGCTCCATCGTCGCCCTATATTTTCAATGGGACAATGTTAATCCCATCTCATTTAGCGGTGGCTTTAACGGCGACGACCTCAGCATCGTCTTTCGCGGTATCATCGCTTTGTCTGCGATCTCTACCATTCTGATGTCTATTCGCTACGTTGAGCAGAGTGGCACCCCTTTAGCAGAATTCATCGCTATTTTGCTCACAGCTACTCTGGGAGGGATGTTTCTCTCTGGGGCGAATGAGTTGGTGATGACTTTCATCTCCTTAGAAACCCTGAGTATCTCCTCTTATTTACTCACAGGTTATACCAAGCGTGACCCTCGCTCTAATGAAGCGGCGCTAAAATACCTGTTGATTGGAGCCTCAAGTACAGCAGTATTTTTGTATGGCGTTTCGCTACTGTATGGGTTATCCGGTGGACAAACAGAATTTAGTGCGATCGCGTCGGGTATTTTCACAGCAAACCTTGGTCAGTCTTTAGGTTTGGTAATTTCCCTCGTTTTCGTAATCGCAGGTATTGGCTTCAAAATCTCCGCTGCACCCTTCCACCAGTGGACACCAGACGTTTACGAAGGTGCCCCCACACCTGTGATTGCCTTTTTATCTGTCGGTTCCAAAGCCGCCGGATTTGCCTTAGCCATCCGCTTGTTAACAACAGTCTTCCCCCTAGCAGTGGACGAGTGGAGATTGGTCTTCACCGCCCTCGCGGTTCTGAGTATGGTGTTGGGTAACGTAGTCGCCCTCGCCCAAACCAGCATGAAACGGATGCTAGCTTATTCATCTATTGCCCAAGCTGGGTTTGTGATGATTGGCTTGATTTCTGGCACTCAAGCGGGATACTCCAGTATGATTTTTTACATGCTGGTTTACCTGTTCATGAACTTGTGCGGCTTTACTTGCGTGATTCTCTTTTCGCTGCGGACGGGAACCGACCAGATCGCCGAATACTCAGGTTTGTATCAAAAAGATGCACTGCTAACTCTGGGATTAAGTATTTCCTTACTTTCCTTGGGTGGTATTCCGCCACTGGCTGGATTCTTTGGCAAAATTTACATCTTCTGGGCTGGTTGGCAAGCTGGTCTTTACTGGCTAGTGTTGCTAGGCTTAGTTACCACCGTTGTTTCCATCTACTACTACATTCGCGTAGTCAAAATGATGGTAGTCAAAGAACCTCAAGAAATGTCCGACGCTGTGAAAAATTATCCGGAAGTGCGTTGGAATTTGCCTGGATTTAGACCTTTGCAAGTGGGTTTGATAGTAACTTTAATCGCCACTTCTATCGCGGGTATTTTGTCAAATCCCTTGTTTACCTTGGCAAACAATTCTGTTGCTAATACTCCGTTTTTGCAACCAGGAATGGTTGTTAAAGCTGAGGTAAGTGCTGTTAATCCTCAGCAGCCAGAAAAGTTGTAAATTGAGTTAGGAGTTAGGAGTTAGGAGTTAGGAGTTAGGAGTTAGGAGTTAGGAGTTAGGAGTGATGAATTAATAACTCATCGCTCCTCACTTTTAACTCCTAACTTTTTGTAATTCTCATTTTTTTTCTTGCATGGGAATTGTAATTGCTCACCAGTGAAAAACACGCTTTTATGCCAGTGTTGCGTCAAAAGGGTTTTGTTTTTACAAGACCACCAATGGTATCAAAAGCTGAAAGCCTTAGCGAAGTAGCTTTTCAGAGGATAAAAGAAGGCTATTTGATTTTCTGTTTAATAAAAGTCACAACTTGAGTTAACTGTTTCTTTAAACTATCAATTTCTGCTTGCATCTTGACAAGTTTGTCATTTAATGCAGCAACTTCGAGATTAGGAGCGATCGCACTAGAATTTCCACCTCCATTTTTCGCCGCAACGGCTGCTACAGAAGCAGCTTCTGGGCGCGGCTGTTTAGCTTTTGTCATCGCCAACTTAATTGAGGCAATTAGTTGCTTTTGGTCAAAAGGCTTTCCGAGAAACTCAAAATATTCAAAGGGTTCGGGGATTTTCTCCGTCACCTCTTCTTTTCGACCAGACATGAGAACTAAAGGAATCTTTCTTAATTCTGGTTGAGCTTGAATCTGCTGGAAAACGTCCCAGCCACTCATTTTCGGCAAAAGGAAATCTAACATAATCAGGCTGAGTTTTTCCTGACGAATGAAATTTAATCCTTCTAAGCCGTCTTTTGCTTCCAGTACCTCGAAATTGCCCGGAGGCAACATTTCCCGTACTTTCACCCTGACAACTGTAGTGTCATCGATAACTAGAATCTTGTTACTTGCCACGACTGATTACTCTAACAGAAACTTTAGATTGAGATGGGGGTTTGCCAATTAAGGTTGAGAATCTTCCCACTATATATGACATTCATATTGATTGGGGAATAGTAATTTCCGGGAGAAGTGACAACAATTTAGGTATTTCACTGAGCGTATACTGATGTTCTGTGAGATTTGTGTAAATGTGATATTAAAATCACAGGGTATTGGGCATCGTCTAAGTGGGTTATTTCTCATGAGTCCCTTTTCAAATTCCCCAAATCTAGATTTTTTCGTCATCTTGCGTAAATCATATAACTGAAATTATTTATGACCTCTTCAGAAGCAGCCCAACTCAAATCAGAAATTACGGCAATGCCAACGTGGTTACGTCGTCCTATTGGCAAAGCTAGTGAACTCTCGACGGTACAACGGATTATTAAGCAGCGCCAAATTCACACGATTTGTGAAGAAGGACGTTGCCCCAATCGCGGTGAATGCTATGCCCAAAAAACAGCAACTTTTTTACTCATGGGTCCAACATGCACCCGGTCTTGCGCTTTTTGTCAAGTAGATAAAGGTCATGCACCGATGCCTGTGGACTCTGAGGAACCGCAAAAAATAGCAGAATCGGTACAGCTTTTGGGATTACGTTATGTAGTATTGACTTCTGTCGCCCGTGATGATTTGCCAGATCAAGGAGCGGGGCATTTTGTGAAGACGATGGAAACTATCCGCACTTTGAATCCAGAAGCTCAAATCGAAGTGCTGACACCTGATTTTTGGGGTGGTGCGCTTTCGGGTGAAGAAGGTCAACGCCAGCGGATAGAGATGATTGCCCTCGCGCAGCCTGCTTGTTACAACCACAATATTGAGACGGTGCGACGCTTGCAAGGTCCAGTGCGCCGAGGTGCGAAGTACGATCGCTCTTTGCGGGTGCTTTCTCTAGTCAAAGAGATTCAGCCGACAATTTTTACCAAATCAGGTTTGATGCTGGGACACGGTGAAACCATTGATGAAGTCATCGAAACAATGGCGGATCTGAGGAATGCAGGATGCGATCGCCTGACTATCGGTCAGTATATGCGTCCTTCTTTAGAACATCTGCCAGTACAAAAATACTGGACACCGAAAGAATTTGAAGAGCTTGGGATAATAGCACAAGAAATGGGATTTAACCACGTTCGTTCTGCTCCTTTAGTTCGCAGTTCCTACCACGCCGGCGAAAGCCCTTGATAAAGTACCAGAGGCGTGTAAAAACCCCGCCCCATGCCCAATGCCCAATGCCCAATCTTTAGATAACTATGATACATTTTGTTGACTGGTGCTGTTTTAGGGTACAAAATCCACAAAAATATTTTTGATGAGTGTCGCTAAATATGACGACTCTTTGTTATTTGTTAAGAAGAGTGTAATTAGGAGAGGAAATTATGACGGCTCAAGCCAAGAAAACACCTGCTAACGCAAAAGTTGGCGCAGAAGTTGCTCAAACGGGCGCTAAAGCTCCATTTCCTTATCGCACCGCAATCAGTTTATTTCTCCTAGCTGGTAATTTCCTGGTAGCAGGGATTTACTTCCATTTGATTAACCCTTAGTTCCTAGGCTCCAGTTAAGAGTCCGTAGTCAAAAGTGAAAAAGTCCAGAGTCCAAAAGTTCAAATTTTGACTTTTAACCTTTGACCCTTGACTTGTGACTCTTAATTGGGTTTGGTGTTGCTCAAATCGTACCTTTGAATAAACCTTTGGGACGAATTAGCAGCACCAAAATCATAATGAACAGCGCTACACCTTGTTTATACTGAGAACCCAGTCCAGGGATGATGGTGCTGACTTCCTGAACGATACCGATAATAAAAGCCGCTGCGATCGCTCCATAAGGATTGCCAATTCCCCCTAAAATCACTGAGGCAAACATAGGTAAAATCAAAAACCATCCCATGTTCGGGCGCACAGCTGTAATTAACCCGTACATACTGCCTCCCAAGGATGTGAGCGTCCCCGCAATTATCCAAGTCCAGAGAATTACAGAGTCAACGTTGATACCAGAAACTCTCGCCAAATCCAGATCGTCAGCAACGGCTCGCATAGCTTTACCAATTTTGGTATTTTGCAAAAGATAATGCAGCGCCAAAATTGCCAACATCGCTAAGAACAAAACCAGCAATTGATTTTGCGGCACCTTTAAACCCCCAATGTCTAAAGCAGGGGTAATCGGCAAATTGTAATTTTGGTTACTACCGCCCCAAATTAAAATAATGGCATTGCGAAGAAATAATGCCAGTCCGATGGACATAATAATCAGAGTAGTAGAAGTAGCACGGATAGAGCGCATCCTTGACCACAGCAGCTTTTCCGACAACACCATTACCGCTACTGTTCCCACCCCTGCGAGTATCATCGACAGCCAAATATTTATTCCAAGAGTATTTAAGAGCCATGTAAAATAAGCTCCCAATGTGAGAAAATCACCGTGAGCAAAGTTAGATAACCGTAAAATCCCATAGGTTAAAGTAAGTCCAACCGCTGCGAGAGCAATAATGCTCCCCACCGCAATTCCGTTAACAATTAATTGAGCTAGTTGTGCATTCATAGTGATGGGGAAAGAGAAAAGGGGAATGGGCAATGGGCAATGGGCATTGGGCAATGGGCATTGGGAATTAAAGATGCTCGATTTTTGATGCCCGTTCTAATTAGGATTCTTTCTATGCCCCATTCCCCATGCCCAATGCCCTATGCCCCAGTCTGTAATTACCTTAGTAAAAAAAATACCATTTTATCGATTTATGTGTTAAAACCACATGAGTGACTTGTGTAGATGGCTGTTAGGAGGATAAGTGCTTGTCGTATCTGTCCCCAGCATTGTATCGATTGACCAAAGCCAGTTTGTTTTGATGAGCATATTTTTTAGTGTGTTTTCTACTTATGTCATTTATGCATACCGTTACACTAGACACTACGAGTTATGAGTTATAAATAAAAAAGATTTCTACGCCAGTATACATAAAACCTTATTCGCGCCTTGATTGAAACTAATATTTGTTCAGCGGTCTAGTTGACCATGCAGCAGTATTCAAGCTTACCAGAACAGAACTCTCAGGTAGATACAAGTACAAAACTTTTGACCTCAATCGAGCAACTTCGTGCTGATTTGTGGCTCGAATGCACATTAAATAAGTTGCAGAGTCGTCTCAACGATTGCCTGCTTTGTACTTGTACTACAGAAGCAGAAATTTTACAAACAGTTGTAAACGAACTCAATAGTGCTTTAAACGCCAGTGAAGTGGCGATCGCTTTATTTGAACCACAAGATACAGTGGGCAAAATTTGCTATGCTTCTCATTGCCCATCCAAACTGATTTCCAACACCGGAAAAAAGCTGCAATTGAGTTTGCAACAAGCAATAGACATTGAATATTTACAACAATTAGAAAACCAACAACCGCCGAGTGCTTGGCGGTTAGCTGAGGATTTTGGCGGCTTAACGAGTTGGTTAATTATCGCCAGAGAGTCCTCAGAATCTAGTAGCGAGTCACTAGAACCACCACAAACTAAACTTACATCAAAATTGATGGCTCGCGCCGCCAATCAATGTGCAGTAGCTTTGGCGCAACTGCGACAAATCAAATCTTTGCAGGAATGTTCTCAACACCTAGAAAGCTTTAATCAGCAACTAGAACGCACTAATCAACTAAAAAACCAGTTTCTCGCAAATACCAGCCACGAAATTCGGACACCGCTTAGTTCTATTATCGGTTTCACTCACTTACTCTTAGCCCAAGGTTACGACCCTACAAGAGAACGTCACCAAGAGTATTTAAATATTATTCAGTCCAGCGGCAAGCACCTGCTAGCTTTAATTAACGATATTTTGGATCTCTCGAAAATTGAAGCAAATCAGCTAGAAGTGCAGTGGGAAACCGTTAATGTACCAACACTATGTAGCAATGTTTTCGCCTTGCTGAAAGAAAAAGCTGCTAATAAAAATTTGAAACTGCGTCTAGAGGTAGATGAGAATATCACAACTCTCGTAGCCGACTCTTTGCGACTCAAGCAAATGCTGTTAAATTTGCTGTTCAACGCTCTTAAGTTTACAACCACAGGAAGCGTTGGGTTAAAGGTAGCCGTCAAGGGTGAATTTATGTATTTTACAGTTTGGGACACTGGTAGTGGCATCTCCAAAGAACACCAAACTGAACTTTTTCAACCTTATTTCCAAATTGCCAATGCTGCTACCGGTCGTGATGAAGGTACTGGTTTAGGATTAGCAGTAACTCGGAAACTCGTTGAAATTCACAGTGGCTGGCTGAAAGTGGAATCTAAAGTTAATCAAGGTTCGCGTTTTACTATCGTACTTCCCCTGACGCAGGAAGAGCGAGTGGCGGGAGATGAGCGGGATAAGGCAGATGAGCGGGATGGGGAAGATGGGGAGGACTTAAATACTATCTCATTATCAAAGATTTTGCTAGTGGAAGATGATTTGCCCAACGCCAAAGTTATAAAAACTTATCTAGAAAAATTGGGTTATCAAGTAAGTTGGGTAAAAAATGCTGCCGAAATCTGGCAAGTTATTACACAGTTGCAGCCTGCGGTGATTTTAATGGATGTGTACTTACCAGATGAAAATGGTTTGAAAGTAGTACAGCAACTACGACAAAATGAGCAGTATAAAACTATTCCGATAGTAGCCCAAACGGCAATGGCAATGAAAGGCGATCGCGAAATCTGTCTCGCTGCTGGAGTCAATGACTATATTTCTAAACCGATTGATTTGCCACTTTTAGCAACTTTGGTAGCAAAATACAGCAAACTAGGGCATACGGCATAGGGAGTGGGGGAAGTACGAGAAGTATTTTCTTCCTTGTCTCCCTGTCTCCCTGTCTCCCTGTCTCCCTGTCTCCCTGTCTCCTTCTCTGCTTGCCCCCCAATTGCCCGTACCACATGCCTAGAATAGAATTTGTTAGGCTTAATACGGTTTTGGGTGGATCTGCAAATGATGCTGACAGAGAAACTTGAGCAACTAAGAACTTTGTTTAAAGAAATGGAGCAGGCTTTAATTGCCTACTCTGGTGGTATTGATAGCACTTTGGTTGCTAAGATTGCTTATGATGTTTTAGGCGATCGCGCTTTGGCTGTGACGGCTGTTTCTCCGAGTCTTTTACCAGAAGAGTTGGAAGACGCGAAGATTCAAGCAGCAACTATTGGGATTTCTCATCAAATCGTTCAGACACATGAGATGGAAAATCCTAATTACACATCTAACCCTGTCAATCGCTGTTATTTTTGTAAAAGTGAACTCCACGACACTCTCAAGCCTTTAGCTTTAAAGTTGGGTTATCCCTATGTTGTCGATGGAGTGAATGCTGATGATTTACATGATTATCGCCCAGGAATTAAAGCAGCAAAAGAAAGAGGTGCGCGATCGCCTTTGGCAGAAGTTAATATTTCTAAAGTCGAAGTTCGCCAACTTTCCCAACAATTGAGTTTACCTTGGTGGGATAAACCTGCTCAACCTTGTCTAAGTTCGCGTTTTCCCTATGGTGAAGAAATTACTGTTGCTAAGTTGCAACGAGTAGGAAGAGCGGAAATTTACCTGCGGAAGTTGGGTTTAAAGAATTTGCGGGTGCGTTCTGATGGAGATACTGCACGCATCGAATTACCTCCAGAACAAATCAAAGAGTTTGTGTTAACGACAGATTTACCAACAATTGTTTCTGCATTTCAAAAGTTGGGATTTCTCTACGTTACTTTGGATTTAGAAGGTTATCGTAGCGGTAAGTTAAATCAAGTTTTAAATCGCGAAAATTTGAGCGCTAAAGTCTAGAATATTTTCGTAGTAAGCGTTAAAACGCTTATTTAAAGCAATGAAGTGCTTACTACGATTATTTAAGCGATCGCTTACTTTTGTTAGCTGTCATTTTAGTTTCTACTTGCTGTAGTGCCCATTGCCAAACATCATACCCACGGGTTGACAAATGTAAGCCATCTGTGGTTAAATCTTCTCGTAAATTGCCTTCAGAATCTGTAAACCAATTATGGATATTCAGATAATTTACTTGTTGTTCTTTGGCAATTTGGGCAAGTTGCTCGTTAATATTACGAATTCGGGTATTAGGAATTTTCTGCTGGCGAGTAGGCAAAATTGATTGGATAATTATTAAACTTTCTGGATGACTTTGTTTTAGTGTACGAATAATTCGGCGGTGATTACGCAAAATAGTTTCATCACTAACACCATTGCGTAAGTCGTTGATTCCCGCCATGACGTAAATCACATCCGGTCGCGTTTTAGAAAAGAAAGATAATCGTTTTAATACACCACTGGAAGTATCTCCAGATATTGCTTGATTCAGCCATAATTTCCCACTAGGCAATTTTCGAGCGGGAAACCACATGCTTAAAGAATCACCAACTAAAACATTGAGATGATTTGCTCCTTGACCTTGAGCGATCGCTTTAGCTTCCAACGCTAATAAAGTTTTCCAATCCTCATAAGTTAGTTGATGTTTACTGCTTGATCGAACAAGCGATTCGCCTGACGGCGATAGCTTCGCTTCACGCACCTTATCATCATCCACCCGCGTGTAAATCTGACCTGTTTTCAGAGCACCTAATCTTTGATAATAAAGTTCTTTACCCGATACCAGCGTGCGATCTAGTGGTTCGGAATCTACTTTAAATGATGACTCTGTTGGTGACGACAATACCTGCTTGCTGAATTCTGGTGAAGAAATTTCCGCACTAGGGGCGATTTTATCTTCTACAGTTGGTGGCAAACTCTCTTTAATTGGCGATAACGGGTTGCTGAATTCTGGTAAGGAGATTTCCACACTAGGGATGATTTTCTCACCTACACTTGGCAGCGAACCTTGTTTTAAATTCCACAGTTCTGGATGATTTTGTAGTTGAATCATCGATAACTGTGGAAGACTCGATGCTGGTATTGCCAATCCTGTCAACAAGCTTGCTGCCAACAGATAAGAATCCCTCATCGCTTTTATCTCTCCTCTAGTCGCTGCTTTTCTTTAAGACAGCCAGTAAATGCTGTCTTCAGGATAATTTTAGTTTTATTAAGAAAGAATTGAAAATACAAATACGGCAGAATCCAGGATAATGTTTCGCGCTCCACTTACTATGAATAAACGGCATTTTTGCACAGCCACAAAATCAACATTTTATGCTCTACAGAATCGTAGCTGTAAAAAACTCTACCCAGGTTGTATTCTGACTTCTTCATTAAAATATTATTTTTATCTATATGGTCGGGTTGTGTAAAGCAAGCTTTCTCTGTTGCCTCAATCGCGCTTCACCAAGCAACCCGTTTCTTGGCTACAACATCTCAGAATCTACAGTTTTTGCTGAGGCGTGTCAATAGACCTATCCAAAAATTGTGATTTTTATAATGATTTTGGGCAATCTGGGGCTAGATGAGCGATAATGCGATCGCCTTTCAGCCTGATCGACAACCTAAGTAAGGTCAGTGGCAGTAAATAAATCATTCGTTAAGCTTCGGCATTAGGCATTCTTAGAAAATAACCTATTTATATTTCTTAACATGGCTTTAATTATTCTTGCCAAAGTCCAATTGAAAGACCCTTGACAAAAAAGCCACTAACAACTATTTATTCACCAAATCGATAGCGACTGCCGATAATATAATTTTCATTCATTTCAAAACAAATCCATCGACGTTGCAAAATCTCAGCCACAAACCCAGTTGTATTAGAACCAGCAAATGGGTCTAATATTATATCATCTTCATCAGTTAAGAATTTGATAAAAAAATCAGCGAAACCTTGAGGAAAACGCGCTGGATGAGGTTGAATTCCCGCTGCTTTACAACGACGCAAATAAACACTATTTGATTCCGTATTAGCGATTTCTAGTAAATTGGGTGGAATTGCACCTTGATTATCCTTTTGAAATTTATCAGAAATATCATGTCCGCTAGGACGTATTTTTGCTTTATAGCCATTTTTGAGTAATTGTTTCATACTCTCGCTATAAGGCTTTAAAACTTTTCTGTTGTTGGCTTTAGGATGAGGGGTTTTAGATAACCACCAAACCACATTTACTGAATCTTTAACCCGAATTCGCCTAATTGTTACCCACTCGGCAGGGGTAGGAAGTCTTGCAGGATTGTAGTGATAAAATTCTTGAGCTAGAAAAAAGCCAACTTCTTTACATAGCCTAACTAAAAGCTCATATTGATAGATACTCCGCACAGGTAAGCCAGGAAGATAAGCACCACCTAAATCTAAAATAAATGAGCCATTATCGGCAAGTACTCTTTTAAATTCATAGGCAAAAGGTAGAAACCATTCTATATATTTTTCAGCATTTTCATTGCCGTATTCTTTTTTGCGGGTAAGTGCAAAAGGTGGTGAAGTCAAAATTAAATTCAGACTGTTGTCTTCAATTAATTTAATTAGCTCTAAACTATCACCCAAATAGACAGCACCCTTATTTTGGCTATAGTATGGCGAAAAAGTTATTGCCTTTTTTAGAGTAGTTTTTTCTGGTTCCAAAACTTATAAATAGGAGATGATTAGCGATTGAGTGAGGTTTTGCTAAAAACAAGCGATCGCCGCTTCGATTTTAGCCGCTAATGGTTAACTATTCAACGACCAAAGCAAAGTCAGCCTCATTTACCTGTGCCCACCACTTAGAAATACACAGCAAAACTTCACTAACAAGCAAGTTGCTTAATAGTCAAAATCACGTAATCAAACGTAACTTAAAAATTTAGCCATTGCAAATTATACTGAACCAACAGATAAACCTAGTTTGTGGGTTTATTAGTAGAGTGTCAACATTGAAAATGAGAAACGGACTTAACCTGTAGTTTGCGCTTTAGCGTTAAAGTGCAAACGACAAACGCATCATATCAATTTTGACAAAAGCACAATTGTCCAAATACTGCATTTGATGGGGAAAGCTTTTAGTTATGGTTCTGGACTGGAAAAAATTGGCGCTAGGCTTTATTTTCGCTCTCGGTGGAGCAACTTCCTCTATTAACTCTGCCTTTACTCAACAAATTACCATAGATGGTACTCTCAGTCCTGAGCGAACCTTAACTGGACCAAACTACATCATTCGTCAAGCAGATGGTCAAACTGTAGGTAATAATTTATTTCAAAGTTTCGGACGCTTCAACCTCAACGCAGGTGAAAGTGCAAATTTTCAAAGTGATGTCAACATTAGAAATATTCTCTCACGTGTTACCGGTGGCTTTGCCTCTACGATTGATGGTAGAATCTTTACCCAAAGCGCTAATGTAAATCTTTTCTTCATTAATCCCAGTGGAATCATCTTTGGTCCGAATGCACGTATCGATGTAGGAAGTGCAACCAGAGGTTCTTTTATTGCCACAACTGCTGATGCTTTAGTTTGGGCAAATGGTTCACAGTTCAGCGCAAGCAATCCTACAGGAGCGAGTAGCTTACTTACCATAGTAGGCGACCCTAGCGGATTTTTATCTTCCCTCAGACCACCGCAACCAATAACTAGTTCGGGTAGCAATCTGTCGGTTGCTAATAATCAAAGTTTGTTGTTGGTGGGAGGAAATCTCACTTTAGATAACAGCAACTTGCTGACACAGGGAGGACGAGTAGAATTAGCAGGTGTGGCAGGAACTGGAACTGTCGGACTTGAGGCAAATGGGAACATCTTCAGCTTGAACATTCCAGAGAATTTAGCGCGTGCTGATGTGTCGCTACAAAATGGCAGCACAATCGATGTAACGGCAGCAAATCAAGGTAATATTGCTCTTGTCGGTCGCAATGTGGACATTCTTGGCGGAAGTCAACTAAGAACCGGAATTCGGTCTTCTTTGGGTACGGTAAATAGTCAAGCTGGAGATATTACCGTTAATGCCACAGGAACAGTAACAATCAATGAAGTTAGCAGACTAAGCAATACAGTTGCCGCTGGTGCTACAGGTAATGCTGGTAATATCAATATTAAAGCTGGTGAGATTTCTCTAAGTAATTTGGCTAGCACTCCCGCATTAGATGCTAGTCGCGCTGGGCAAGGACGTGCGGGAAACGTCTCACTAGAAGCTACCAATGGTTCAATTTCTGTAATCGGTCAAGATGTCAACCCTGGAGATCAAGTAATTTCTACCTTTGGCGGTGGAAACATATCAGTTAAAGCCACTAACGCTATAACCTTAGATAATGCCTTTTTTCTTGCCGGTAGCTTTGTAGGTGATGGAGGAAACATATCATTGCAAGGCAACCAGGGAGTCTCCTTAGCAAATAATAGCTCTTTGGTGAGTGCAGCCTTTACACGGGGCAATTCTGGAAATATTACATTAGAATCCTCTACTGGTTCTGTCTCTATTGAAAATAGCTTGGTTAATACAGCCACTGGCTTTCCGAATGACAGCACTAAGCCGGATCTAGGGAATGCTGGTAATATTACAATCCAGGGGCAATCTGTTTCTGTAACTGGCGGAACCGAAGTATCATCTAGATCCTTTAGTGGTAACAACTCCGGCAATATCGAAGTTAATGCCGCAGAAAGACTAGAAATTTCTGGTAATAAACCAAGACCAAACGGAAATCGCGCTGGCAGTTTTACAAATACTACGCTGACAACAGTCAGTGAGGCAAATGCCAGAGGTAATGCAGGTAAGATAAGCATCAAAGCTGGTGAAATTTTAATTAATAATCAGGCAAGTACTCCTGCACTAGATGCTGGTAGTTACAGTGCGCGGGATGGTAATAATGTGGGAAAAAAGTCTGGAAATGTATCGCTAGAAGCAACCAATGGTTCAATATCTGTAACTGGACAGGATGTAACAACTAACGATCAAGTAATTTCCACCTTGGGTAACCGAACGCTCGGTGAGGGAGATATATCACTCAAGGCAAATGGCACTATCTTCTTAAATAATGCCTTTTTTGTTGCCAGCAGCTTTGGGGGAAATGCGGGAAACATATTACTGCAAGGCAATGAGGAAGTATCCTTAGCTAATAACAGTTCCCTCGTGAGTGCATCCTTTTTGAGGGGCAGTTCCGGAAGCATTACAATCACGTCTGATGGTCCAGTCTCTATTCAACATAGCTTGGTGAATACTGCTGTTGGTGCGGGAACTAGCACAAATCTTAATCTTGGCGATGGTGGTGATATAAATATCAGTGGGCAGTCTGTTAGCATAACTGACGGAGCAGAAGTATCATCTAGATCGAATAACGGTCGCAACTCCGGCAATATTCAGGTAAACGCTACCGAAAGAGTGGAAATTTCCGGTAATAAACCAAGACCAAACGGAAATCGCGCTCAAAGCTTCCCAAATAGCATCATCACAACAGCCGCTGGAAGTAGTGCTAGAGGTAATGCAGGTAATATTAGCATTAAGGCTAGTGAAATTTTTATCAATAATCCGGCAACTAGTCGAGCATTACGACCATTAAATAATGGGGTAAGCAATTCAGCAATAAGTACTACTAGTAATGGACAGGGACGTGCAGGAGACGTATCATTAGAAGCCAGTAACTCAATTTATTTAAATAATCAAGCAAGCAATCCGGGGATAAGTACTGAGAGTAATGGGCAAGAACGTGCGGGAAATGTATCACTAACCACTAATGGCTCAATTTCTTTAATTGGACGGGATACGCAAGCTAACGACCAGGTGATTTCTAGCTTTGGTGGGACAAACTCACTAGGTAGCGGAAATATATCTCTCAACGCAAATGGCTCTATCTCGTTAGATAATGCTTTCTTAAGAGCCAGTACTACTGGGGGTGACGCAGGAAGCATTTTACTCCAAGGCAATGAGAGTGTATCTCTAGCAAATAATAGCTCACTTGTGACTGTAGCCTTTAGGCGGGGTAATGCCGGTCCGATTACAGTTGAATCTTTTGGTCCGATCTCTTTGCAGAATAGCTTAGTCGCCACCAATGTTGGAGATCCAGCTGACAGAAGCTCTAGACCAGAACTAGGCAATGCTGGTAATATTAGAATCCAAGGGCGATCTGTTGCTATAACTGCTGGCTCAGAAGTGACTTCTAGATCCTTTAGCGGTGTTAACTCTGGCAATATTGAGATCAATGGCACAGAAAAAGTGGACATCTCCGGGAGAGCATCGCAATTTCCCCGACGAGCAAGCGATCGCGCTAACAGTTTTCCCTACACTACCATAGCCACAACCAGCGAACGACTTGCCAGTGGTGTCAGTGGTGACATCAAAATAAACACTAATAATTTACGTATATCAGATGGGGCAAGCGTCAGAGCAGACACTATAAGTAACTTTACTGGTGGCAGTATAGATATTAATGCAAATGTCGTTGATATAACTAACGGGGGACAAATTTTTACTACAGCCTTTAGCAGTGGCAATGCAGGTAATATTGAACTCAATGTCAGCGATCGCCTTAATATCTCAGGTAGTAACCCCGGCAAAGCTAATATATTTAACCAAATAGCTCAAACCAGTGATAGAACGCGAGCTGAGTTTCAATTAGGTTCAGCTGATTCACAAGCCGGAATATTCGCCAATACTTCACCCAACTCGACCGCTCAAGGAGGTAACTTAACAATTAACACTCCTTTATTGCGAGTCCAAGATGGCGCAACTATCTCAGTCAGCAGTCCCCAAGGACAAGCAGGTAATTTGGATATTACCGCTAAAACTATTCTTCTCAATCAAGGAAGTTTGACTGCGGAAACCGCAATTACAGGCAGTGAAGCAGGAGCAAACATTACCCTACAAGGTGTAGATTTGTTATTAATGCAAAATAATAGCCGCATTAGCGCTCAAGCAAATGGCACCGCCAGAGGTGGTAATATCACCATTGATGCATCAAAAGGTTTTGTGATTGCCCCTTTTGGAGAAGATAGTGATATTGTCGCGAGTGCTTCTTTTGGTCGGGGCGGTAATATTACAATCAATACTCAAGGGCTTTTTGGCTTTTTTGTTGGTCGAGCCATTCGCGGAAACGGTACTAACGATATTGATGCTAGTTCTGAATTTAACAATCAGGGTACGGTAGATATTAACACGCTTGATATAGATCCCCGCCGTGGTTTACTGGAATTGCCTACAAGTGTAGTTGAAGCTTCAAGGCTGGTTGCTTCTAATTGTGGTGCAATAGCAGGCAAAGATGGTAGTAGCTTCACTTATACCGGACGTGGTGGTTTACCAGATAACCCTGATGAACCGCTGAGTAGCGATGTAGTTTGGTCGGATACACGGCTAACAAATATCCGTAGTAGGGAGAGTATCTCTGCATCTACTTTAAAGCCTCCTAGACAAACAACAGAGGGCATTGCAATCATACCTGCGACTGGTTGGGTATTTAATGACAAAGGCGAAGTCACCCTCATTTCCAATGCACCTGTTGTGACTGCCCAAAGTTTGAGTTCTACTTCTTCTAGTTGCTCAACACCGTAAAGGCGTTAGCGAAGCTCGCCGTTGGCGAAGCCTCTCGTTCGCGGAGCGTCTCCGAAGGAGAAGAGAAGGCATCGCTTTCGGGCTTGTCATCAATCAATAAAACGTAACCTAAAACTTTCGCAACCGCAAATATACTGTATTTATCTATTAGTTTAGTAGTCCGCCACTTAGATAATTATTTAAGTTGGAAAGGGTGTTACTTATGGTTAACAACTGGAAACGATTGGGACTAAGTGTACTTTTGGCTATCGGTGGAGCGATCGCAACCGCCACAAAATGTGCCGCTCAAAACATCACCTTAGATGGCACTCTCGGTCCTGCTGGACCCTTAACTGGACCGAACTACACTATCCGCGAAGCAGATGGTCTAACCGTTAATAATAATAATTTATTTCAAAGTTTCGGACGCTTCAACCTGAACGCAGGTGAGACGGCGAATTTTCAGAGTGGAGTTAATATCCGCAATATTTTCTCTCGTGTTACAGGTGGTTCTACTTCCTTCATTGATGGTTTGATTAGAACTCAAAGTGGCAATGTCAATCTCTTCTTCATCAATCCCAGTGGCATCATCTTTGGTTCCAATGCACGTTTGGATGTCAGAGGCTCTTTTATCGCCACGACTGCTGATGCTTTAGTTTGGGCAAATAATAGCCAATTTAGTGCGACAAATCCCGGTAATGCAAATAGCTTGCTAACCATAGTTGGCGATCCCAGTGGGTTTCTGAGTACCGTAAACCAACCCAGACCGATAGATGTGCAAGGTAGCACTTTAAACAATCGTCAGTTGTTACTAGTAGGAGGTGATATCAAAGTCGATGGCGGAACTTTGCAGGCTGCTGGTGGTCGAGTTGATTTGGGCGGATTGGCACAAAGCGGAACAATTGGACTTCAGGTAACTGGTAACAATCTCAGCTTGAACTTCACAGAAAATTTAGCACGAGCTTCGGTCTCGCTTACCAATGGCTCAAACGTCAGTGTTGCCTCTGGTGGTGGCGGTAGTATTGCCATTAACGCTTCTGATATAGATATTTTGGGAGGAAGTAACCTGCGTGCAGGTATCAACCGCCTACCAGGAACGGATAACGCTCAAGCGGGAGATGTCAACCTCAAGGCTACAGGAACATTGCGAATCGAAAATAGCTCTGTTTACAACGCTGCTTTTGGTCGTGGAAATGCTGGCAACTTGCGCGTTGATACAGGAAAGTTGATTGTGCGGGATGGCGTATTAGCGACTGCTACTGTTTCTGGTGGTCGTTCTGGGGATTTGATTGTGAAAGCCTCTGACTCAGTGGAACTAACTGGCAGTCCCACGTCGAATGGTACGGTTCCCATTAATATTCCAGTCGTTATTACGGACACTATTTTCGGCTTTCCTGTTGATTTTCTTGTTGATTTTCCAGTTGATATTCCGATTGGCTTATTTTCAGCTTCCATTGATGTTCGGAATCTTGTTAATGTAGGTTCTGAGTTCAATGCTTTCCTCCCAAGAAGTGGTGGAGATGCCGGAAATTTGACCATTAATACTGGGCAGTTGACTGTCTCTAATGGAGCAGCGGTATCGGCAGGTACTACCACCACAGGGCGTGCCGGAAATTTGACCGTCAAGGCAAAAGACTTTATAGAATTAAGTGGCACCTCACTTAATGATGCTCCCCCAGGACTGTTTACTATCGGAAGTAGGGTTCCTAGCGGATTGCGGAATGAAACTGCCGGTCGCGGACTAGGCGGTAACTTAACGATTAATACTGGGCGGTTGATTGTCCGTGATGGAGCATGGGTGACAACCGGTACTGGTGGTCGGATGCCAGGAGGAGAATTGACCGTCAACGCCTGGGAGTCTGTAGACCTCAGTGGTATTTCAGAAGCTAATAATCTTCCTAGCGTTTTGTCTAGTGGAACTCAAGGAGCGGGAGACGCCAAACCTCTGACTATCAATACTGGGCGGTTGAGCGTCCGTGATGGTGGAATCATCTCTGCCGGCACTTCTGGCGACGGACAAGGGGCAGACTTGACCATTAACGCTAGGAATGTAGAACTAATTGGCACTTCAAGACAAGGGTTGTCCGCCAATCTATTAAACCAATTGATTGGAGTCGCTGGAACGAGAGTATTTGGCATCGTCGAGAATAGTCCGTATCCCAGCGGCATAATAACTGGAAGCGCAGGTAACGGAAGTGCCGGAGATTTAAGTATTAATACTGAAGGGTTGTTAATCAAGGATGGGGCACAGGCATCGGTTTCTACAGTAGGTCCTGGAAATGCGGGTTCTTTAAATGTTCGCGCCGCTACTGTAGAATTGACTGGCACTTCACAACAAAGCCGGAATCCTAATGACATAGTTGGTCGGAGTCTGTTGACTACTGCTGTCGGTGAAGACTCTATAGGAAACGGTGGCAATATAAGAGTGCAAACCGACTTGCTAACTATCTCCGACGGTGCTGCATTGACAGCTAGTACCAGTGGGCAAGGAAACGCTGGCAACATTTTTATACCTGAAGCTAACTTAGTTTCTCTCTCGTCCAACGGTTTGATTTCTACTGCTGTCAACGCCCAAGCAGAAGGTGAAGGTGGCAATATTGATATCAACACAAACACTCTATCTGTAAATCAAGGTGGTCAAATCACAGCCAGCACTCTAGGAAAGGGCAATGCAGGTACAGTTATGATTGATGCCCGTGATGCAGTTTCTCTAGATGGGGTAGGGACAAATGGCTTCTCTAGTGGGGTGTTTACCAGCACTGGAAGTGAAGCAAATGGTTCAGGAGGAGCGATCTCGGTCAAAACAAATTCCTTTAGTTTGGCAAATGGAGCGGTTGTCAATGCTCAAACCTCAAATTCTCAAACAGGGGGAAATGTAACTATTGAGGCAAAGACTTTTGAAGCAAATAACGGCGGACAGGTAATTACGACTACCCGTAGCAGTGGAAATGCAGGCGATATCACTCTCAAAGTTACCGAAGGTATTAATATTAGTGGTAGCGATCGCACTTTTGCTGAACGAATTGCCCAATTTGGTGACGACATTATTACCAATCAAGGTGCTACTAGTGGGTTGTTTGCTAACACTTCCCTTAACTCAACGGCTCAGGGAGGTAACTTAACAATTAATACTCCTTTGTTGCGAGTTCAAGATGGTGCAACTATCTCAGTCAGCAGTCCCCAAGGACAAGCAGGTAATTTAGATATTACCGCAAAGACTATTCGCCTCAACCAAGGAAGCCTGACTGCGGAAACCGCAATTACTCGTAGTCAACCGGGAGCAAACATCCGGCTACAAGGTGTAGATTTATTATTAATGCAAAATAATAGCCGCATCTCTGCTCGAGCAAATGGCACCGCCACAGGTGGTAATATCATTATTGATGCATCAAAAGGTTTTGTGATTGCCCCATTTGGAGAAGATAGTGATATAATAGCCAGTGCTTCTCGTGGTAGAGGCGGTAATATTACAATCAACACCCAAGGACTTTTTGGCTTTTTTGAAGGTCGAGCCATTCGCGGAAACGGTACTAACGATATTGATGCTAGTTCTGAATTTAACAATCCAGGTACGGTAAATATTAACACGCTGGATATAGATCCCCGCCGTGGTTTGCTGCAATTGCCTACAGTTGTAGTTGATGTTTCCAGGCTGGTTGCCTCTAATTGTGGTGCGATCGCAGGTAAAGATGGTAGTAGCTTCACTTATACCGGACGTGGTGGTTTACCGGATAGCCCTGACGATCCCTTGACTAGTGATGTAGTCTGGTCGGATACACGGCTAACCAATGTCCGCAGTGGGGAGAATATCTCTGCATTTACTTCAAAGCCAAAGAAACAAACAACAGAGGGCATTGCAATCATACCTGCAACTGGTTGGGTATTCAATAACAAAGGCGAAGTTACCCTAATTGCATCACAAAGCCAAACAGCCAACCGTATAGATACGCCTACTAGCTGCACTACAAACTGAATATTAGGACTATTTCCTAATGATGCCAAATTGCCTAGTCATAAATTCATAAACAATATAATATTTAACATTTCAGAATGTAATTTTAGAAATTTTTATACAATTATCTTTTATAATTAATAACTGAATATATGCACAAATTTGCCAACTAAGTATGGAGAGGGCGGCTGTTAGTCCAATAACTAATGGGGTTTTAGTCGCACCTTTATTTCTATGAAATGGTTTTACGAACAAAGATTATTGACAAAACTATTATTTGTACTTTTCGGGTTGTCTTTCCTGATTCCTTTTACAACCGCAGAAGCTCAAATAAGATTTAAAGCACCAGAAGGTTTAGGTGCACCTGGCAGACGCGTATCAGGTGGCTCGCGAGCTCCGCAAGAGAGAAATTGTTCTTCAGGGCAACATCCTCTGACTGCTTTAGTTCCTAATTCTAACATAGGGTTAACAACCCAAGCAAATCCTACTTTCTTTTTCTACGTTCCGCAAACTTCTGCAACATTAGAGCTCGTATTGCGCGATCAAGATAAAGAATACAAGCAAACCTATAAATCAAGTCAAAAAGCTGGAATAGTCAGTATTCCTTTTAATCAGGCTTCACTAGAAGTAGGTAAGAACTATCGTTGGTCGTTTTCAATAGTTTGCAATCCTAAAGAACGCTCTAAAGACAAGTTTGTCGAAGGTGGGATTAAGCGCATAAAAACTGAACCCCAACTAGCAAACAAGTTAGCAACAGCAAGTCCTCAAGAGCGTGCCAATCTTTACGCAGAAGCGGGTATTTGGCAAGATAGCCTTGCTAGTTTGGCGGAGTCGCTTTCTTCCAATCCCAATAATGCGGAATTAAAAGCAGAGTGGCAAGCATTGCTAACCTCAAAGAGCGTAGGTTTGGATAATTTGGTCAATGAACCGTTGCTTCAAGGTCAGCAAAAACCTCAAGTTATTACAACCAAGTAGAGCAATTAAAAAGCATGAATGTTTGTGAAGCCAGTCTTGAATAATCAGTTGAAAACAGACAGTTATTTTTCTAAGCTGTCTATTTTTGTGGCATTATTGAACTATGAGAAAACGCTTCATCCTTCAAGATTTTGTCAATATTGTTATGTGTAGCCTCTGATCATCGACAATTGTGACCAAACCTTCCCCAATTACTTCAATAGAAGCGATCGCTTCTAATGCACTCGATGAGAATGCATCATCAGGGGTTTACCTATCAATTATACGAGCTTCCTCCGCTCCTAGTCGCTTAAATACTTCCATTGCAATTGGACAGCCCTCAAAGGTTAAAACTAATCCATTGCTGCATATAATTCGTTAGAGTCCGCACGCATTGAGTCCTAGCATTTCGCCCAAATTTAAAAAATTGCTTTCATCATGTAATCCCCATGCTGTTGCTAGTTTAGAACGTGGGTCGATAATTCGCGCAACTACCATCGCCAAAACGAGTGTTCGTTCTTGACTGTTTTCTTCACATAACAGATTTGGTAATCCTAAGTTTTTTACTGTTTTATAAACTACTGCAACATGACCATGAGGACGGCTACAAATTACCTTGAATGGATTGGGTAACTCTTATTTAAGAGTAGTTAGCATTGATTGGAACTATTGCTAAAGTTAAAGTTAAATATACGCTATGCCTAAAGATACACGTTTTTTAGGAGTAGTTTATGTAAATCTCAATTGGGGAAAGTAGTTATGTTTTAATCAGGGATTATGCCGCAATACTTTGGACAACTGCACACAACCGAAGCGCCTTGGTCAACTCTTGGTGCAGTACAAGCAATACAACAGAATGGGCGGCATATTCTCTTCAAGTGCGGCGACCCCTGTCTGAGAATTAGTGTGCTAGCAGCTAACTTAATTCGGGTACGGATGACACCAACAGGTGAATTTTTACCTAGGCGATCGTGGGCAGTGGCAGAAGCGGATGAACAATGGTCTGCTGTGCCGTTTGAGGTGCAAGAAAAAGCAGAGGCTATAGAAATTACAACTGAGCAATTGTGCATTGTCGTGTCCCGCAATCCTTGCCGTATCCAGTGCTTCGACTCAGCAGGACAGCCCTTTGCTCAAGATGCAGACTTAGGAATGGGATGGCGGACTGGTGCTGTTGCTGGGTGGAAACAGATTGAAACTGACGAACATTTCTATGGTTTTGGTGAACCTACTGGCTTGCTCGATCAGCGCTCAAAAGTAAGAATCAACTGGACATCTGATGCGATCGATTTCGGTATCATGACAGACAGTATGTATCAGGCGATTCCCTTTTTTATCGCGTTGCGTCCTGGATTGAGCTACGGGCTTTTTTTTAATACTACTTTTTGGAGCCGATTTGATCTGGGCGCACAGCAGCCTGGAGTCTGGCGGATGGAAACTCAGGGGAGTGAACTGGATTACTACATCATTTATGGTCCTGAACCTGCAAAAATTATTGAGACTTACACCCAGCTAACCGGACGGATGCCCTTGCCACCGCGATGGTCATTAGGTTACCACCAGTGTCGTTGGAGTTACGAGTCACAAGATATAGTACACAAACTGGCGCGTCAATTTCGTCAGCGTCGCATTCCCTGTGATGTTATCCATGTAGATATTGATTATATGAACGGCTACCGGGTTTTTACCTGGAGTCCTAAGCGATTTGCTAATCCTCAAGAATTAATACAAAATCTTAAGCAAGATGGCTTTAAAGTAGCAACGATTGTTGATCCGGGGGTCAAGTACGAGCCAGAAGCAAATTACAAAGTATTTGACGAGGGATTAAACAACGACTATTTTATCCGAAAAGCGAATGGTCAGCTATTTCACGGCTATGTTTGGCCCGACAAAGCCGTCTTTCCTGATTACCTGCGCCCTGAAGTTAGAGATTGGTGGGGAAGTTTACAAAACAGCCTCACCGATATCGGTGTTGCCGGCATCTGGAACGACATGAATGAACCCGCACTTGACGATCGCCCATTCGGCGACCCTGGTAATAAGATTTCCTTTCCCCTCGACGCGCCGCAGGGACCAAATGACGAGAGAACCACCCACGCTGAAACTCATAACCTCTATGGGCTAATGATGGCACAAGCATCTTATCAGGCAGCTACAATATCTCGTCCAACAGAACGCTCCTTTTTCTTAACACGCGCTGGATACGCTGGCATTCAACGCTGGTCAGCAGTATGGACAGGAGACAATCAATCCCTGTGGGAACACCTGGAAATGTCCATACCAATGCTCTGTAACCTGGGTCTATCGGGCATTGCGTTTGTGGGTGCTGATATTGGGGGGTTTGCGGGTAACGCTACGGCTGAACTATTTGCTCGTTGGATGCAAGTAGGAATGCTTTACCCCTTAATGCGGGGACACTCAGCATTAACTACAGCAGAACATGAGCCTTGGGTATTTGGCGATCGCGTCGAAAAAATTTGCCGCGAGTACATTGAACTCCGTTATCGACTATTGCCATATGTTTACACCCTTTTCTGGGAAGCTGCAACCACTGGCTCACCAATTCTTCGCCCTCTGCTCTATCATTTTCCCAATGATCCAACGACCTTTACTCTTGCTGACCAAGTAATGCTTGGCTCATCATTACTCGCAGCACCAATTTACCGTCCATGTGTTGAACACCGTGCCGTGTACTTACCTGAAGGTTGCTGGTACGACTGGTGGAGTGGCGAGGCTTTTACAGGACCAACTCACATCCTGGCACATGCCCCACTTGAACGAATGCCATTATATGTGCGTGCTGGCTCGATTATTCCGATGGCACCAGTAATGCAACATGTAGATGAACGTCCCATAGACCAGATGAGGCTTCGGATCTCGAAGGGTATAGGTGAGTTTACCCTTTATGAGGATGACGGTCATACTTTTGAGTACAAAACAGGAGCCTTTTGCACAACAACTTACCATGTTTATTCAAAAGGGCAACGAACCATTGTTGAGATTGGAGCAAGAGAAGGTGAGTTTTCACCTGCAACGCGTGAAACCATTGTGGAACTAATAGGCGTTGGTGAACAGAGCTTTTTCGATGATGGCACTGCAAATCAGTTGGAGTTTACTACTTAGTCGTGCCTGAAAGATAGAAAAATAGTAGTAACAAAAAAGCGGTAAAACTTTCGTCCTTTTTAATCCACAGCTAGCCAAAAAGAATTGATGCGATCGCTCTACGTTTACATACCACCACGCTGATCCGCAAAATTAGAGGCGGATTTCTTTTTTATTTCACATCGTCCGCGTAGGCTGGTAGTGTCAAACTGAAGGCACTACAAAATGTTATATATTGTTACGCTCTCTTCACTCACAGGGTTTAGACTGTGGCTATCGTACACAGCTAGCCTTATGCCTTGCCTACGAACACCAAAGAGCGATCGCCAACTTTGTTGAAAGAGCAAAGGTCGGCTTAATTAGGCAAATCTTCATATAAAACCTTAAATAGTCAAATGGTCAATAGCCGTGTCAATAGGTAATTCGATGCTATTCGAGCGATCCTAAGGAAATACTTTTTAAACATACCTCCTAATTTAATGAATTCTTTAAGAATATAGCTTTCCCTACCAAATGGCTCATGCGTAATCGTTTACTATGTAGTAAGAGTTTTCCTTATGGTCTAGTTCTATTTACAGAAGTCAAAACTGAGTTACTCTGGCAAAATAAGATACTAGAGATATCCTTTGTCGGAAAAACTTGCTGAAATATCAAGTTGAATGTGGCTATTTTAATTTAGCGGACAGAGATATTAGCTTTAATTATGTTGTTCTTGATTTGCAATATAAAAGGACTGTGTCATGTGTGGAGCAACTAGATTATGAAGACAAAAATTATTGGCGTTGCACCACTGGTAACGACCACTCCGGTAGTAGGTCAAGCTATAATTAAACCTGCACAAGCGATTCAGGTTTCCCAAAATTCGTTCGATAAAGATTTTCGAGGCTATGAAAATAGCACTAACAGTGGCGACCATAGTGTTTCGGTCGTTCTTATTCTAGTTGGAGTTGGCTTACTTTTTGGCTCCACTGTTAATTTGGTTCATAAAGCACTCAATCCGGGGAAGCCTTCTCTAAGAAGAGCAGTTTCTGTGCCGACACCAAAAGAGGATAATCAGACTGGGACTTCTGTTAAGACTATATCTGAAACTAAACAGAGCGTTACTAATGCATATGTTGAACAAGCTCGTACCTTTTTTAAACAAGGAGACACTCAAAGAGCGATCGCTTTATTCAATAATGCAATTCGTACTCGTCCCAACGATGCTTATCTTTATACCGAACGCGCTAATTTGCGCCGCAAAAATCTAGAAGATAAAGATGGAGCTCTTCAAGATTACACTCAAGCGATTAATCTTCATCCAGACAACCCGCTGTTTTACCTTTGGCGCAGTCAGCTTTATTATGAGATCGGCGATAAGTTAAAAGCAATGACTGACTATAACACAGCTATTCGTCTTGCTCCTGAAGATACAATGTATCACTCTTTTCAAACAAGCGGAAACTCATCAAGACGGTGAATTTGACACTCCCACTGCTTGAAGCAGTGGGATTCTTGTTTCAACCAGTCAACTTACTTAGAGGAGTTTCCCCACCTAAGCAGAGGTTGTTCTGTCCACAAGCTTGAGATTCCGTATGCCCTACG
>JAESGY010000183.1_pt1 | contig 48625 bp, 43 predicted proteins | sample 9269841 | NCBI WGS metagenome assembly JAESGY01 (sample SAMN17022865, study PRJNA683097) | algae metagenome | isolation source: Spirirestis rafaelensis WJT71-NPBG6 and co-occurring heterotrophs from... | place: USA: Pinto Wells, Joshua Tree National Park, Colorado Desert, CA | collected 2006-08-15
ACGCGCATCTTCCAGCCGCCGGAGAGCTTGCCGACATCGCCTTCCATCATCTCCTGGCTGAAGCCGAGGCCGGCGAGCACCTCGCGCGCCCGCCCCTCCAGCGCATAGCCGCCCAGCTCCTCGAAGCGCGCCTGCACCTCGCCGAAGCGCTCGATGATGCCTTCCAGCTCCTCCGCCTGGTCCGGGTCCGCCATTGCGGCCTCCAGCGCCTGCAACTCGGCCGCCACCTCGCTGACGGCGCCGGCGCCGTCCATGACCTCGGATGTGGCGCTGCGGCCCGCCATCTCGCCCACATCCTGGCTGAAGAAGCCGATGCTGACGCCGCGGTCGATCAGGACCTGGCCCTCATCGGGCTCCTCCTGCCCGGTGATCATCCGGAAGAGCGTCGTCTTGCCCGCTCCGTTGGGACCGACGAGGCCGATCTTCTCCCCTTTCTGGAGCGCCGCGGAGGCTTCGATGAACACCAGCCGCTGGCCGTTCTGCTTGCTGACATTGTCTAGACGAATCATGGGTATGCGGGGGCTTGGAACAGTTGCGGCGCGCTTATGCCATGCGGGCCGTGCGAGAGCATGCACCGGCATGCGCGGCCAGGCCGTTCCGGTCCGCGCCAGGCCGCGCCGCGCCGCTCCGGGCGGAGGGCAGGGGCAATGCACGAGGGGGCAAAGCCCCCAGACTCACACCGCGCCTACTCCGTTGCGGCCTTCGCCGCCGCCGCCACGGCCCGCGCCAGTTCCGCCTCGGCATAGGGTTTCCGGATCAGCACCACCTTCCGCATCACGCCAGGGTCGGTCACCTCTGCGTCATCCGTGGCCAGCAGCACCGGCAAGGTCGGCCAGCGCTCGCGGATCTCGCGCGCCAGCGCGACGCCATTCAGCCCGCCTGCCGTCAGCGTGTCGGTGAACACCAGGTCGAACCCCGCCGCTCCGCCCTGCCCGAGGAGCGCCAGCGCCGCCTCGGAGTCCTCCACCACCGTCGCGCGGTGCCCAGCCTCCTCCAGCAGGCGCACCGTCAGGCGGGCGAGGGCAGGCTCATCCTCCACCACCAGCACCCGGAGCGCGGCCGGGCTGGCCGCTCGCCGGCGGGCCTGGCTGATCGTCACCGGCGCGTTGGCCAGGTATGCCGGCAGGTAGAAGGTGATGGTGGTGCCGCGGCCCGGCTCGCTCTCGATGGCCAGCGTGCCGCCGGACTGCTTGGCGAAGCCATAGGCCTGGCTGAGGCCGAGGCCGGTGCCCTGGCCGGGCGGCTTGGTGGTGAAGAAGGGCTCCAGCACCCGCTCCATCAGCTCCTTCGGGATGCCGGTGCCGGTATCGGTGACCCGCACCGCGACATGGTCGCCCTGCAACCCATCCCTGGCATCCTCCAGGGTGACGTTCTCCGCCTCGAAGCGCAGCAGCCCGCCTTCCGGCATCGCGTCCCGCGCATTGATCGCCACATTCAGCAGGGCAAGCTCGAACTGCGTCGGGTCCACTACCACGGTCCAGAGCTGGTCAGGGACCGCAACCTCCATCCGGATGTTCCCATGGAGCGAGCGCGTGGCAAGGCTCGCCGCCTCCCGCACCCTGGCCGCCGTATCGATCGCCTCGGTGCGGATCGGCAGCCGGCGGGAGAAGGCGAGCAATTGCCCCGTCAGATCGGCGCCGCGCGCCACCGCATGCCGCACGCTGGCGATGATGCCGGCGGCCTCCGCCGCCTCCTTCGGGATGCGCCGCTGCAGCAGCCTGAGGCCACCGGAGATGATCTGCAGCAAGTTGTTGAAGTCATGCGCGACACCGCCGGTGAGCTGCCCGACCGCCTCCAGCCGCTGCGACTGCGCCAGCTGCTCCTGCATCCCATCCAGCGCCTGCTGCGCCGCGCGGCGTTCCGTGATGTCGCGGGTGATCTTGGCGAAGCCGACCAGCTTCCCGCCCTCCCGGATCGGGTCGATCACGATGCTGGCCCAGAAGCGGCTGCCATCCTTGCGCATCCGCCAGCCTTCGCATTCGAACCGCCCTTCGCCGGCGGCTATCACCAGCGCGCGGCCGGGCAGGCCGGCCGCCTGGTCCTCCTCGGTGAAGAAGCGGGAGAAGTGCTGGCCGACGATCTCCTGCTCGGCATAGCCCTTGATCCGCTCCGCCCCGGCATTCCAGTTGCTCACCCGGCCGTCGAGGTCGAGCATGATGAGCGCGTAGTCGGTGACGCCCTGCACCAGCAGGCGGAAGCGCCGCTCGCTCTCCTCCAGCGCCTGCTGCGCCCGGCGGCGCTCGGTGATGTCGCGGGTGACCTTGGCGAAGCCGATGAGGCGCCCGTCATCGTCGCGCACCGGCTGGATGGCGACGCTCGCCCAGAAGCGGGTGCCATCGCGGCGCAGGCGCCAGCCCTCGCCCTCGTAGCGCCCGGTGCGGATGGCAGTGGCCAGTGCCCGCGCCGGCAGGTCCGTGCGCCGGTCCTCGGCGGTGTAGAAGCGGGAGAAATGGGTGCCGATGGCCTCGGCGGCGGTATAGCCCTTGATCCGCTCGGCGCCGGCATTCCAGCTGCTGATGCGGCCTTCGGTGTCGAGCATGAAAATGGCGTAGTCGGTGACGCCCTGGACCAGCAGGCGGAAGCGCCGCTCGCTCTCGGTCAGCGCGTCCTGCACCCGCCGCCAGGCGGATATGTCACGCGTCACCTTGGCGAAGCCGAGCAGGCGGCCCTCGCGGTCGCGGACTGCATCCAGCACGCCGAGGGCGCGCACGCGGCTGCCATCCTTGCGCAGGCGCCAGGCGACCGCCTTGTGCCGGCCGCTGGCCTCGGCCTCCGCCAGGATGGCCTTGGGCAGGCCGGCGGCGCGGTCCTCCTCGGTGAAGAAGCGGGCGAAGGGCTCGCCGATGATCTCCTCAGCGGCATAGCCGGTAATGCGGGAGGCGGCGGCGTTCCAGCTGCTCACCCGCCCCTCGGGGTCCAGCATGTAGACGGCATGATCGGCCATCGCATCCGCGAGGAGCTGCTCGCGGTCCTGTGCCTCCGTGCCCAGCATGCCTTCCATACGCCCTCCGATCGGGGCGTCCCGTGGCCTGGAGCGGATCGCACAGGGCATGAAGGCCCCGGAGCCTGCCTCCGCATGTCCGCCAAGGGCCTGCAGCGGACCAGTGTTCCGGCTTCAACGCACTCCGTCGCCGGCCGGATGTCCAGCACTGCGAGGCATCCGCCCACCTGAATACCCCGTAAGGCCGTAAACGAGCCGGGTGGGTTCCCGATACGGGGGGAGCGATCACGTTGGAGGGACCCGAGGGCGCCGGTGCCGTGAGCGACGGGTGAGCGGCTCTGGCTGCCGGCCATGCAGGCCGTGGCGATCCGCGCGCGTGGGGGTGATGGACGGCGGGCCTCTGCCCCCGCATTCTTGCCCGTATCACTCGGACGAGATTGGGCGAGAACGGGTATGGGTACACGGCAAGGCGCGCTCGGGCGCGCGGCGGCATTCTTCGATGAAGGCGGGTTCAAGGCTCTTCTCGCCCGGCTAGTCGAGATTCCCTCCACGGCGCAGGAGCCGGGCTTCGAGCCGGAGCTGGAGCGCTACCTGGACCAGGCCATCCGCCCCTGGGTCGAGTCCATGGGCTTCACCGTCCGCATCCACCCGAATCCGCTGCCCGGATTCGGCCCGATCATGACCGCCGAGCGCATCGAGGACCCGAGCCGGCCGACCGTGCTGCTCTACGGCCATGGGGATACGGTGCGCGGCCTCGACGAACAGTGGAGCGCCGGCCTGAAGCCCTGGGCGCTGACCGATGCCGGGGATCGCTGGTATGGCCGCGGCACGGCCGACAACAAGGGCCAGCATGCCCTGAACCTGGCGGCGCTGGAGGCGGTGCTGGCCGAGCGCGGCGGCAGGCTTGGCTTCAACGTCAAGCTGCTGCTCGAGATGGCGGAGGAGCGCGGCTCCCGCGGCCTGCAGGAATTCGCCGAAGGCCATAAGGACCTTCTGGCGGCCGATGTGCTGATCGCCTCCGACGGCCCGCGGGTGGAGCCGGACCTGCCCACCATCGCCACCGGCAATCGCGGCATCTTCCAGTTCGACCTGGTGCTGAAGCTGCGCGAGGGCGGGGTGCATTCCGGCCATTGGGGCGGGCTGACCACCGACCCGGCGATCCGCATGACCCACGCCATTTCCGCCATCTGCGACGCGAAGGGGAAGATCCTGGTGCGCGACTGGCTGCCGCGGAACGGCGTGCCGGCCGAGGTGCGCGCGGCGCTGCAGGGCTGCCCGGTGGGCGGCGGGGAAGGGGCGGCGACCATCGACCCCGATTGGGGCGAGCCGGGCCTGACGGCCGCCGAGAAGATCTATGGCTGGAACAGCTTCATCGTGCTGGCGATGCTGAGCGGCCAGCCGGAGAACCCGATGAACGCCGTGGCGCCCTGGGCGCGGGCCACCTGCCACATCCGCTACATCGCCGATACCGATCCCACCACCTTCGAGGCCGCGCTGCGCCGCCACCTGGATGAGCAGGGCTTCGCCGATATCGGCATCGAGAATGCCGGGGTGCGCATGTGCGCCGCCCGCACCGCGCCGAACCATCCCTGGGTGCTCTGGGCGCAGGAGAGCATGCAGCGCTCCCTGAACGCCCGGGTGCAGGTCATCCCGAACAGCTCGGGCGGGCTGCCCGGCGATGTCTTCGCCGACCAGCTCGGCCTGCCCATGGTCTGGGTGCCGCACAGCTATAACGGCTGCAAGCAGCATGGGCCGGACGAGCACCTGATGGTCGCGCCGGCGCGGGAAGGGATCCTGGCCTTCGCCGGGATGTGGTGGGACCTGGATGAGGGCGGCACGCCGAAGCGCTGAGCAGCCCTGGCGGCCGCCTGGTGCATCACCCACCCGGAGGCCGCCATCGCTCCCGCCATGCCGGTGCCCGGCTGGTCGCCTTCGGCCGAGGGGGAGCGGATCGTGATGATGCCAGTGCGGCCCTCGATCGCCGGATCGCCGCGCCGCTTCCCGATCCGCTGCGACACCTTGTCCGCTGGCCGGGCGCGACCGGCAGCCGTTACCCTTCCTCACCGACCCGGCGACCTGCCGTCATGCCGCTGTTACAGACCGGGCGCATCTCTCCCTGGCCGGACCCGTTGGACCGTGACAGGAGGACTTGCTGATGAACAGATTCCGCATGGCGCTGCTGGGCGCTGCGCTGCTGGCCGGCGCCGCCGCGCCGGCCCTGGCCCAGCCCGGCTCGGGCCCCGGCGGTGCCGGTCCGCGCGGTGACCGTGGCGCCGGCGCGATGTTCAACCAGATCGACGGCAACAAGGATGGCCGGGTGAGCTGGGAAGAAGCCTGGGGCTTCATCCAGCAGCGCTTCAGCGCGGCGGATGCGGACCGCGATGGCAGGATGAGCCAGCAGGAGATGGCCAATCTCCGCTGGGGCGCCGGGGCGACGCGGCCCGAAGGCACGTCCGGCCAGGGTCCCGGCACGGACCGCGAGCGCATGCGCGGCATGATGTTCCGTGCGCTGGACGCCAACCGCGACGGCGGGGTGACGCTGGAGGAGGTTCGGCCGGCAGCCGAGGCGCGCTTCCGTGCCCTCGACGCGAATGCCGATGGCGCGGTGACGCGGGACGAGATCCCCCGCCGGCCGCGCCACCACCAGCGCGGTCCGGGCGGCCAGGGCAATCAGGCGCCGCAGCAGCCAGGCTAGAGCGGATCGCGGCAGGCCATGTCCGACCGGACGCGTGACCCTGCCGGAAAAGCAAAGGACGGCAGCGGATTGGCGTTCAGACCTGAGTGCAATCCGCTGCCGCACCGAAGCTGTTCGCTTCGTGATCCCTGTCGCAGCCTGGTAATCGGCACGGCGCGCCCCGCCTGATCAGGCCCCGGTTCCTGCACCACCGGTGTGCACCATCCGGCCCGGGCACATGGCGGGGCATGAAGCTTCGCTACGCAAGCAGGGCAGGGGCTGTCCTGCAAAGGAGATCTGGCGAGAGGTGGGACTGGTCAGGAGGTAGCCATGACGGACAGCCTCTCTGCCCTATGGTCGCCTTCATATCATTCCGAATCAGGATAAAAATTGGCCGAACCATTGCGCCCTCTGGTGACACATCTCTGATTTGTCTCGCCCGCGCGTCGTGTGGGACGACCCGATGGCATGAACACCTCTCGGTCGCGGACGCTTGGACGTCCGGTCTTGTCCTGCCTCACAAGCCGCGCCGCGGCGCGTCGCCGGGCCTGACCATGCCGGACGGAGCCGCTGCCCGGGAGGAGCGCCGGGCGCAGGGGACCACCCGGCCCGGCCGGGAACGCCGACCCGATATCGACCGGGCGAAGGGCCTCGCCATCCTGCTGGTCGTGGCCGGCCATCTGGTTGCGAACACCACCCCGCCGGGCGGCGAGTGGTATGAGCCGATGCGCTACCTGCTCTACCGCTTCCACATGCCCTTCTTCCTCTATCTGAGTGGAACCGTGGCGGTGCTGAGCGGCGTGCTGACGACGGCGCCGGCCGACTGGCCGCGGCAGATCCAGCGGCGGGCCGCACGGCTGCTGCTGCCCTTCTTCGCCATCGGCCTGTTCATCCTCCTCGCCAAGCTGGTCGCCATGCGGTTCGTGGTGGTCGACAACGCACCGGCCGGGCTGCTGACCGGCCTGCAAAACCTGTTCTGGGAAACCGAGCGCAGCCCGGCCACCTCGGTCTGGTACCTGCTGGTCCTCTTCCTCTGCACCGTTTTCGCCATGCTGCTGATGCGCAGGATCGGCAGCACCGGCCTTGTTCTGGTGGGCCTGGCGCTGCAACTGCCGGCGGTTCCCGAGATTGCCTATCTCGACCGCTTTGCGCATTTCTTCCTGTTCTTCGCCGCGGGTGTCTGGGTGGCGGAGCGGCAGGACCGGCTGCTGCCGCTGATGGAGCGCTGGCAGCCGCTGTGGTGGGCGCTTTTCCTCCTCTCGCTCGCGGTCGCGATGATGGTCTGGGTTGGTGTCGTCATCCTCGATGACTGGTGGTCGCTGGTGGTCTGCGGCCTGCTCTGCATCCCCGCCCTGCACGGGCTGATCCGGCGGCCGCCGGTCGCGCGGCTGCACTGGCCAATCGCGCTCGGCCGCTATGCCATGGTGATCTACCTGTTCAACACGCTTGCCATCGGCGCGACCAAGGCGGTGCTGATCCTTCTCGGCGTGGCCTACACCGCGGAGAATTTCCCGCTGCACCTGGCGGCGGCGATGGCCACGGGCGTGCTGGTCCCGATCCTGCTTAAGATGCTGGTGTTCCGCCGCGTCCCGGTGCTGGACCGCATGACGGACTGATCGCCCCGCGCGGCGCCGCCACGCCATCGCGTGGTGGGGGCAGGAACCCGCGGTGATCCGGCGCTTTCCCAGCGTCCAGGGCGCAGGATCATGAGGGGTGCCCAGGGTCTACGACCCGCCAACGGCGACAGCGAGGATGGCGCGGCGCAGGCAGGCTGAGCGCACCCGGCAGGCGGCCTATGGGTGCCGGAGCGGCCCTGACGGAACGCGGTTCATGGCAGCGCTGGGCGGCCGCGCCGCTGGCTGCAAGGCAGCCGGGCTGATGAAACGGCTTGTTCTCTCACCCGGCCGTCCGGGCGCGACGGCGCCCCCGCTGCGGGTCAAGGCTGTTCCTGCGCCGGGCCCGGACGGTCCTGTACCTGGGCGGGCCTGCCTCTTGGGCGGGCCCTGTGGGGCGCGGCCGCCCCTGGCCTGCTGCTGCCCGGCAGGCCGTGATCGCGCGGGGCTATTTGAGCTCGGGCAGGCTGCCTGGCCGCGTGCCGGAAGCGCCGACGAGGCGGAGCTTGAGCGCACGGACCCGTGCCTCGAGTGCCGGGTAGCGCTTTAGAGCGTCGCGCAGTAGGTCGATCGCATGCTCATCGGTGAACCACCAGCGGAGCAGTTCGGCATAGCAGCCGAGGCGCGTCGTCGGCGCGCGCACATTCTTCGGCACCAGCCGGAGATATTCGCGATAAACCATCGAATAGAAGAGTGGGCTGACCCGCTGCACCGGCAGGCTCGGGTCCTGCCAGAGCGCGGCGGCGCGGTCATCCTTCAGCAGGATGGCGCGGGTGTAGCGGTTCTCATGCTCGCGATGGATGAAGAGCGGGTCGGGCACACTGACCCAGGGGCCGCGCAGGGCCATCTCCGCCAGCAGGACGCGGTCCGAGCCGCTATAGGCGCCGTGCAGCTCAGAGCCCACCAGGGCGGCGCGGCGGAACAGGCCGAAAAAATCCTCGCATTGGTGGCGGGTGTGGATGGCGGCGGCGAAGCGGCGGGCCGGGCTGGCGGACTCTATGCCGGGGAAATGGTTTGCATAGGTGCGCAGCGGCCGGTCGGCGCCATCGATTTCGGTGATCCCGACCGTGCAGAGGACCGCATCGGGCGCCGCTTCCAGCGCGGCCACGGCCTTGGCGAGATATTCCGGCGCCATGCGATCGTCATGTGCCGTCCATTTGAAGTAAGTACCCCGCGCCTGATCGAAGCAGAGATTGTAATTGGCTGCGGCGCCGAGATTGCGCGGGTTGCGGAAGTACCGGACCCGTGCATCCTGCGCGGCGAAGCTGCGGCAGATCTCCTCGGTCCCGTCGGCCGATGCATTGTCGTGGATGATCAACTCAAGGCAGGGATAGGTCTGCTGCAGGACGGACTCGATCGCCTGCCTCACATAGGCTTCACCATTGAAGACGGGCAGACCAATACTTACGAGTGGCGAAGAATTGGCCGAGCCATCATTTCCAACGCAATTGATCACGCATACCTCTCCCGCCGCTGAATAGCGGTGTACACGGAAACTATGTCGCTCCCGCGTGGTAACGTCACTCGTTTTGGGATGGTCTCTACTTCACGATGGCGTGCCAACGTTACGCGTGAAGTGCGGAAGCAGCGAAACCCGCGCATGTTCGGATAGATACAGGAGATCGGGGCCATGAAAGTTGCAATATTGGCAGGAGGACTAGGCTCACGTCTGGCAGAGGAAACTGAAGCGAGGCCTAAACCAATGGTTGAAATCGGGGGCATCCCGATCCTTTGGCACATCATGCGCTATTATGCCTCCTTTGGCCACCGGGACTTCGTTGTCGCCCTTGGCTACAAGGGGAACTATATTCGCCGCTATGCGACCGATTTCGCGGCTCTCTCGCCCGGCAATCTGCGCATCGACTATTCCCGCCGGCAGGTCGATTACGACACCCAGCTCGGCAACGAGAGCGGCGAATGGTCGATGGATGGCTGGAAGCTGGAGCTGGTCGATACCGGCCTGGAAACCAATACCGGTGGCCGCATCAAGCGCCTCAAGCAGGTGATCGGCAATGAGCGCTTCTTCCTCACCTGGGGCGACGGCGTCTCGACCGTCGATCTGGATGCGCTGCTCGCCTTCCACCGCTCGCATGGCAAGCTCTGCACCCTGACTGCGGTGCGGCCGCCGGCGCGCTTCGGCCATCTCGAGATCAATGGCGACCAGATCAGCGAATTCAACGAGAAGCCGCAGACCGGCGAGGGCTGGATCAACGGCGCCTTCTTCGTCTGCGAGCCCGGTGTCTTCGACTACATCGAGGGCGACGCCACGCAGTTCGAGAAGCAGCCGCTGCAGGCCCTGGCGCAGGATGGCCAGCTGATGGCCTTCAAGCATTACGGCTTCTGGCAGTGCATGGACACGATCCGGGACAAGGTCCTGCTCGAGAACCTCTGGGCCGGTGGCGAAGCGCCCTGGCGGATTTGGGATGACCGGCGGCCGCGCGCCGCCAATGATGCTGGGAGTGCTGCATGCGCGTCCTAATGACTGGCCATCTTGGCTATATTGGTACCGTTGCCGTCCCCTTCTTCCAGGAAGACGGGCATGAGGTGGTCGGCTGCGACACCGATCTCTACCGCGCCTGCACCTTCGGGCCGGATGTCGGGCCGGCGGGGCGGATCCGCAATCTCGGCCTCGACATCCGCGACCTGACGCCGGACCACCTAAGCGGCTTCGATGTGGTGGTGCATTACGGCGGCATCCCGAACGATCCGCTCGGCGATCTCGACCCCGAGGTCACGATGCAGATCAACACGGAAGCGACCGTCAGCCTGGCGAAGGCGGCGAAGCGGGCCGGGGTGCCGCGCTTCATCTTCTCCTCCTCCTGCAGCAATTACGGCGCGGCGGGCGACACCTTCCTGGACGAGAACGGCGCCTTCAACCCGGTGACCGCCTATGGCCGCTCCAAGGTGGCGGCGGAGCAGGGGCTGGCCCCGCTGGCGGATGAGCGCTTCTCGCCGGTCTTCATGCGCAGCGCGACGGCCTTCGGCGTCTCGCCGCGGCTGCGCTTCGACCTCGTCATCAACAACCTCACGGCCTGGGCGGTCGCCACCAGCGACATCCTGCTGAAGAGCGACGGAACGCCCTGGCGCGCCGTGGTGCATATCGAGGATATCGCGCGCGCCTTCCGCGCCGTGGCGGAGGCACCGCGGGACGTGGTGCACCTGCAGGCCTTCAATGTCGGCGCGACCAGCGAGAACTACCAGATTCTCGAACTCGCCCGGATGGTCGAGGAGGTGGTGCCCGGGACCAAGGTGCGCTTCGCCGAGGGCGCCGGGCCGGACCTGCGCTGCTATCGCGTCAACTGCGACAAGCTGGCCCGCACCTTCCCGCATGCGAAGCCGCGCTGGACGGCGCGGATGGGCGTCGAACAGCTCTACGAGGCCTTCCGCAACCATGGCGTGAGCAAGGAGGAGTTCGAGGGGCCGCGCTTCCAGCGCAAGGCGCATGTGCTGGGCAACATCGCCTCCGGCACCCTGACCTCCGAACTCCGCTGGGCGCCGCAGCAGGAGGCCAAGGTCGCATGAAGGCGGAAGCCTGCACGCCGATCCGCGCCTGCCGCTGCTGCGGCGGCGGAGACCTGGTCAGCGTCTTCGATATGGGGCAGATGCCGCCCTCGGATGCGCTCTCACCCTCCGCGAGCGAGCCGGATCCGGCCTATCCGCTGGAGGTCATCATGTGCCGCAGCTGCGGGCTCGCGCAGCTCCGGCACACCGTGGCGCCGGAAGTCCTCTTCTCCAGCGCCTACAAGTATTTCTCCTCCTACACCCAGACCGTGGTGGACAATGCGAAGGATGCCGTGGCGACGGCGATCGCGCATGTCCGGCCGCCGCGGGGTGCGCTGGTCATCGAGCTCGCCAGCAATGACGGCTACCTGCTGAAGCACGCCAAGGCGGCGGGCCTCAGCGTCCTCGGCATCGATCCGGCGCCGGCGCCGGTGGCCGCGGCGCGGGAGGCGGGCATCGAGACCATCCAGGCCTTCTTCTCGGAGGAGGTGGCCTCGGCGCTGAAGGCGGAAGGCCGCCAGGCCATGCTGGTCTTCGGCAACAACGTGCTGGCGCATGTCGCCGACACCGCCGGCTTCGTGCGCGGCATCCGGGAGATCCTGCATCCCGACGGCACAGCGAGCATCGAGGTGCCCTATCTGCGCGACCTGATCGATCATGTCGAATTCGACACGATCTATCACGAGCATCTCTGCTACTTCTCGGTCTCCGCACTGTCCGAGCTGTTCCGGCGGCAGGGGCTGCACCTGAACGATGTGCAGCGCATCCCGATCCATGGCGGTTCGCTCCGCCTCTTCGTCCAGCACAAGGCGGCGCCGTCGGACCGGCTGAAGGCGCTGCTGGAGGAGGAGAAGGAGCAGGGGCTTGACCGGCCCGAAACCTTCCGCGCCTTCGCCGCGCGGGTGGATGGCGTCGGCCAGGCGCTGCGGGAGATGCTGGACGGGCTGAAGCGGGAGGGCAAGACGATCGCCGCCTATGGCGCCGCCGCCAAGGGCACGATCCTGCTCAACCACTTCCGCATCGGGCCGGAGACGCTGATCTGGGTGGCGGACAAGAACCCGCACAAGCACGGCCTCTACATGCCGGGCAGCAAGCTGCCGATCGTCGATACGGCACGGATCGAGCAGGACAGGCCGGACTGCCTGCTGATCCTGCCCTGGAATCACCGGGAGGAAATCATGCGGCAGCAGGCGGAATTCGCCCGCCGCGGCGGCCGCTTCATCATCCCGATCCCACACCCGCATCTGCAAGGGGGCTGAGCCTTTGCCCGACATCATGGACATGCAGGCCGCGCGTCCCGCCAACCCCCTGGTCCTGCGGCCGGGGGAGCGGGGGCATTGCCCAGCCTGCGCCGGCCGGAGCTTACAGACCGTGCTGCGGCTGGCCTCGGTGCCGACCAATAGTTGCCTGATGCTCGACACGCCGGAGGAGGCGCGGGCCTTCCCGCGCGGCGAGATCGACCTGGTTTTCTGTGAGGACTGCTGCTTCGTCTTCAACCGTGCCCTCGACCCGAAGCTGACGGAATATTCCGAACGCTACGAGCCGACCCAGGCCTATAGCGGCACCTTCCGCCGCTTCCATCAGGCGCTGGCGGAACGGCTGGTGGCCGAGACCGGTCTCAAGGGCGGCACGGTGGTCGAGGTCGGCTGCGGCCAGGGCGAGTTCCTGCACCTGCTCTGCCGCCTCGCCGATGCGCGCGGCATCGGCTTCGATCCCTGCCTGAGCGCCGCCCGCGCCGATGTGGTGCAGGACCGCGCCGCCGGCGTGACCCTGCGCGGCGAGTTCTTCTCGGACGCCTCGGCCGAGGGGCTGCAGGCCGACCTGCTGGTCTGCAAGATGACGCTGGAGCATATCCCGTCGGGCGGCCGCTTTGCCGCGCTTGCCGCCCAGGTCGCGCGCCAGTCGGCACCGGGGATGCAGCTCTTCATCCAGGTGCCGGAATGCGAGCGCATCTTCGCGCATGGCGCCTTCGAGGACGTCTATTACGAGCACTGCAACTACTTCACGGAGGCCTCGCTGACCGGCCTCTTCGCGCGGCACGGCTTCGCCATCGAGCACGTCAGCCGCGAATATGCCGACCAGTACCTGGCCATCCGGGCGCGCTACACCGGCAGCCCGGGCGCCGGGCCCGGGCCGGAGGAACGGGCGCGGCTGCGGGACATGCTGCTCCGCTTCCGGGAGACCTGCGCCAGAAGCATCGCGGACTGGCGGGCGCTGGTCGCCGGGCGGCAGGCGGAGGGGAAGCCGGTGGTGGTCTGGGGCTCCGGCTCCAAGGGCGTCGCCTTCCTTGGCGCGATCGGCGGCGGCGAGGGCATCTCGCATGTCGTGGACATCAACCCGCATCGCCAGGGGCATTTCATGATTGGCACCGGCCATCCGATCATCGGCCCGGCCGCCCTCACCGAGATCTGCCCGGCGACGGTCATCCTGATGAACCCCGTCTATCGGGAGGAGGTGGCAGCCGACCTGCGCTCCCGCGGGCTGGCGCCGGAACTGCTGACGCTCTGACCAGGGCGCCGCAGCCCTGCGGTCGGACGCGGCGCGTCCGGCCGCATCGGTGGATCGGCGTTCGAACGGGACGCCAATCCGCTGCAGGTCATTGTTTGTAGAGCAGAGTCACGCTGCGGGACGTTCATGCCCCTCTGCGGGGTGCTTCAGGGCAAACTCCGACCAGGTGGACCCATCTGGGCGGCGTAATCTGCACGCATGAACAAACACCTGGAGCGGCTGGAGTGGGCCATTGCGAATGGAAGCCACTCCAGGGGCCGAGCGGGCTGTTCGACCTCAGCGTTCCGCCCCGGCGGCCACCTGCAGCGCTTCCGGCTGCACCCGGTACAGCGTCCAGCCGGGGAATTGCCGCTCGCGGGCCACCAGCGGCGAGGCATCCAGGCCGGCGACGAATTCCGGCGCACGGACCAGGACGAAGCGGATCTCCCGCCGCCGGAAGGCCCGCGCATCGCCGCCAGCCGCCAGCGAGAACTGGTCCGTCAGGTAGCGGGCGATCATCTGCTCGTCCTGCTGCGCCCGGTACAGGGCTTCCATCGGAAGATAGAGCGCGACCTCCAGCGGCGGGGCATCGGCGGTCAGTACCACCCGCTCGGGTATCGAGGTCCCCGTCAGCACATCGAGGAAATCAAGGCTCGCTTGGCTGTCCACCAGCACGCGCCCTTCGCCGAGGCGCTGCAGTTCCGCGCGGAGATGCAGGCCGATCTTCCGCTCCACCCGCCACTCGCCGGTCTGCCAGTTGACCATGCCGCCCCGGATGATCCGTGCGTCGCGGGCCAAGGATGGCCCCAGGGCCAGGACCACCAGCGCCGGGACGGCCCAGCGCCGCCAACGGAAGCGCCGCAGCCAGGCGGCGATGGACACCAGCGCCTGCGCCTGGAAGGGCAGCAACAGCAACATCCAGAGGCTGGCCTGCCGCCAACTCGCCGCCTGAGTGATGCTGAGCGTGGCGAAGGTGACCGCACTGATCAGCGGCAGCGGCAGCCAGAGCATCCAGACCCAGCGCCGCAGCGGCGCATCGGCGATGGCGAGCCGGAGCATGAGGCCGAGCCCGAGCAGCAGCAGCGGATTGAAGGCGAGGCTGCGGAGGAATTGGATCAGCGGCAGGTCGCGGAAGGCCCGGGCATAGTCGTGCCCATAGACCGCGACATATTGCTGCCCGGTGATGCCGAGATTCTCCAGCGAGCCGTACCAGAGCCAAGAATTGATCACCCACAGGACCGGGAAGGCACCCAGGATCGCACCGGCCGCCAGATAGGTGCCGAAGGTGAGGCGGCGCTCGACCAGCAGCATCCAGGTGAGGACGCCGCCGATGACGAGGCCGAAGAACACCGCCTCGTACCGCACCGTCTGGGCGACGAGGATCAGCAGGCAGCCGAGCAGCAGCAGCGCGCGCCGTTCGGTCCGGACCCAGCGCAGCAGGCAGAGCGCCGCCCCGGCCATGGCGAGGAAATAATAGATGTCGGAGAGCGGGACGGTGCCGAAGATCAGCCGGTCCGGCAGCAGCACCGCCAACGCCGCCGTCGCCACGGCGGTGGTGCGGCTGCGGAACAGCGCCTCGGAGAGCGCGACCAGCACCACCACCAGGCCGGTGCCGGCCAGCACGGCCAGAATGCGCGGCCCCAGGAAGACGTCATCATAGAGCCGGAGGAACAGCCCGACCACGATCTTGTAGAAGGGCGGCCAGATCCAGGGCTCCAGCGCATTGGCCCAGGAGAGTTCCCAGGCCATCAGCGCCCGCGCGCTCTCATCTGCCTCGGTGCGGTGGAAGCCGAGGAGGTGGAGGCCGAGCTGCAGCAGCAATCCGCCGCCGAGAATGATGGCAATGGCCTGGTGATGCTTCTGCAGGGGCATGCGGACTCACGGCTGCTGCGGAGAGGAGAAGACAGGATCGCGGGGCCGCCGCGCCGGCAGCAGGAGCAACAGCCAGAACAGGATGATGGTTGCGCTCACGGCCCAGCCGGTCTTTTCGACCTCCGTGGCGGTGCGGAACACGGTGAGGTCCACCGACCCGGCGGGCAGGTCGAGGCGCAGGAGGCCGCTTTCGGGATCCGTCGCCAGCGCGGTCCCGGGCGGCGCATCCGCCAGGGACCAGCCGGGGAAGGCGAATTGCGGCAGCAGGACGCCGGAGGGGGCCGCAAGCCTGCCGGTGACGCGCAGCCTGCCGCCGGGCTGCGTGCTGATGCGCAGATCCGGTGCCGCCGCCCGCGACCGGGCGAGGCGGTCCTGCAGGATGACATCGGTCGCCGGAACCTCCGCCCGCCACCCCGCCAGGGCGGCCGTGCGCGGCGCGTATTCCGGCGGATTCGCCTTGGGCAGCGGCCGCGGCCCGGGCGGCAGGATCTGCAGCCGGGTCCAGTCATAGCGTGCGAAGGCAGGCAGCCCGGCTGTCACCGCGCTATAGGGAATCCACAGCGCCAGCCCGGCAAAGAGCAGGGCTGCAAGGGCGGCAATGCGGGCGCCGCCCCAGCGATTGGGCGCGGTGGGCTGGTCGAGCCGCCGCGCGACCAGAGCCGTCCAGATCGCCACGGCGAAGGGCATCAACCTCCAGGGAAACTGCATCCGCTGGAGCAGCGGCACCAGCGCCCAGACGGGCGAGGACAGCCGCGTCATCAGCAGGCAGAGCAGGCCCAACAGGACCGCGCCGGCGGCGAAGCGCCGGTCACGCCGGGCCGCGCCCCGGGCCAGTATCAGGGTCGAGCCGATCATGATCAGCAGGCCGGCATTCATCAGCCAGAACTGCACCGGCGGCTTGGGCGGCTGGACCGGCTCCAGCAGGAAATGGCCGGACCAGGTGGTCAGCCCGTCCGTGTCCCAGCCGGCCGGGTTTCCGGCGCCGAGCAGGCAGCCCGCGAGGGTGATCGCGGCGGGGCGCAGTGCCTCGCGCCCCGCTCCGGCGGCCACGAAGGCCCAGGCCGGCAGCACGCCCCCGGCGAGCTCCGCCATGGGCAGGTGGGTCAGCACCAGGGCGGCGAAGGCCGGCGGCACCCAGAGCAGCGGCCGCCGCGTGCCGGTGGCGATCTGCGCCAGCAGCAGCGCACAGGTCCCGGCCATCTCCGAGAAGGCGAAGCGCACCAGCGGGTTGACCAGCATGTTGTAGGTCTGGAGCGCGAAGAGCGCGGCGCCGGCCAGTGCCGCGCCGCGCGTCGCCTGCTGCCGCAGCCAGGCATAGGCCAGGGCGCAGGCGGCCAGCCGCCAGAGCAGCGTCGTTGCGACCAGCGCCTGCCCCGTGTCGAGGCCGAGCGCCGCCTGCACCGCGCTGCCGATCCAGTAGGCGGCTGGCGGGTAGAAGAAGAAGGCAGGGCTGCCAAAGCCGCGGTTTCCCTCGGCCAGCCAATGCGGCCAGACCTCGCCGCGGCCGAGGCTCTCTGCCATGCCGTGCAGCCAAAGCATCGCCACGCCCACATCCTGCCCGCTGCTGGCGAAGCTGCCGGGCAGCCCGACCACGAGCAAAGGCCCCAGCGCCGCGGCAAGCGCGACGACAAGCCAGGCCGGGATGGCCCCGATCGCATGCCCGAACCGTCGGGCCTGTATGCCTGGATGGGGAGCGGACACCGGGATGCCATGCTGAAATGGTACAGTGCATCCTAGTCGCCGTCCCGTGATCTCCCGAGTCACAAGGCGCGGCAGCACCCCGCGTGGGCGTCGTTCGTACTGGTCTTGGTCGGTCGATTGTCATCCGGCGGCGACCGGGCCTATCGTCCCATGCGTGCGCCGTACGAGGCAGGGGAGGGTGCGCCATGAACAAGCCCGTCACGAGGCTCGATGTCGATTACGGCCCGGAAGAGGCCGCCATGCAGGCCTATTTGCGCGAGGGCGAGCGGAAGGCCTACGAACTCGGCAATCGCGGCCCGATCCGCTTCGACGCCGAAGGCAGGATCCATCCCGAGATCCTGGAGGCCTATTGGCGCTGCGGCTTCTATGTCTTCGAGGGCGTGCTGCCGCCCGAGGAACTCGCCGATATCGAGGCCGACATCCACGACATCCTGGACCGGCTGCCGCGCGAGCGCGGCTCCCCGGTGGATGCCAAGGGTCGCCCGGCGTTGGCCGCGGACTGCAAGGCGCCAACGCTGTTCTGGTCCAGGCCGCTCGGCGACCCGATTGGCGGCACCAGCGCCGCCAATGGCCGCCACCCCGTCAAGATGTTCGAGCCGAAGGCCTCGACCGACGCGCCGAAGGAGATCGTCTATCTCATCCTCGGCTCGCTGCAATTCTCCGAGGCGCATCTCCGCGTCTATGGCCATCCCGGCCTGCTCGCCATGGCCGCCGCGGTGAATGGCGACGACTTCGTGCCCTTCAACGAGGCGCTGTTCATCAAGGAGCCGGGCCGCGGCGCCTCCGTCGCCTGGCACCAGGATGGCGTGACGCACTGGAACAGCCCGGATTGGGACCAAGGCACGCATGGCTTCAATTTCATGGCGCAGCTCTATGGCTGCACGCCGGCCAATGGCGTCTGGGTGGTGCCGGGCTCGCACAAGCTCGGCAAGGTGGACATCAAGGCGCGGGTCGCCGCGGCCGGGACAGAGCGGCTGCCGGATGCGGTGCCGATCATCTGCAAGCCGGGCGATGTCGCGATCACCAACCGGCAGACCGTGCATGGCTCCTTCGCCAATACCAGCCCGGACTGGCGCGTGACGCTGAATTTCGGCTTCCACCGGCGGCGCTCCGTCCTCGGCGTCGAGGCCGGCGGGGTGCACAATGCCCGCGCGGTCTATGACGAGGAGCGCATCCGCCGGCGCGCCCGCGTCGTCGGCTACGCAATTGATGCCCGCCGCCAGCGCTTCCCGGCGGAGACGCCCTTCGTCTACCGGCCGCATGCCGAGAGCGGCGAGTCCTGGCGCTGGGATGCCGCGGCGAAGGCCGGCATGAAGGACTACAACCTGCTCGACCTCAGCATCTGAGGAGCGCGCGTGAGGGAGGGGGGGAACGGCGCGCCTCCGGCGCCGGCATCTCCGGCACCAGGTGCAGCATGCAGCCGGACTCCCGTGCGGATCACGATCCGCGCCATCTTCGCCCGCCGACGCGGTCTGCCACCTCCGCCGGCTCGTGCCGTGCGTGGGTGGCCGCGCACCGCCGGACGCGCTTTCCCAATTCCGGAGGGGCCGGGATCGAGCCACGGCCGCTGGGACACCATGCCGAGGCACACCGTGGCGCCACCCGGCCGGTGCGGAGGGTAGGGCGGATGCCCTATTATTTGGCTATGCTCGACCCAACCGCCTTCGCTAGGGTCCCCAGGATGCCAGGATCTGCGCAAGGAATCCCGGAGCGACCGGAACCGTCCAGGCGGTGCTGGCCAGATGGACCGGGGCCGGATGATCCCGGTCCATCCGGCCCGCGCGGCGTGGTGACCGGAGTGGTTGCGAGCCGCCGCCTGGGGGAAGGGTGATGGCGGTTCGAATCACCCTTCGGGTGACAACATGGTGAGCCAAGCCCTACATCGCGCTGCAGGATCCCGCGCCGTCCTTCGGCCTCGCCTGGAGGAGGCGGGGCGGTCGCGGGTCACGGGGGCCGTTCCGCCGGGCCCCGGCATCGCATTCGCCCTGCCGGAGACGGGTTCCGCCGCCGTGGTTCAGATCCTGATCGTCGATGACCATCCCCTGTTCCGGGAAGCGCTGCGCGGCGCCGTCTCCGCCGTTCTGGACGGCGCCGAGGTGGAGGAGGCGGATGGCATCGAGGCCGCCTGCCGCGTTCTGGAACGGCAGCGCAGCCTGGATCTCGCGCTGCTCGATCTGGGCATGCCGGGCGTCTCGGGCTTCGAGGGGCTGATCGCGCTGCGCACCCGCTTCCCACGGGTGCCGGTGGTGATCGTCTCCGCCCTCGACGACCCGCGGGTCATGGAGGAGGCCATCCGGCTCGGCGCGGCCGGCTTCGTGCCGAAGACCATCGACCGGCCGCTGCTGGCCCAGGCGCTGCAGACGGTGCTGCATGGCGAGGTCTACCTGCCCGTCGCCGACCTGCGCGCCGGCACCGTGAAGGAGGACGGCCTCGCGGCCCGGATGGCGGAGCTGACGCCGCAGCAGCTGCGCGTCCTGCAGATGATCCGCCAGGGCCTCCTGAACAAGCAGATCGCGCATGAGCTGAAGATCGGCGAGACCACGGTGAAGGCGCATGTCTCCGAGGTGCTGCGCAAGCTGAAGGTGGTCAGCCGCACCCAGGCGGTGATCGAGACGGCCAAGCTGGACCTCCCCGTCCTGATGGCGCGCGGGCCGAAGGCGGAGGGCGGGTAGGCCGCGGGTGCGGGGCCAGGCCTGAAATGAAGGGCGTGCCGGGTACCCGACGCATGGACCAACACGGAGGGCTGGAGGCCTTGGGCCTGGGCCAGTCCGCGATCAAGTCCGCCACAGCGTCATGAGTGCAGAGCAGATCGGCTTCAGGCGACGGTCTCGTTCAGGACCGGCGCGGCCGCCAGCATGTGCACCATCAGCGCGCGCAGCGCGGCCGGGCGCACCGGCTTGCGCAGCAACTCGCAGCCGGCCGCACGCACCGCGGTCGTCACTTCCTCCGAATGGTCGGCGCTGACGACCACGGCGGGCAGCGCGGCGCCGATGCTCCGGCGCAGCCTGGCGATCAGGGACAGCCCGTCCATGTCGTCATCCAGATGGTAGTCGGTGATCACCAGGTCCGGCCGCCGCTCCAGCTGCGGGGCCAGGCGCTGCAGCTCCGCCTGGTTGCGCACCGGCAGCACATGGCAGTGCCAGCGGTCGAGCAACTGCGTCATGGCGGTGAGCGTCGCTTCGTCATTCTCGATCAGGATGACCAGCGTGCCGGCGATGCCGCTGAGCGCGCCGCCGCCTTGCGCGCCCGGGCCGGCCTCCGGCGCCACGGGAAGGCCGACCGCGAGCGGCAGGCGCAAACCGAAGACCGAGCCGACGCCCACCCGCGAGCGGAATTCGAGCCGGTGGCCCAGCGTGCGAAGCTGGCGCCGCACGATGGCAAGGCCGAGGCCGAGCGCGACATCCTCGTCCTCGGTCAGGGCGCCCCGGTGGAACTCCTCGAAGATCAGCTCGTGTTCGCGCTCCGGGATGCCGATCCCGGTATCGGCGACCTGGATGATGCAATACTGGCCGCGTCGGCGGGCGCCCAGCAGGATGCCGCCGCGCCGGGTATAGCGCACCGCGTTGGACAGGAGGTTCTGCAGGATGCGCTGCAGCATCACCGGGTCGCTGTGCACCGTCGCGGCCGTGGCGCGCACCTTCAGCCGCAACCCCTTCCGCTCGGCCAGCGGGCGGAAGGTGGAATCGAGGGCGCTGAAGCAACCATCCAGCGGGAAGTCCTGCAGGCTCGGCCGCACCAGCCCGGCATCCAGCTTGGAGATGTCGAGCAGGGCGCGGATCAGGTCCTCGATGGTCTGCAGGGAGCGTTCGACGCGTATCGCGACCCGCCGCGCCTCCGCCTCCGCCTGCAGGTCGACCAGGGTCGACATGAACAGCCGCGCCGCATTCAGCGGCTGCAGCAGGTCGTGGCTGGCAGCGGCGAGGAAGCGCGTCTTGCTGAGATTGGCGCGCTCCGCTTCTTCCTTCGCGGTCGCCAGCGCGGCATTGGTGCGCTCCAGGCTGTGCAACGCCTCGGTCAGCTCCTGCGTGCGGGTGCGGACCTGCGTCTCCAGGCCGATGGCGGTCTGGAACAGGGAGAAGGCGCTGCCCTGGCGGTCGATCGAACGCTCCACCCGCTCGATCAGCACGGCATTGATGCGCTCGAGCTTCTCGATCCGCTGCTCCAGCGCCCGCCGGCTCTCCCGCGGCTTCCTGCCATCCATCAGAGGGTCCTGGGGCGGCCGATGGCGACGCCGGAGAAGGTCTGGTTCAGGTGCATGCCGCCGAACTGCTCGCCATAGGTGAAGAAGCCGACCACGTTGTGGCGACGGTAGAGTTCCTCGACCCGCGGACGGCTGCGGCGCCTGGTGGCGCCCAGCCGGCGCAGCACGCAATCGAAGCCGATGACGAGATCGAGCCCGCCCAGCGCCTGGTCGAGCCGCGCCAACTCCGCCTCCGCCGAGCGGACCAGGTCGCGCGGCCGCGCCACGGTCAGCACCACGCCATCGTCGATGGCGCAGAAGAAGGAGAGCGAGCCGTCCGGGTTCACGCGCTGGATGGAGCGGCAATAGTAATTGCCGCCGATGCGGACCACGACGGGATGCGCGGCGAAGCGCTCCGGCGTCAGCTCACCCGGCCCGACGCCAACCGCGGCGGCATAGGCCTGCGCCGCCGGCTCGGCATTCAGCTCATGCACGATCCGCCGTTCCGGATCGCAGCGCGTCACGACCAGCTTGTGGTCGGTGGGCGAGAAATTGTCGTTGCGGAATACCTCGACCGGGTGGTCGGTCTCGACCAGCACCAGGATGGCGGCGTTGCTGTAGGCCTGCCCGTCATGCAATTGCGTGGTCGCCCCGAAGCGGAGCCCGTCCCCGGCCGAGCCGCCGACGATCGGGATGCCGTCCAGCGCCATGGCGACGGCGGAGACGCACATCTCCTCCCGGTAGGACATGCCGTCGATGAGGATGAGGCCGAAACGGTGGCCGCTTCCCTCCGCCCGGTCGCCGCAGATCCGTTCCAGCGCCGCGCGCAGCCGCCGCGCGGCCGAGGCGCCGCTCTCGACCGTCATGGCGCGGATGTCGGGGATGATGTCGGTCACCACGCGGAAGCCGCTGCGCGGCATGGCCAGGGCGACGACGGTGTCGGTGGCGATGCCGTCCGGCGTGATCTCGCCGGCCGTGCTGCAGCCGGCGACCGCCAGGCCCGGGAAGGCGAAGCCGAGTTCCCGGGCCAGTTCCTTCGCATCAATGGAGGGGGCAAAAAAGACCAGCAGTTGCGAATAGAGGGCGGGGTCGATGCGCGTGACGAGATCCGCCACCGCGGCCTGGGCCGATCCGGCCGCACTCCAGGCGCTCAGCACGCCGGAAGCGTGCATCCTGGCCTTGGACCGGGCATCCGGGCGAAGTCTGCGCAAAGCCGTTTCCCTGCCGGTTGTCTTTTCCGGTTAGGCTCCCACAGCATTATGCTGGCATGCCCTGCCCGCCGCAACGGAGGTGGATGCCTCGGCCGGATATCGACCCGACGCTGCCGCCACGGCGCCTGCCGGCCGCCGCGACGAGGCAGCGCAGGGACGCCGCCCCAATACCGTTTTATTGCGAGATGGCAAGGCTGCTCTGGTCCGCCCGGCCGAAGCCTTGCCCGAGTATCCGAAGGGACGGGTGACGGCAGGAACGGAGCGGAGGGCAGGGGATCCTTTCTCCCTCCAGGCCGTCGCTGGCCGGCCACTGCCCGCCCACTGCCCTCCCCCTGGGACGGATGCGCTTTCGCCCGCATCGGCCTGCCCTCGGCCGCTTATGGATTGGCAGCCCCCGCCGGTCTGGCTACCACGCTGCATCGCGCGGCCAAGGGTGAACCCCTGGCCCGCCCCCGAACCGCGAGCACAGATGATGAGCGACACCCCGCCCGACCGCCTTTCCACCGATCCGGCCAGCCCCTATTTCAATGAGGAATTGCTGCAGCGCGGCGTCGGCATCCGCTTCAAGGGGGTCGAGAAGACCAATGTCGAGGAATATTGCGTCAGCGAGGGGTGGGTGCGGGTCTCGGTCGGCAAGACGCTGGACCGCCGCGGCAAGCCGATGACCATGAAGCTGCAAGGGACGGTCGAGCCCTATTTCCGCGACGCCGAGCCACCCGCTGCCTGAGCGGGAGCGCCCGGCAACACCCGCGACGCGGCACGTCCTGACCCTGTCCTGCCCGAACCGGCCTTCCTGTTCGAGGCCGGGATGACCATCGCCGAGGCGCAGCAATATGACTACCCGGAGACGGCGCGCTTCTTCGCCCGCATCGTCTTCGGCCATGCGCAGGGGCAGGCGGATGCGGCGATGTTGCGCGCCGGACTGCCGCCGATCCTGAACGGCGCGAAGACGGTCGTGTTCAGCTGATACTTGGCTCATGACGTCCCGACCTGCGGCCCGCGACCAATGCCGCGAAGCCAAGGCCCGGAGGGCCGCCGGCCTTTGAGGCAAGACATGCGTCAGCATGTCATGCGCCAGGTATGAGGCGCGGATGCCCCGGGCGGCATCGCCCGGGGCAGGGTGGCCGGTTCAGTCCGGCGTGATGTTGCCGTCCTTCACCACCCGCGACCAGCGCGCGATTTCCCTCTGCTGGAAGGCGGCGAATTCCTCCGGGCTGTTCGCCACCACCTCAAAGCCGATCTCCGCCAGGCGGGCGCTGACCTGCGGGTCCCGCAACGCGCCGGCGACGGCCGCGTGGATGCGGCGCAACAGCGGCTCCGGCAGGCCGGCCGGGCCGCCGAAGCCCTGCCAGGAATAGACCACGAAGTCGCGCAGCCCCGCCTCCACCGCCGTCGGGAGGTTGGGCAGCAGCGAATGCCGGGCCTCCGAGGTGATGAGGATCGGCCGCACCCGCCCTTCCTGGATGTGCGCGATGATGGAGCCCAGATTCTGGAAGGACATCTGGGTGTTGCCGGCGATCAGGCTGGTCGTTGCCGGCGCGCCGCCCTGATATGGGATGTGGGTGATGTCCGTCCCTGTCGCCAGCTTGAACATCTCGGCGGTCAGGTGGTCGGAGGAGCCGACGCCGCTGGTGGAGTAGGCGGCCTTGCCGCCCTGCTGCTTCAGCCAGGCGATCAGGCCGTTCAGGTCGGTCGCCGGTACCTGCTGCGGATGCACGACGAGGACATTCGGCGTGCGCACGGTCTGGGTGATGCGCGTCAGTTGCGCCACCGGATCGTAGCCGAGATTCGGCCGCAGCGCGACATTGATGGCCCAGGTGCTGATCGGCGCATGCATCAGCATGGTGCCATCGGTCGGGGAGCGGATGACCTGGCGCGCCCCGACCTCCCGGTGGCGCCGGGGCGGTTCTCCACGACGAAGGGCTTGCCGGTCTTCTGCTGCAGCGTCTGCGCGATGGCGCGCGCGATGATGTCGGAGGAACTGCCCGAGGCGAAGGGCACGAGGATGGTGACAGGGCGGCTTGGCCAGTCCTCCTGCGCCCTGGCGTGGAAGGCCGGCAGGGCGAGCAGGGTCGAGGCCCCGAGCAGGGCGCGGCGATGCATTCCTGGTGTCTCCTCAAGGGGCCCGGCGCGTCATCCGCACCGGGTAGCAGGCTTAGCGGCCCTTGGCCTTCCGCCACGCGGCGAACTCGTCGAGGCTCTTCGGATCGGTCGCGGGGTAGAGGCCGCGGATGCTGCGGCCCTCCGCCACCTTCTCCGCCACGAAATCCTCATAGGCCGTCATCTCCGTCGCCTCGGCCGCGAGCTCCTCGGCCAGCTGCGCCGGGACGACGATGACGCCGTCGCAATCGCCGACCAGCACATCGCCCGGGAAGACCGGCGCGTCGCCGCAGGCGATCGGCTCATTGATGCCGATCGCCTGGTTCAGCGTCAGGTTGGTGGGCGCGGAGGGGCGCTGGTGGAAGGCGGGGATGCCGAGGGCAGCGATCTCCGCCGAATCCCGGAAGCCGCCATCCGTCACCACGCCCGCGGCGCCGCGGGCCTTCAGCCGCCCGATCAGGATGGCGCCGGCCGAGGCGGCACGGGCATCCTTGCGGCTGTCGAAGACCAGCACGGCGCCTGCCGGGCATTCCTCGATCGCCTTGCGCTGCGGGTGCTCCGGGTTGCGGAAGACCTCGAGGCCGTTCAGGTCCTCCCGCGCTGGGATGTAGCGGACGGTGAAGGCCTCGCCCACCATGCTCTCCTTCGGCGTGTGCAGCGGCAGCACGCCCTGGATCATCTGGTTGCGCAGGCCGCGCTTGTAGAGCGCGGTGGACAGCGTCGCGGTGCTGACCCGCTTCAGCTTGTCTCGGGTCTCGTTGCTCAGGGCCATCTGCCTGGCCTCCTCAGTAGATTGCGGGTTCAGAGACGGGCGCGCCGAAATCGGTGCGCAGGAAGTCGAAGTCGCAGCCCTCATTCGCCTGCTGGATATGCTTGGTGAACATCCAGCCATAGCCGCGCTCGTAGCGCACCGGCGGCGGGGTCCATTCGGCCTGGCGGCGCGCCAGCTCCTCCTCGGGGACCTCCATGTTGATGGTCCGGGCATCGACATCGATGCTGACGATGTCGCCCGTCCGCAGCAGCGCTAGCGGGCCGCCGATATAGCTCTCGGGCGCCACATGCAGCACGCAGGCGCCGTAGGAGGTGCCGGACATGCGGGCATCCGAGAGGCGCAGCATGTCGCGCAGGCCCATCTTCAGCAGCTTCTTTGGCATGGGCAGCATGCCCCATTCCGGCATGCCCGGGCCGCCCTGGGGCCCGGCGTTGCGCAGCACCAGCACGCTGTCCGGGGTGAAGGGGAAACTCTCGTCCTCCACCGCCTTCTTCATGCTGGGATAGTCGTCGAAGACGAAGGCCGGGCCGGAATGCTTCAGGAATTTCTGGTCCATCGCCGCCGGCTTGATGACGCAGCCATCGGGCGCCAGGTTGCCCTTCAGCACCGCCAGCGACCCCTCGCCATAGATCGGGTTGTCCACTGTGCGGATGACATCGTCGTTGTAGACACGGGCGCCGGCGATGTTCTCCCGCAGGGTCTTGCCGGTGCAGGTGACGCAATCGAGGTGCAGGAAGGGCTCGATCCGCCCCATCAGCGCCCGGATGCCGCCGGCATAGAAGAAGTCCTCCATCAGGTACTTGTCGCCCGAGGGGCGGACATTGCCGATGACCGGGACCTTGCGGCTGTAGCGCTCGAAATCATCGAGGCCGATATCCTGGCCGGCGCGGCGCGCCATGGCGATCAGGTGGATGATGGCGTTGGTAGAGCAGCCCATGGCCATGGCGACGGCGATGGCGTTCTCGAAGGCCTCGCGCGTCTGGATGCGCTGCGGCGTCAGGTCCTCCCAGACCATCTCGACGATCCGCCTTCCGCTCTCAGAGCAGAGCCGGATATGGCCGGCATCGGCGGCGGGGACGGAGGAGCCGCCGGGCAGCACCATGCCGACGGCTTCCGCGATCGCCGTCATGGTGCTCGCCGTGCCCATGGTCATGCAGGTGCCGTGGCTACGGGCGATGCCGGCCTCGACGCCGAGCCAGTCCTGCTCGGTGATCTTCCCGGCGCGCAGCTCGTCCCAGTACTTCCAGGAGTCAGACCCGGACCCCAGCACCTTGCCCTGCCAGTTGCCCCGCAGCATCGGGCCGGCCGGGACGAAGATCGCCGGGATGTTCATGCTGGTCGCGCCCAGCAGCAGGCCGGGCGTGGTCTTGTCACAGCCGCCCATCAGCACCGCGCCGTCGATGGGGTGGGAGCGCAGCAGCTCCTCCGTCTCCATCGCCAGCATGTTGCGGTACATCATCGTGGTCGGCTTGACATAGCTCTCGGAGACCGAGATCGCCGGCAGTTCCACCGGGAAGCCGCCCGCCATGAGGATGCCGCGCTTCACGTCCTCGGCGCGCTGGCGCAGATGGGTGTGGCAGGGGTTGATGTCGGACCAGGTGTTGACGATGGCGATCACCGGCTTGCCGGTCCATTCCTCCGGCGCGTAGCCCATCTGCATGGCGCGGCTGCGGTGGCCGAAGCTGCGCAGGTCGGCGGGGCCGAACCAGCGGGCGGAACGCAGGTCGGAAGCCTGCTTGCGTGGGGGCATCTGGGTCATGGACGGTCCCTGTTATGCGGTCACGGGGGTCAGCGGCGGCCGGCCGGCCAGCACCGCGGCGATGTTGTCTAGCGCGAGCATGCCCATGGCGTCGCGCGTCTCGACGGTGGCGCTGGCGACATGGGGCGTGAGGAAGACGTTCGGCAGCGCGGCCAGGCGCAGGTCGAATTCCGGCTCCTTCCGGTAGACGTCGAGTCCGGCGGCGAAGAGGTGCCCGGATTGCAGCGCCTCGATCAGCGCGTCCTCATCCACCAGGCTGCCGCGGGCGGTGTTCACGAAAACCGCGCCAGGCTTCATCCGGGCGAAGGCGGCGCGGTCCATCATGCCGTCGGCGCCGGCGCCGCCTGGGAGATGCAGGGAGAGGATGTCGCAGCGCGGCAGCAGCGCCTCCAGGCTCCCGACATACTCCGCCCCCGCTTCCAGCGCGGGCGGCAGCCGGTTCCGGTTGTGGTAGAGCACGCGCATGTCGAAGCCCTGCGCCCTCTTCGCCACCGCCCGGCCGATCCGGCCCATGCCGATGATCCCGAGCACTCGACCGCTCGGGCGCAGCCCCAGCAGGTCCGGCATGCCATAGGGCTTGCGCCAGCCCTCCCGCATGATCCGCTCGTATTCCGCGGCCCGGCGGCAGGCGGCGAGGATCAGCAGGAAGGCGAGGTCCGCCGTGCAGTCGGTCAGCACGTCGGGGGCGTTGGTCACCACCAGCCCATGCGCCACCGCGGCGCGCACATCCATGTGGTCCGTGCCGGCGCTCGGGTTGGCGATGATCCGCAGGCTCGCCGGCAGGTCGGGCAGGTGGGCTGCGGCCAGCCTCACCTTCGGCCCGCTGAGGATGCCCTGGACGGCGTGCTCCCACGCCGCCCGCACCGCCTCGGCGGCGTCCATGTCCTGCTCCGCCAGCACCGCGTCGAATTCGCGGGCGGCGCGGGCGGCCACCGCCGCAGGAACGCGGCGGGCCACCAGCAGCTTCGGCCTGATCGTCACCCGCTCAGTCCAGCCTGATATTGGCGCGGCGGGCGACCTCGCCCCAGCGGGCGCCCTCGCTGGCGACGAAGGTGCGGAACTGCTCCGGCGTGTTGCCGACGGGGCTGATGCCCAGCTCCTGGAAGCGCTGCGCCACCATCGGGCTGGCCAGGGCCGCCGTGGCTTCTGCATGCAGCCGGGTGATGATCGCGGGTGGCACCTTCGCGGGCGCGAAGAAGCCGTGCCAGGACAGGCTTTCGAAGCCCGGCACCGTCTCGGCGACGGTCGGGATCTCCGGCGTCGCCTGGCTGCGCCCGGCGGAGGTGACGGCCAGGATGCGCAGCTTGCCGTCGCGCGCGAAGGGCAGGACGGAGGAGAGATTGTCGAAGGCCATCGGCAACTCGCCGGTCAGCAGGGCGGTCGTGACCTGGCCGCTGCCGCGATAGGGCACGTGCTCGATCTCGGTGCCCGTCATCTGCATGAAGAGTGCGCCGGCCAGATGCACCGAGGTGCCGACGCCCGAGGTGCCGAAGGGCGTCTGCCCCGGCTTGCGCTTCAGCTCCGCGATCAGCGCCGCGACATTCTGCGCCGGGAAGTCGTTCCGCACCGCCAGCGCATTCGGCTGGGCGGCGAGCTGGGTGATCGGCGCGAAGTCGCGCTGCACGTCATAGGGCAGCTTCGGGGTGATCGCCGGGTTGATGGCATGGCTGCTGATGGTGCCGAGGCAGAAAGTATAGCCGTCCGGCGTGGCCCGGGCGCAGGCCTCGGAGCCGATATTGCCGCCGGCGCCGGCGCGGTTCTCAACGACGATCGGCTGGCCGAGCGCCTTGCTCATCTCCGCGCCGACCAGCCGCGCGATGGTGTCGGAGGTGCCGGCGGCGAAGGGGACGATCAGCCGGATCGGCTGGGTCGGCCAGGCGGTCTGGGCCAGGGCCGGGGCGGCGGCGAGCGAGAAGAGGGCCGCGGCGGCGAGGCGGCGGGTCAGGCGGGGCATTCCTTGGTTCCTCCTGGGGCCACGGAGGTGGCCCGGGCTGTCTGGGATCCCATATATCAGATCGCAGGCGGCCGCCAAGATATTGGTTCCGGCACATGGCTCTGCTATTCCTCCCCGTTCATGACCGCTCGCCTGACCGACTTCGATCTGGATGCCGAAGCCGGCCTGATCGGCCTCACGCCGCTCGGCCCGCGCCGCTCCGCTGCCGAGATCGCCTATGACCAGCTTCGGCAGGCGGTGATCACCCTCGCCCTGCCGCCCGGCACCGTCCTCTCCCGCGCTGCGCTCGCCGCCCGCCTCGGCGTCAGCCAGACGCCGGTGCGGGAGGCGCTGATCCGCCTGCAGGAGGAAGGGCTGATCGAGGTCGTGCCGCATTCCGCGACCCGCGTGGCGAAGATCGACCTCGACAGCGCGCGTGAAGCGAATTTCCTGCGCCTGGCCATCGAGGTGGAGATCGTCCGCCGCCTGGCCGCGGCGCCCGTCCCGGCGCTGGCGGCGACGCTGCGCGCGGAGATCGCCCGGCTGCGGGAACTGCATGCGCAGGGCGACCAGGAGGGCTTCGCCGCGGCGGACGAGGCCTTCCATGGCCGGCTCTATGCTGCCGCCGGCGTGCCCGGGCTGCGCGAACTGATTCGCAGCCGCAGCGGCCATCTGGACCGGCTGCGCCGCCTGCATCTGCCAAGCCCGGGCAAGGCCGAGCAGATCATCGCCGACCATGCGGCGGTGGCCAATGCGATCATCGCCCGCGCGCCGGAGGAGGCGGAGCGCCACCTGCGCCACCACCTCTCCGGCACCTTCGCCCAGATCGACCGCATCCGGACGGAGTCGCCCGGCCATTTCTGAGGGAAGCCGGCGCATCCCGGGTCCGGGGCGTGCATGCCGCGCCACGGACCCCGGACGGTGCATGCTTCATCTATTGAAGGCTTAGAACCCCCCCAGAGGCTTACGCTATCGAAGGTTGAGGTCCGTGAGATCGCAGGATGCATGCGCTGCTCACGGCTTCGGCATCACTGCCGCGTCAGCGCCCGGCTGCGCCGCCTTGCCGCCCCTCCGGCCGCGCCGCTAGAAGCCTTCGTGATGTCACTCCGTCCCATCCGAGTCGCCCCCTCGCTCCTCGCCGCCGATTTCGCACGGCTTGGCGAGGAGGTGCGCGCCGTCGCCGCGGCCGGCGCCGACTGGCTGCATCTCGACATCATGGACGGGCATTTCGTCCCGAACATCAGCTACGGCCCGGTGGTGGTGAAGGCGCTGCGCCGGCAGGCCGACATCCCCTTCGACGTCCACCTGATGATCGCGCCGGCCGATCCGTATCTCGAGGCCTTCGCCGCCGCCGGCGCCGACCTTATCAGCGTCCACCCGGAAGCCGGGCCGCATCTGCACCGCACGCTGCAGACCATCCGGGGCCTCGGCCGGAAGGCGGGCGTGGTGCTGAACCCGGCGACGCCGGTCTCCGCGGTGGAGAATGTCCTCGACCTCTGCGACCTGATCCTGGTGATGTCAGTCAATCCCGGTTTCGGCGGCCAGTCCTTCCTCGAAAGCCAGCTCGGCAAGATCGCCATCCTGCGCCAGATGATCGACAGCCACGTGGCCCAGGGTGGCCAGGAGATCGACCTGCAGGTGGATGGCGGCGTGACCGCGCAGACCGCGCCGCGCTGCATCGAGGCGGGGGCCGATGTACTGGTGGCCGGCACCGCCGTCTTCGGCGCGCCGGACTATGCGAAGGCGATTGCGGCCATCAGGGGCAAGGCCTGATGCAGCCGGCGGGGGCGGGCCGATGCGTCACCTGATCCGCGGCACCCGCCGCTTCATCGCCGGCCTCAAGCCGGTGAGGGTGCCGGACGCGCCGGCCCGCTCCTTCCGCGACCTCTGGCCGGGCGATGCCGGCCGCGGCGCCCGTCTGCTCCGCGGCGAGTTCGAGGTGCAGGGCACCACCCGCCCGCTGGAGCCGACCGGCGATGGCTGGGAGGAAGGCGCCGGCCCCGTCACCTGGCGCGCCGCCGCGCATGGCTTCGCCTGGCTCCGGGACCTCCGCGCCCTCGGCACCGACACCGCGCGGCTGCGCGCCCGCGACCTGGCCGAGGACTGGCTGGTCCGCGGCGCGGCGGAGGACTTGGCGCAGGCGCCGGAAATCGCGGCCGCGCGCGTTTCTGCCTGGCTCGGCCACTGGGACTTCCTGGCCGCGACGGCGGAGGATAATTTCCGCAAGAAGCTGCTGGTCCGCCTGGCGCAGGATTCCCGTGGCGTCATCGGCAGCCTGCCGGCCGAGGCCATGCATCGCGGCGCCCTCGTCACGCTGAAGGGCGCCATCGCCGCCGCCGTGGCGCTGGAGGAGGAAGCCTGGATGACCCGGGCCCTCCGCTTCCTGCCCGGCGAGCTGGAGCGGCAATTCCACCCCGATGGCGGGCATGTCGAGCGGTCCCCGCAGCAGCTCCTGCTGGCGCTGCAGGACATGATCGAGATCCGCAACCTGCTGCACGGCGCCGGCATCAACCCGCCGCCCATCCTGGCGACCGTGCTGGAACGGGCCGGGCAGGCGCTGCGCCTCTTCCGCCACGGTGATGGCGGGCTCGCCCAGTTTAACGGCACGCGGGAGGACGGGGCGGGCCTCGTGGACCTCGTCCTCACCCAGGGGCAGGCGCGCGGCCGCGCGCCGCTGCTGCTGGAGGAGAGCGGCTTCCACCGCCTGCAGGCCGGCCGCACCCTCGTCATCGCCGATGCCGGCGCGCCGCCGCCGCAGCGCGCGAAGGAATCCACCACCGGCCTGCCGCGCGGCGCCGATCGCTTCGCCCATGCCGGGACGCTCTCCTTCGAGATGTCGGTCGGCCGCGACCGGCTGATCGTCAATTGCGGCGCCGCCCCGGCCGCCGAGGCCGATTGGCGCGACGCCCTGCGCGCGACGGCGGCGCATTCCACCCTGGTGCTGGCCGATACCAACAGCAGCGAGCTGCGCGATGAAGGCCTCGGCCGCCGGCCGGAGCGGGTGGAGGCCGACCGGCAGGAGGCCGATGGCGCGCAATGGCTGGACGCCACCCATGACGGCTGGCGCAAGCCCTTCGGCGCGACGCATCGCCGCCGCCTCTACCTCGACCAGAATGGCGAGGATCTGCGCGGCGAGGACATGATCGAGATGGCCGAGGCCGGCGCGTCGGCGCCCGGCTTCGTGGTGCGCTTCCATCTGCACCCGGCCGTGACCGCCACGCCGCAGATCGAGGAGCAGGCGGTGCTGCTGCGCCTGCCCTCCAACCAGGTCTGGCGGCTGCGCAGCAAATTCGCCAGGGTCGCGGTGGAGGAGAGCGTCTATCTCGGCGGCAGCGAGCCGCGCCGGACCAGCCAGATCGTCCTGACGGCGGAGCCGCAGACCAGCACCATCCAGTGGGCCATCGGCCGCGTGCCGGCGGCCGGGGGCGAGCCGCCGGCCGTGTGAGGGCGGCGGGCTGCCAGAGCGGCGCTGTCCGACCCGCCTGCCGGGCTACAGGCCCAGCAGATCCAGCGTCCGCCCCACCACCTTGGCTTCATCGTAGCGTTCCAGCGCCCGCGCCCGGCCGGCCGCCCCCATGCGCGCCCGGCCGGCCGGGTCCTGCGCCAGCGCCCGCAAGGCCGCTGCCAGCGGCGTGACGGCCGCGGGCGGCACCAGCAGGCCCGTCCCGTCCTGCACCACCATCTCGCGCGGGCCGCAGATGTCGGTGGCGATGACTGGCAGGCCGCAGAGCATCGCCTCGATCACCGACATCGGCAGCCCCTCGAAATGCGAGGGCAGGGCGAAGACATCCGCCGCCGCCAGCAGCCGCGGCACGTCGCTGCGGTAGCCGAGGCGGCGGAAGCGCGGGCCGAGTTCCGCCGCGGCGCGATCGAGCAGCGGCTCCATCTCCTCGCCATGGTCGCTCGGCAGCCGCTCCCCCACCACCCAGAGCACGCAATTTTCCGGCGTGTCGCGCATGGCGGCGAGCAGTTCCGGATAGCCCTTGTGCCGCACCAGCCGGGAGACCGCGATCACCACGCAATCGCCCGGCCGGGCACCCAGCTCCGCCCGCACCGCGGCGCGTGCCGCCGGGTCGGGGTGGAAGAGCGCGGGGTCGCGGCCATTCCCGATGGCGACCGGGTCAGGGTGGATGCGGAGACGCCTGGCATCCGCTGCCTCCTCCGCGCTGACGGTCAGGTAGGTGTCAGTGATCCGGCCGGCGGCGAATTCCAGCCCAAGGGACAGGCCGCGCCGCCAGTAGGGGCCGGGCTGGTTGAACAGGAAGCCATGGCAGGTATAGGCGATGCGCGGCGCCGTGCCGCCCCCGCGCGCCACCCGCGCCGCGGCGCGGGCCAGCAGGCCGCTGATCGGCATATGGCCATGCACCAGGTCGAAGCGCTCGGCCCGGAAGACCTCCAGCAGGGCGCGGAAGGCGCGGAGCTGCGCGGCGGGGTTGAGCGAGCGCGCCATCGGCACCGGGATGATGCGGAAGCCCTCGGCCCGCGGCAGGTCGAGCAGGGGCCCCTCGGCGCAGAGGCCGACCACCTCATGCCCGCGCGCGCGGGCCCCGCGCATCAGTGGCAAGAGGAAATGCCGCAGGGCGAAATCGACATTGATGACCTGGGCGACCTTCATCCCGATGCCTTGTGCTGTCCCAGCATCACGCCATGATCTCCTTGAGGCGGCCGGCATAGGGCATGGCCTCCTCCGCGTCGAACAGGCCCGGCATGCCGGTGCGGGTGGCCGCACGGCCCGCCGGCGCAATTCCCCATCGCAAGCCTGTTCCGAAGCCTGACCACCGGTGCGGTTGGCCGTTGCCCTGCCTCGAGTTCATGCCGGTGCTATCTCCGACGGCCGGCATGCATCCCCGGTTCGGCGCGAGGCGGGTCCAGCGGCTCGCCTCGAAGGACCCGGTACGGCCAAGGCGGTTCTGCCGGGCGAACCGGGTTCAGCCGTCCATCTCGGCTCTCAGCGGTTCAGCTCGCGCATCCATGATGCCGAGATGCTCCTCGATGACCGGGACCGGGCAGGGGGCGTTGGCGGGGACAAGGGCGCGCCACGCCTCTGTTCCGGGCAGCCGGCCGGGGTTGCGGCGGAGAAGCTCCGTCTTGAAGAAAGGAAAAGCCAGGCAGCGAAGCTGCGCGCGCCAGAAATGATGCGTCGGGTTCAGCGGCTGGGACAGCAGCAGCGCCTCCTGCGCCGCGGGCGGCAGCGCCTCCAGCCCGGCCAGCGCCGGGTGGGAGCGGGCGAGCTGCGCGCGCTCCGCCGGATCGGCGAGGGTGGCCGCGACCAGGCGGCGATAGCCGAACAGCGCCGCGACCCGGTGGCCGCGCACGCGCATCCAGCGGGCCAGCCGCAACTCCCCACGCTGCACCACCAGCCATTTGGAATGGCTCAGGCGCATGGTGGTGAGGAAGCGGCGCAGGTCGTCCACCGCGGCGCGGCCGCGCGCCAGCAGGAAGTAGCTCTGCAGATGCGGGCCGCCCTGCAGGCTCTCGGTCAGGCCGAACAGCCCCTCGCCGCCGCCGCGCAGCGCGGCCAGCAGGGGCGGGAAGGGCAGGACGGGGCCGAGCACGCTGTCATTGGCCAGCAGCAGCTCCTCCGCCCCCGGCCAGCGCCGGCGCGCCTCGGCGGCCAGGTCCTGCCAGGCGCCGAAGTCGCGGGCGAAGTTGCGGCGCTGCGCGACCAGGGCGCAATGCTGGCGGGCGGCCTGCCAGTCCGGCTCCGGCACCGCCTCGGCCATGGTGATGAAGAGGATGGCGAAGCCCGCCCCGGCCAGCAGGGCGAGCTGGCGGCGGACCATCTCCGAGATCCGGCCGGAGGGGCTGTAATGCACATAGAGCGCGACCGCGCGGGCGTCGGGGCGGGGATCGAGGCCCGGCTCCATCCGCAGCAGCGGCGGCGCGCCGCCGGAGAGCGCCCGCAGCGCGTCGCGCGGCAGGGCGCCGGTGACCTCCAGCCCCAGCTGCCCCATGCGCCAGGCCAGCCGGCGCCAGGTGCCGGCGGTGCTGTAGCCATGCACGGCGCGGCGCAGGCCAGGGGCCTCCGACGCAAGCTCGGTCAGGCAATAGGGGGCGGGCGATGAGCTCATCGGGCCGGCTCCGCGCCGGCCAGGGGCAGGGGGGCGAGGGCGAAGCACTGCGCCGTCGCCGGATCCTGCACCCGGCGCTGCCGATCGGGCGCGGCAGGCCGCGCGCGCCGCAGCCGGCCGGGCGGGGCGTGTCCCGCCCGGTCTCGCCGGCTGCCGGGCTGTACGGGCAGGAAGCGCGCGCCGTTGCGCGCCGCCATGAGGTCTGCGCCACCCGCGCGTGCCATCCGGTCTTGCCTCGATTCCAGGCGGGCGCCGGCCCGCTTTCGCCGGCCGGAGCGATGCCGCCCGCCTCGGGGCAAGTCAATCGCAAGCCGGGATTTTCGGGCGAAGCAGCACGAATCTGCTTGCAGTCGCCGCGCCGCCAGGGAGCGTTCCCACGCGCTCGCCTGCGTCGCACGACGCAGGAGGGACGGGGGGCCGGCCTCCCTGCCGGGGCAGGTTCGCAGCCACGGGCTCCGCTCTGGCGGTGTCACTGGCTGGGCTGAACCCGGGAGCGTCACTTGCTGGTGCCTCCCGGCGCGGAGGCACCGGGCATGGCAAGGACGAGGGACGGGCCGGAGGCCTCCGGCATTGTCCCGCCCGGTATCCCGAACCCGGCCGCGATTGCTCCTGGCTTCACCGGACAGGCGCAGCGCCGGGGCCGGGTGTTGCGGAGGGCGCGGACCGGGCCCGCTGACGGTTGCCACGGGGGCAAGGGGGGCGGTATGCCGCCGCCCTTCCCGGAGTGCCCCCCGATGACCGATCCCGTTCCCGTCCGCCGTGCCCTGCTTTCGGTCTCCGACAAGACCGGCTTGGTCGAGTTCGCGCGCTTCCTGGCGGGGCAGGGGGCGGAGATCCTCTCGACCGGCGGCACCGCCAAGGCGCTGCGGCAGGCCGGGATTCCGGTGAAGGACGTCTCCGACCACACCGGCTTCCCGGAGATCCTGGACGGGCGGGTGAAGACCCTGGTGCCGCAGGTGCATGGCGGGCTGCTCGGCCGGCGGGACCTGCCGGAGCACCGGGCACAGATGGAAGAGCACGCCATCGCCCCGATCGATCTCGTCGCGGTCAACCTCTACCCCTTCGAGGCGACGGTGGCGAAGGGCGCCGGTTACGAGGACTGCATCGAGAATATCGATATCGGCGGCCCGGCGATGATCCGCAGCGCCGCCAAGAACCACGCTCATGTCGTGGTGCTGACCGAGCCGGCGCAATTCGCCGAAGTCCAGGCGGAGATCGCGGCGCAGGGCGGCACGACGCTGGCGACGCGGAAGAAGCTTGCCGCCGCCGCCTATGCCCGGACGGCGGCCTATGACGCCGCCATCAGCGGCTGGTTCGCCGGGCAGCTCGGCGAGGAATTCCCGCCGCGCCTCGCCTTCGCCGGCATTCTCAGGCAGACGCTGCGCTATGGCGAGAACCCGCACCAGCAGGCCGGCTTCTACCTGGATGGCAGCAACCGCCCGGGGATCGCCACCGCGACCCAAGTGCAGGGCAAGGAGCTGTCCTACAACAACCTGAACGACACCGACGCCGCCTTCGAATGCGTCGCCGAATTCGACCGCCCGGCCATCGTCATCGTCAAGCACGCCAATCCCTGCGGCGTGGCGGTGGCGGACGACCTCGCCGCGGCCTGGGACGCGGCGCTGCTCTGCGACCCGGTCTCCGCCTTCGGCGGCATCGTCGCCGCCAACCGCAGGCTCGACGCCGCGGCGGCCGAGAAGATCGCGGCCATCTTCACCGAGGTGGTGGTCGCCCCCGACGCCGATGATGGCGCCAAGGCGGTCTTCGCCCGCAAGAAGAACCTGCGCCTGCTGCTGACCGGCAGCGTGCCGGATGCCGCGTCGCCGGGCCTGACCTTCAAATCGGTCGCCGGCGGCTTCCTGGCGCAGTCGCGCGATGCCGGCCGCGTCACGGCCGAGACGCTGAAGGTGGTGACCCAGCGCGCGCCGACGGCGAAGGAGCTGGAGGACCTGCTCTTCGCCTTCCGGGTCTGCAAGCATGTGAAGTCCAATGCCATCGTCTATGCCAAGGGGCTGGCGACGGTCGGCATCGGCGCCGGACAGATGAACCGCGTCGAGAGCAGCCGCATCGCCGCCTGGAAGAGCGAGGCCGCGGCCAAGGCGGCCGGCCTGCCCGAGCCGCTGGCATCGGGATCGGTCGTCGCCTCCGACGCCTTCTTCCCCTTCGCGGACGGGCTGGAGACGGCCGCGGCGGCCGGCGTCACGGCGGTGATCCAGCCGGGCGGCTCGATCCGGGATGCCGAGGTGATCGCGGCGGCGGACAAGGCCGGGCTCGTCATGGTCTTCACCGGCATGCGGCATTTCCGGCACTGACCGGCGGGGCGCCTCGGCGGGGCCTCGACAAGGCAGGGCCGGCCATGCCGATCCTGCCGCACCCGGCCCCGGTCGGTGGCCGAATATCCGGAGACGCCGCTGCATGCGCCTGAACCATGTCGCCAACCGGCTCGACCCGCGGCATTTCGAGACCGTGGTGGAGATGCTGAAAGGCCAGCTCGGCTTCATCGAACTGCGCCGGACCGAGCGCTCGATCTGGCTGCGCCAGCCCGGCACCAAGGTGGATCTGCAGTTCAGCCGCAGCGAGACGGCCAACCGTGATGCCGACAAGCACCGGTCCCAGGTCTCCTTCCTGAGCGAGACGCCGCGGGCGGCGCTGGAGGCGCTGGCAGATTGGGCGCGGGCGCGCGGGCTGGAGGCGGTGGTCGGGGCCTATTCCGACCGGGAATTCTACCTCGACCTGCCCGCCGCCTTCGTCGATTTCGTCATCGAGGCGATGACGCCGGACCTCGCCGATTACGGCATCGAGGCCTGAACCAGCGGCCGTTGATGGTGTCCCATCAACGGCGCCTCATACCTGGCTCAGGAAATGCTGACGCATGTCCTGCCTGAAACGCCGGCGGCCCTCCAGGCCTTGGCTTCGCGGCATTGGCCGCGGCGCGCATTCGCGTGCTCGGCCCGCTCCGCGGGCCGCAGGTCGGACGTCATGAGCCGAGTATGACGCCAGTGCTCAGCCATGCCGCGCCGGGCGGTCAGCCCGCGGCGTGCCGCACATTGCCGCTCTGCGCCGGGATGCCGGTCTGCTCGTAACAGACGCGGGCGAAGGCGGCGACGCCCTCGCGGATCTCCTCCTTCGAGGGCAGGGCGAAGCAGAGGCGGAGCTGCGAGGTCGCCGTCTCCGGCTCCACCGCCCATTCCGGCCCGGGGTTGAAGGCGATACCGGCATCGGCGGCCGGCTTGACCAGCTTGCGCACATCCACCTCGGGCGGCAGCCGGATCCAGAGGAAGATGCCGCCCTTCGGCACGAAGCATTCGGCGGCGCTGCCGAACTCCCGCTCCACCGCCTCCACCATCACGTCCAGCTTCTCCTTCAGCACGCCGGAGAGCCGTTCGACATGGCTGTCGAAATTCTTCGAGAAGTATTCGGCGACCAGCATCTGCTCGACCGAGGCGCTGCCGGCATCGGTCTTCAGCGCGACCAGCCGCGACAGGACCGGCCATGGCGCGACGGCATAGGCCGAGCGCAGGGCGGGGGCGAGGGTCTTGGAGAAACTGCCGATATGAATGACCTGCGCCGGGTCCATGGCATAGAGCGCAGGCGGCGCCTCCATCCCGGCCCAGATCAGGTCGGCATAGCACTCGTCCTCGAAGACCGGCACGCCATGGGCGCGGGCCAGCTTCAGCAAGTGCTCCCGCCGCTCCAGCGGCAGGATGGAGCCGGTCGGGTTCTGGATGGTCGGGATGGTGTAGAGGTATTTCGGCGTGACCCCCTTCGCCTTCAGCGCATCCAGCGCGTCGGAGAGCGCGTCGATCCGGATGCCCTCGGCATCCAGCGGCATGGGGACGATGTTCACGCCCAGCGTCCGCAGGCGGGAGATGGAGCCGCCATAGGAGAGCTCCTCCACCAGCACGGTGTCGCCGCGCTCCAGCAGCAGGCTGTTCACCAGGTCGAGGCCCTGGAGCGAGCCGGAGGTGAGCAGCACCTCCTCCCGCGTCACCGTGACGCCGCGGTGGCGCTTCAGCTTGTCCGCCACCAGGTCGCGCAGGCCGCGATGACCGAGCGGCCCATGGCCGAGATTATAGAGGGCCAGGAGCGACCCGTCCCGACGCAGCGCGGCGGCGGCGCAATCCGCCAGCGCCTCGGCCGGGATGCGGGTCGGGTCGTTGTGGCCGCCGACGAAATTGTATTTGGGGAAGCCGGTGAAGCGCGGCGCGGCATCGGGCACGCCCTTGCGGAAGAGCCGTGCGTAATCCGGTCCGTTTGCGGTGCTCATGGCGATGCTGTTCTTCCCTGGACGTTCCGGCGCGGCGGGCGCGGTGGCAGGTCCCGCCGGCTGCTGGCGGCACTCTGCCGGCCCCTTGCGCGCGCGTCCATCCCGCCCGCCGGGGCTGGCCGTCTCGCGCCGCCCATGCCGGAAAGGCGCGTGCCGTCCGGCGGCCAGGGCTATAGTGCAGGGCGCAACGGCCACCCTTGCCCCGCCAGGGGAGGTGGGCGGGCCGCGTGCCGGATGGGCTGGAGCAGATCGCGGGAGGCCGCGGCCGACCGGACGCGTCAATCTGCTCGGGAAGCAAAGAGCGACAGCGGATGCCGTTCCGTCACGAATGCCATCCGCTGTGGCCCGGAGAGGGGATTGCCTTGGAACGCCTGATCGACGGCTATCGCCGCTTCCGTGCGGAGACCTGGCCGCGCGAGCGCCAGCGCTTCGAGGAACTGGCCACGCAGGGCCAACGGCCGCGCGCCATGGTCATCGCCTGCTCGGACAGCCGGGTCGATCCACAGATGATCTTCTCGGCCGGGCCGGGCGAGCTCTTCATCGTCCGCAACGTGGCGAATCTGGTGCCGCCCTACATGCCGGACGCCGCCTTCCACGGCACCAGCGCGGCGGTGGAGTTCGGAGTGCGGGTGCTCGGCGTGTGCGACCTGGTGGTGATGGGCCATGCCCTCTGCGGCGGCGTCCGCGCGGTGCTGGAGGGCACGCCGCCGGAGGCCGGGGATTTCGTCGCGGGATGGATCAGCATCGCGGCGCAGGCGCGGGAGGCAGCGCTGCGCTGCGACACGCCCGAGGCCCGGCAGGAAGCCGGGGAGCATGAGGCGGTGCGCATCTCGCTCCGGAACCTGATGACCTTCCCCTGGGTGGCGGAGGCGGTGACGGCAGGCCGCCTGAGGCTGCGCGGCGCGCATTTCGGCGTGGCGACCGGCCGGCTGGTGCTGCTGCAGCCGGATGGCAGCTTCGCGCCGCCGGCGGGGTAGCCCGCAGGCGGGCGCCCTAGGGCTGGCGGGCGGCCTTCCCGCAATGCGAGAGTGCAGGGCCGCGACTCGGGGGATGTCGCAGGGGAGGGGCCCTTGCCCGACTGGCTGCTGCCGCTGCTGGTGCCGCTGGCCGCCGCGCTTGCCGGCGCGCTGCTGGCCGGTGCCCTCGCGCTCGCCTTCCGCCCGCGCGGGGGCGGGGAGGCGGTGGCGCTACTCGCCGACCGGATGGAGGCACTCTCCGACCGGATGGATGCCGCGGTCGCGGCGCAGAACGAACGGCTGGGCCGGGCGCTGGCCGACAGCGCCGACCGAACGCAGGAGAGCGCCCGGCGGATCCATGAGCGGCTGGCCGTCATCGATGCGGCACGCGCCAATATCGAGGCGCTGGGCGGCCAGGTCACGACCCTCGCCTCGATCCTCGGCAACAAGCAGGCGCGCGGCGCCTTCGGCGAGGTGCAACTCCGTGACATGCTGGCGGACCGGCTGCCGGCCGAGGGCTGGGGCTGGCAGGTGACGCTCGCCAATGGCACGCGCTGCGACGCCCTGATCCGGCTGCCCTTCCCGCCGGGGCCCATCGCGGTGGACAGCAAATTCCCGCTGGAGGGCTGGCAGGCGCTCCGCCGCGCCCCGGACGAGGCAGCCCGCGCCGCGGCCGAGCGGCGCCTCGCCGCCGATATCCGCCGCCATGTGGACGATGTCGCGCGCAAGTATATCTGCCCCGGCGAGACCGCCGAGGGCGCGCTGATCTTCCTGCCCTCGGAAGCGCTGCATGCCGAACTCCACGCGCTCTTTGGCACGCTAGTCGCGGAGGCCGCGCGCCGGGGCGTCTATCTGGTCTCGCCCGGCACGCTCTGGGCGGTGCTCGGCGCCATGCGGGCGCTGATGCGCGACGTGCGGCTGCGGGCGGAAGCGCAGCACCTGCGGCGGGAGGTGGCGCGGCTGGCCGAGGAGACGGAGCGACTGGACCGCCGTGTCGCCAACCTGAAGCGGCATTTCGCGGATATGCAGGCGGACGTGCAGCAGATCGAGATCACCGCGCAGAAGATCACCGCCGCCGGCGCGCGGATCGAAGCGGTGGAGATGGACCCGGCCACGCCCGCGCGGGCGGCGGAATGACGCCGGGGGCCTGCGCCGGCACGCCGCATCCGGTAGGCGAGGGGGCATGAGCCTCCTGCAATTCCAGGCCGCCTTCGGCCTTGCGCTTCTCTGCCTGCTCGCCTGGGTCTGCGGCAGGTTCCGGCGCGGCGTGCGGCCGCGCGTCGTCGTCGCGGGGCTGCTCGGGCAGCTTCTGCTGGCGGGCGCGCTGCTGCACATCCCGCCCCTGCGGGCCGGCTTCGCCCTGCTGGGGGATGCGGTGGAGGCGCTGGCGCGCGCGACGCGGGCCGGTACCTCCCTGGTCTTCGGCTATCTCGGCGGCGCGCCATTGCCCTTCGCCGAAACGGCGCCCGGCGCCAGCTTCATCCTGTTCTTCCAGGCCCTGCCGCTGGTGCTGGTGGTCGGGGCGCTCTCCGCCGTGCTCTACCACTGGCGCGTGCTGCCGCTGGTCGTCGATGGGCTGGCCGCCGGCCTCCGGCGCCTCTTCGGCCTCTCCGGTGCCTGCAACCTCGCGGTCGCGGCCAATGTCTTCGTCGGGATGGTGGAGGCACCGCTGCTCATCCGCCCCTGGCTCGCCGGGCTGTCGCGCGCCGAACTCTTCACCGCCATGGTCGCCGGCCTCGCCACCATCTCCGGCAACATGCTGGTGGTCTATGCCAGCATGATCGCGCCGGTGGTGCCGGATGCCGCGGGCCAGTTGCTGACGGCGAGCCTGGTCTCCGCGCCGGCCGCCATCCTGGCGGCGCTGCTGATGATTCCTGAGGAACGGGCACCCGCCGCGGCGGCCGTGGAGGGCCCGATGCCGCGCCTGCATGACAGCACCATGGACGCGCTGGTGCGCGGCACGGCGGATGGGCTGCAATTGCTGCTCGGCATCATGGCCTCCCTCATTGTCTTCGTCGCGCTGGTCGCGCTGGCGAATGGCGTGCTGGAGCCGCTGACCGGCCTCACCCTGCAGGGGATTGCGGGCGTGGTCTTCTGGCCGCTCGCCTGGGCCATGGGCGTGCCGGTGGAGGACTGCGCGACGGTCGCCCGCAGCCTCGGCATCAAGGTGGTGGTGAACGAGTTCGTCAGCTATCTCGACCTCGCCTCCGGCGGCGGCGCGGGGCTCGCGGAACGCTCCCGCCTGATCCTGACTTATGCGCTGTGCGGCTTCACCAATTTCGCCTCGGTCGGGATCATGGTGACGGGCATGGCGGCGCTCTGCCCGGAACGCCGGGCGGAGATCTCCGCCCTCGGCCTGCCGAGCCTGGTGGCCGCCAGCATCGCCTGCTGCATGGCAGGTGCCACGGTCGGGGTGCTGACCCCGCCCTGAACCGGGAGAGAACGGCCATGTACCCACCGCTCGACGTGCCGAAGCCGGTCGCGGAGGGCGTCTGGGTTGTGGATGGCGCGCACCGCTTCCTCGGGATGCCCATCCCGGTGCGGATGACGGTGATCCGGCTGGAAGATGGCGGGCTCTGGCTGCACTCCCCGGTGCATCACACGCCGGGGCTGGCGGCGGCGCTGCAGGCGCTGGGCCCGGTGCGGCATCTGGTCTCCCCCGGCACGGCGCACTGGACCCACCTGCAGGGCTGGCAGGCCGCCTTCCCCGAGGCCCGCCTCTGGGCGCCGCATGGCGTGGTGGAACGGGCGCGGGACCAGGGCACGGCGCTGCGCGCCCATGGCGTACTGGGGCCGGAGCCGCCGGCGGACTGGGCCGGGCAGATCGGCCAGGATACGCTGCACGGCGCCAATTTCGTCGAGATCGCCTTCTTCCACGCGGCCTCGCATACCCTAGTGCTGTGCGACACGGTGCAGGCGATGGAGCCCGGCCGGCTGCCCTGGGGGATGGGGCTGCTGGTCCGGGCGGTGGGGGCCGCCGCGCCGGAAGGCGGCACGCCCGCCCATGTCCGCCTGGTGCTCAGCCGCCACCGCGACCACAACCGCCAGGCGGTGCAACGGCTGCTGGCACTCGATCCGGCCCGCGTCGTCTTCGCCCATGGCGCCTGGTTCGAGGCCAATGGCACCGCCCGGCTGCGGCGCGCCTTCCGCTGGCTGCTGGGATAGGGCAGATCGCGGACCGGCGTGAGCGCCCGGGAGCGTGAACCTGCCCTGCAATCAAAGACCTGCAGCGGATGGGCGTTCAGCTCTGGACGCAATCCGCTGTAGCGCCCGGCGTCAGTGGACCCGGTCGAGGAAGGGCGTGCCCGGCTCCGCCACATAGAGGATCACCACCCGCAGCGGGCCCTCGGCGCGGTTGTAGCCCGTCATCCACACGCCCGGCGGCTCGACCATCGCCTCCCCCGCGCGGAGCACGACCGGGTCGCGCCCCTCCATCTCCAGCGTGAAGGCGCCTTCCAGCACATAGACCGTCACGGGGTGGCGGTGGGTGTGGAAGACGGTCCGGTCGCCCGGGCGGAAGCTGGCGGTGAGCACGGTCACCTCCTGCCGCTCCCCCCGTGGCATGCCGGTCACCACCTCCTTCAGCAGCAGGTTCGGGCGGGCGAGGCCGGGTTCTTCTGCCGCGGCAGGCAGGGCGGCGAGCAGCAGGGCAAGGGCAATGGGTGCGCGCATGGCGTTCCTCCCGGTTCCGACTCTCTTGGAATGCCGCTGGCCGGCGCCGGGTCCGCGCTGCAGCGGATTGGCGTTCAGACATGAACGCAATCCGCTGCAGGTCATTGTTGGTAGAGCCGATTCACGCTCCGGGGCGACGGGGTCCCCGCTGACTTTGCGCCGCAAAGTCTGCGGGGTGCCCCGTTCACGCCCCTCCGCGATCGGCTTTAGGGAAAGGGGCGTGACGCGGCGCCGCGGATCGGGAAATCTTCCCGGAAACGCGCCGGAGGCCCCCATGAGCCATCTCGTCCATCGCAGCCTGCGGCAGGACCCGCCCCTCGCCCTGCGCGGGGAAGGGATCCACCTCTACGACCAGGATGGCCGCGCCATCATCGACGGCTCCGGCGGCGCGGCGGTCGCCTGCCTCGGCCATGGCCATCCCAGGGTCATCGCCGCCATCAAGGCGCAGCTCGACCAGCTCGCCTATGCCCATACCGCGCTGTTTTCCTGCGAGAGCGCGGAGCGGCTGGCCGATGTGCTGGTGGGGCATGCGCCGGGCGGGCTGACGCATGCGTATTTCTGCTCCTCCGGTTCCGAGGGCAACGAGGCCGCGCTGAAGATGGCGCGGCAGTATTTCCTGGAGATCGGCCAGCCGCAGCGCACGCGCTTCATCGCGCGCCGGCAGAGCTACCATGGCAATACCCTCGGCGCGCTCTCCGCTGGCGGCAATGCCATGCGCCGCGCGCCCTACCAGCCGCTGCTCTCGCCCGCCTTCAGCCATGTCTCGCCCTGCTACCCCTATCGCGACCGGCGTGACGAGGAGAGCGAGGCGCAGTATGTCGCGCGGCTGCTCGAGGAGCTGGAGGCGGAGTTCCAGCGCCTCGGCCCCGACACCGTCATCGGCTTCATCGCCGAGACCGTGGTGGGCGCGACGCTCGGCTGTGCCACCGCCTTGCCCGGCTATTTCGAGGGAGTGCGCGCGATCTGCGACCGGCACGGCGCGCTGCTGATCCTCGATGAGGTGATGAGCGGCATGGGCCGCTGCGGGACGCTCCATGCCTGGGAGCAGGAGGGGATCAGCCCCGACATCCAGATCATCGCCAAGGGCCTGGGCGGCGGCTACCAGCCGATCGGCGGCATCCTGGTGCATGCAAGGGTGATCGAGGGCCTTGCCGCCGGCAGCGGCGCCTTCATGCACGGCCATACCTACCAGGCGCATCCGGTGGCCTGCGCCGCTGCGCTGGCGGTGCAGGAGGTGATCGCGGAGGAGAGGCTGCTCGGCAATGTCGAGGCCATGGGCGCGCGGCTGGAACAGCGCCTGATCGAGCGCTTCGGCAACCACCGCCATATCGGCGACATCCGCGGCCGCGGGTTGTTCTGGGCGGTGGAGTTCGTGCGGGACCGCGCGACGAAGCAGGTCTTCGATCCCGCGCTGAAGCTGAACGAGCGGGTGAAGCAGGAGGCCTATCGGCGCGGCCTGGCCTGCTACCCCATGGGCGGGACGATCGACGGCCGGCAGGGCGACCATGCGATCCTGGCGCCGCCCTATATCGTCACCGCCGCGCAGGTGGACGCCATCATCGACCGCTTCGGCGAGGCCGTGGAGGCGGCACTGGCGAGTTGCGGCTGAGCGCGACGCGCGGAGAAGCCCGCTGTTCCTGCGGCGACTTCGCCCTTGCCGGCCTGGGCGCCCCGTTGCCATGTCAAGCGGACCCGGGTCGAGTCGATGGCGGTGATCCCCCGCCGGTTACCCGCCTCCGCAACCTTTCAGGTCGCAGCGGCGTTCCATTCCAGGAGGCCGCCGCAGCAGCGCGGCGGCATTTGGAGGACAGGCCATGGACAAGGATCGGATCGAGGGTGCCGCCAAGCAGGCGAAGGGCACCGTGAAGGATATGGCCGGCAAGGTCACCGGCGACACCAAGCTGCAGGCCGAGGGCAAGGCCGACAAGGTCGAAGGCAAGGTGCAGAATGCCGCCGGCGGCGCGAAGGACGCGGCCCGGGATGCGGTGGACCCGGATCGGAGCTGAGCCCGGCCCCTTGCCAAGCCGGCCCGTCCAGTCGGGGCGAGGCCGGTAATACCTGAAGACGCTGTTGCGCGCCGGTGCAGGGATGGCCCGGCGCGCTTTGCTGGGGCGGTCCCGCTACAGCAGATGGCGTTCAAGGCCGAACCCCATTCCGCTGTCGCTTGTTGCTGCCGCGCCAGAGATCACACGATCTGCTTCAATCCTCCGAATCAAGCCCGGCGATCGGCCGCACCAGGCGATGCGGCGCCGGCTCGGTGGGGGCAGGGGGTTGTGCCGCTCGCTCGGCATGGTCGCGGGCAACCTCATCGGCCAGCGCGCGGAGCACCTCCGGCACGCCCTCGCCGGTCACGCCCGAGACCAACAGGACCGGCCGGCTCGCCGCGCGCTCCAGCGCCTTCAGCCGGCTCGCCCGTGCCTGCGGCGTCATCGCGTCCAGCTTGTTGAGGGCCAGCACCTCCGGCTTCTCCGCGAGGCCGTGGCCGTACTGCTCCAGCTCCTCCCGCACCGTGCGCCAGGCCTCGGCGGGGTCGGGCTGGCTGCCATCCACCAGATGCAGCAGCACCGCGCAGCGCTCGACATGGCCGAGGAAACGGTCGCCCAGGCCCACGCCCTCATGCGCGCCCTCGATCAGCCCGGGAATGTCGGCCAGGACGAACTCCTCCGAGGCGTTGAGGCGCACGACGCCGAGCTGCGGATGCAGCGTGGTGAAGGGGTAGTCGGCGATCTTCGGCCGGGCGGCGGAGACGGCGGCGAGGAAGGTGGACTTGCCGGCATTGGGCAGCCCGACCAGCCCGGCATCGGCGATGAGCTTGAGGCGGAGCCAAATCCAGCGCTCCTCCCCCGGCCAGCCCTTGTCGGCGCGGCGCGGGGCACGGTTGGTGCTGGTCTTGAAATGGGCGTTGCCATGGCCGCCATCGCCGCCGCGGGCGATCACCACCCGCTTGCCCGGCGCGTCCAGGTCGGCGAGCAGCGTCTCCTTGTCATCGGCCAGGATCTGGGTGCCGACCGGCACCTTGAGGACGACATCCTCCGACCCCGCCCCGGTGCGGTCCGAGCCCGCGCCGTTGCCGCCTTTCCGCGCCTTGAAATGCTGGGCATAGCGGTAGTCGATGAGGGTGTTCAGCCCTTCCACCGCCTCGACCAGCACATCGCCGCCCTTGCCGCCATTGCCGCCATCCGGGCCACCGAATTCCAGGTATTTCTCGCGCCGGAAGGCGACGACGCCGTCGCCGCCATCGCCGGCCTTCACCCAGACCTTGGCTTCGTCGAGGAACTTCATGGGTGTGGGACCCTGGATGCGCGAATGCGGGCCACGAGGGGCCGGAGACAAGCAAATGGGGGCCGCGAGGCCCCCGGCAAACGAAAACGGGGGCCCTGAGGCCCCCGTCCGAACGCACCTTGCGGCGGTGTGTTACCCGGCGGAGCTTATTCCGCCGCCTGCGGCAGCGGCTCGACCGAGACGGCGACCCGGCCCTCGGCCTTGCGCTCGAACTTCACCCGGCCGTTGATCGCGGCGTGCAGGGAGTGGGTGCGGCCGACATAAACATGACGGCCCGGCAGCATCTTGGTGCCGCGCTGGGTCACGATGATGTTGCCCGCGCTGACGGCCTGGCCGCCGAACAGCTTCACGCCGAGGCGCTTGCCGGCGCTGTCGCGCCCGTTGCGGGAAGAACCGCCGGCCTTCTTGTGTGCCATCGTCCTATCTCCTTCAGGCGGCCGCGATATCGGCGATGCGGACCACGGTCAGGTCCTGGCGGTGGCCGCGCTTGCGCCGGTAGTTCTGGCGGCGCTTCTTCTTGAAGATGATCACCTTGTCGCCACGGGTCTGCTCGACCACCGTGGCAGTGACGGTGGCGCCCGGCACGGTCGGCGCGCCGAGGGTCAGGCCGGCTTCGCCGCCGACGGCCAGCACATCATGGAAGGTGATGGTGGCGCCGGGCTCGGCCTCCAGCTTCTCCACCGTCAAGACGGCGTTCGGCGTCACCCGGTACTGCTTTCCGCCGGTGCGGATCACTGCGAAGGTCATCGTGCGGCCCCACCTGGTCGCGCCAGGATTCCGTGCCGAGGCGGCACCGCCCCGGAAGACTCTGTGAAACACTCGGCCGTAAACGGCCGCCGGCGGCACGAAGGCGCCGCCGGGAGGCGCCGCTTATAGCGGCGGGCGGCATGGCGCGTCAACGCCGTGATGCGCCGGCGCGGGGGCAGGAGGTGCCGGAAGGGCGTTGCGCCCGGCCGCCGCTGCCCTTATAGGGCGGCGCCTGCCCCGCGGAGAGGTGGCAGAGTGGTCGATCGCGTCGGTCTCGAAAACCGAAGTAGGTGCAAGCCTACCGTGGGTTCGAATCCCACCCTCTCCGCCACCTACCCTAGGTTTTGCGCGGCTTTCAGCGCGATTGTGGGCCGGCTACCCCAGTCCCTACCCCATTTCGAGCATGGCACTGCTTGCACTGGCGTGCGCCAAGGTGGTCCAGACACCCTGAGTGTTGGTTGACCCGGGCAGTCCTTCGGTCCGGCGGTGATAGCCAGGCACCCACGTGGTCCAGCCCACGCGCGCCAATAGCCTTTCTCTTCTCCCAGTCGCTGCCTGACAGTCTGCCCCTCCAACCTCATTCCGAAGGGTAGCCCCCACCTAAACCACCTAATTCACCTAATTGGAGGCAAGCGCCCAGGCCTTGCGCTCTTCCTTCGTTCTTGGTCACGCTCTGCAGGTGCCTGAACCTCCCGGCTCGCTCGCTGCTGTCTGGTCCCATCCGACTGGTCGCTTGAGCTCCGCTGCATTTGCGTCCCGTACACACATTTCCAGCTGACGTTGCTAGGCTCTGTTGACGTTCAGCGCGAAGCGATGATCGCGGCCGCGAGATGGATGGTAGCGGCGTAGCTGGTATCGGTCTTGTCGTAGCGAGTGGCGACGGCTC
>JAESGY010000184.1_pt1 | contig 48494 bp, 60 predicted proteins | sample 9269841 | NCBI WGS metagenome assembly JAESGY01 (sample SAMN17022865, study PRJNA683097) | algae metagenome | isolation source: Spirirestis rafaelensis WJT71-NPBG6 and co-occurring heterotrophs from... | place: USA: Pinto Wells, Joshua Tree National Park, Colorado Desert, CA | collected 2006-08-15
CCCGCAAGCTGTGTTGCAGGGCCATCCCTGAGCATGAAATCCAAGATGGCAAGTTCGGGTGTGTTGTCCTTCAGCCATGCTTGGGCTTGTGCAATTGAGGTCAAGGTATGCACGGCAAAGCCGACATCCTCAAAATAAGCCTCTAAGGACATGGCAATGAGAGCCTGATCCTCGATAATGATGCAGTAGGGCTGAACTGATGTGTGTGCAATCATGGCGACAGGGCTCCCACTAGAGCATTGGCCGTTCGGACGGGTCATAAGGCCGGAGTGCGGTCGTGCAGCATCCAATGGCTGGAGCGCCATTCCAGCGCTCCAGCCTGTTCTGGCAGCGCCTCTACGGAAGAATGACACTGTCGATGACGTGGATCACCCCGTTCGTTGCGGTGATGTCGGTGGCAGTGACATTGGCATCGTTAATCATGACACCGCTGCCCTTGGCACTCACGGTCAGCATCTTACCGTTGACCGTCTTGGCTTCTTGCACCTTGCCAACGTCAGCCGCCATCACGCGCCCAGGGACGACGTGATAGGTCAGAATAGCGGTCAGCTTGTCCTTGTTCTCCGGCTTCAGCAGGTTCTCAACCGTTCCGGCAGGCAGCTTGGCGAATGCTGCATCAGTCGGAGCGAAGACGGTGAAAGGTCCCGCGCCTTTGAGGGTGCTCACGAGACCGGCTCCGCCTAGCGCAGCCGCCAAGGTCTTGAACTGGCCCGCTGCGACGGCTGTGTCAACGATGTCCTGTTCGGCGGCGCGGGCAGCGGTTGCACCGCCAGCCATCACGCCTAGCGTAGCCATTGCAGCAACCGCCAGATTTGCGATTTCGAATTTCATAGCTCGTCCTCCTATGCGTGGGTTTGGACGGTGCCTTACGGCGACCGTTGAGACCACCACGCTGGCTCTCGGGAGTTGAATATGGGTCAAACTGATTTTCGTCCTACTCACTATTTCGTGTGGAGAACTGCGATTTTCTTTATGGTAAAACATTCAAGTATCTAGTTGATCCTGAGGAAAACGGAGTGCCGCCATGCTGTCGGATACCCTCAATGCCGGGTTGGAGCAGTACCGAATCGGCCCAAAAATCCGAACGCTCCGCTTGAAGAAGAAGCTCGGCCTTGTGCAGCTTGGGGAGCACACCGGCCTCTCACCGGCCATGCTCTCAAAGATCGAGCGCGGTCAGCTTTTTCCGACGCTGCCGACGCTGCTCCGCATCGCCATGGTGTTCGGCGTCGGGCTTGAGCACTTCTTTGTTGAAACGGCAGAGCGACCGACAATCGCAGTCGTCCGAAAGAAGGACCGGTTGCGCCTGCCAGATCGGGCGGGCGAGGCCATTCCGTCCTACTTCTTTGAAAGCCTCGACTTTCCAGTCACTGACCGCAAACTACAGGCATTCTATGCCGAGTTCCCCACGCGAACTGAACCGTCTGAGCCGCACCAGCACGCTGGTGCGGAACTGATCTACATGCTGAGGGGACAGCTTGCTGTGGGCATTGCTGGAGATGAGATCGTTCTGGACGAAGGGGATGCCATGTATTTCGACTCGGGTGCGCCGCACAGCTACCGAGGAGAGGGCACGTCTGAATGCTCAGCCGTCGTGGTAACCGCGCCAAAGTAGGTTCCCATTGTCGCCTTCAAAGCCGGGCCACACTTGCATGAAATCCCCCGCGCATACCTTGGCAGGAGTAAAAAGAACGCGCGACGAACCCATAGCAAAGCCGCTGATTAGATCGTGCCTGTTCGGCTTGGGAATAAATCTCGATCACCCCGCCTCCTATCGTCGGAACCCCCGTAGCTTCCAGATCTCATCGAAAACCTGTTCCGATTCTTTGAAGCGTCTTTCCGCCTCCTCCTTCCGCTCGACCGGCTGGAGATCGGGATGCAGATTTTTCCGGTATGCCTTTCGAACTGCTTCGACGGCGAACCGTGGCGCGGATGGATCGAGGCCGACGCGCCGGAATACAGGATTCGGATTGCCTGCCGTTGGATCTGGCTTTTTGCGATCACGCTCCTTTCGGAGTTCATCTTCTGTTTTCTGAAGTGCAATGGTGATCTTCAGAATTTCCTCATTCGCTTCTTGAAGCGCACTCTGGGTCGTCTGAATAAGATGTTCGAGATTCAATCGCCTCTGAAGCTCAAGTTCGAGACCCCGCCTCTGCGCCGCTGCCTGCCTCAGGCAAGACTCAGCCGCCGCTGCCCGTGCACTCACCTCTTGATGCAGTGAGTGTGATCTCAGAAGTTCGCGATACAGAATCGGAATGATCCAAATCGCGAACCCCCACAAGCACAACAGCGTCCGCAATGTCCCTTGTGAATACAGCACCAAGACAGGTGCGGCGATAATGATGACGCGCAGCGCTCTTGGAGACATTGGCCGCGCGAAGACTGGCTCCAAAAAGGTTGTTTGGAGCCAGCCAGACATTGCCGCAAATCGCTGAAATACGGGCACCACGATGGATCAGGCCGCTTCGAGCCCGAACTCCGCCGCGATCTGATCCATCATTGCCTCCAGTTCATTAGGCTCATCCTCCAACGCAAAGGTCTCGAAGGGGCCATAGCGGAAGACGTTGAAGTGGCTGGTAAGGTCGCGGCAACGCGGGTGGACAGCCGGATTTCCGGCGACTACGGCTCCGAGGCGAAGAAGTCGCTTTACAAGGGCTGCCTTGACCTCGCTCGTTGGCGGGCGGTTGCCCTTGCCGTGGATCTCCGAGACAGCCCACGTCCCATTGGACATCGGCTGAAGTTCCACCACAACCGGAATCGATACTTCGTTGGAAATCGCGACTTCTGCCCAATAGAAGTATGCAAGGCCCAAAGCGACCTCAGCCACCTTGGTGTCGAGGCAATTGTTCATGAACTTGCCCGTCTCGATCATGGCCGCAGCCGACGTGAGAGCGATCACGCCGTCCTGAGACAGGAACGGCGGTGGCGGAAGCTGATCGGCTTTCTCCATCCAGCCCTGAGCGAACTCATCGAGGTCACCGGTTTCCAATGCTATGCTGAGCCCAGCGACAAGCGCCTCATCCGTTGCCGACGAGCAAACTTGCTTCAGAAAGTGGATGAGATCATTCGCCTCGTGGGCCTTGGCGACATTTCGGGTGCGCTTCAGAATTTCAGGGTGGACCAGAACTGGATCTAACGCATCCACGATCTCGATGCGGGTCGCATCGATAGGACCGCAGAAGCGAAGGGCATGAGCTTTCTGCTTTTCCGCCTCGTCCGTGAAGATCTCGAAGAGGCGGCGGTAAAGATGCGGCCTCTCAAGCGGCTTGTACCCAATCCTCTGGAGAGCGCGAAGGTATCCTCCCGGCACGGGCCTGCCAAAGGCTGCGCTGATGAGATCTTTGGCCAAGCGGGATTGGATGGCTTCGCCAACACCGCTCTGCCCCATCCCGAGGCGGTTTAGGAATGGGCAGGAATTATCGAGATCTACAGTGGCGAGGACAGCAAAAGCGCTTTGGCGTTTGAGGATAGAGGCTGTGGTGAGGTCGGCTACAAGGCCGCGACAGCCGCTTTTATCGAGCGTGGCACTTTTCTGGAGTGCCCAACCGCCAAAGGAATGAAAGGAAATCGTCTTTTCGGTTTGAAGGCTAGTATCCATTGCATCTCCCTGGTGAGCTTCATCGGAAGAATAGTCTCACAATAACGGAGTTTTTTCAATATTTGTAACCTATGTTGGTCTGGAAATTGCGAGTTAAGGGTCAGCACTTGACGTTCCAAATTTCCTCTATACCTGCCGTGCTATTAACTTTTCTAAATTCAGGATGTGTGGACACACGGGCGTTGTTATAGCAAGCGCCTCGGACAAAGGCTTTTCAAATGTTAGATGAAACAGCATCACCCAACTACATCGAACTTGCGGCAGACATTGTGTCGGCATTCGTCAGCAAAAACTCTGTGCCCGTTGCCGATTTGCCCAACCTTATCGGGAATGTTCATGCCGCGCTCCAGAATGTCGGCCACCCTACGCAAAAGCAGGAACAGGTACGGCCAGCCCCTGCTGTTTCTGTGAGAAAGTCGCTGACCCCGGATTACCTGATAAGCCTGGAAGACGGAAAGCGGTATCGCACCCTAAAGCGCCACCTGCACAAGCTGGGGCTGACGCCGGAGGCTTACCGGGAGAAATGGTCGCTCCCCGGCGATTATCCTATGGTCGCGCCGAGCTATGCAGCCAAACGATCAGAGTTGGCAAAGAGCATGGGTCTTGGGCATCAGCGCTCGAAGGCCGCTGCCAAAGCGGCAGCTAATGACGCTGTGATAGCCGCACCGGCGCAAGCGCCAGCCAAGCGCGGACGCAAGAAGGCATCCTAAGGGCACCCTTCGGGAAGAGTACAAAAGCCGCTCCCCGAGCGGCTTTTTGCTAGGCAAAGCGTCAAGAGCCCGAAGCTAATGGCACCCGATCCGGTGGATAAATACTCCAGACTTTAGAACTGGAGATTACCATGCGTTTTTCTGAGATCGCCCGCAGCCCGCGTCACATCACCCGACAGAGATCGTTGAGCACCGTTACCCTGTATGTGCTCGAAGACGAATGGGACAAGTTGCAGACCATTCTGAAACAGCATGGGCAGACCGAAATAACAGCGGTTCGCCCCCTTTGCCGTTTCTCGGGCCTCAGCGTTGACGTGCTCTGCCAAAGCCCAGACGCGGCATCAAGCCTGCTTGGGAAGTGGCATGACCATTCGGTTCAGAAGCTCTGCCAAACCGCCGCCCAGGAAGAGACCCGGAAAGACAGAGATCGCAGCAACTGAGGACGATCTGGCCTATCCTGGCCATCCTCTGGCTTCTGACATGCCCGAGGGTCAACCCTGTCGAAATACTTGCCGACGCACCCCAATTTCTACAATCTGACCTGAAATGATGGGATGAGCGATGGAAGCAGGGTTTAAGCGGGTCGAACGCAAGCTGGCAGCGATCTTCGCCGCCGATGTCGCAGGCTACTCTCGACTTATGGAGGTTGATGAGGTTGGCACCTTGCGAGCCCTGGAGGCCCATCGGGAGATAATGGACCGTCTCATTGTGGAGCATGGCGGGCGCATTGCCAATACGGCTGGCGATAGCGTACTAGCCGAATTCCCGAGCGCCGTTGATGCGGTCCTATGTGCATCAGAATTTCAACAGCGGCTGGCATCCAGTCTGTCCAACCCTGAGCTTCAGTTCCGCATCGGAGTCCATGTGGGCGACGTGATGGTTCGCGGCCATGACGTCTTGGGGGATGGCGTAAACATTGCCGCCCGGCTCCAAGCACTCGCAGAGCCTGGGGGCATCTGCATTTCGGACGCGGTGTATAATTATGTGCGGAGGACATTGCTGCTCCCCTTCACCGATCTCGGGCTTCAGACCGTAAAGAATATTGAGGAGCCGATAAGGGTCTATGCTCTTCCAGTGGCGTCTACGAGTTGGACCAAGCCGCAGCAGTGTGTCACTTCGCCCACCTCTCAAAAACCCTCCATCGCTGTGCTGCCGTTCAGCAACATGAGCGGCGATCCAGAACACGAATATTTTTGCGACGGTGTTGTCGAGGACATCATAACGGCACTCAGTCGTGTCCGGTGGTTCTTCGTCATCGCCCGGAATTCGTCGTTCGCCTACAAGGGCAAGGTCATAGACATTCGACAAATTGGACGCGAACTCGGGGTTCGCTACGTTCTTGAAGGCTCCATCCGTAAGGCAGGCAACCGGGTCCGTATCACGGGTCAATTGGTAGAGGCTGAGAACGGTCGGCACATCTGGGCGGATAAATTCGACGGGGATCTCGCTAACATATTCGAACTACAGGACCGCATCACGGAGAGTGTGGTCGGAGCTATTGAGCCTAGTCTCAGACTCGCAGAGATTAGCCGTTCACAGGCTAAGCCAACCGAAAACCTAGACGCTTACGATCTGTATCTCCGCGCCCTGCCTTCTATCTATGCCTTTAACGAGGCTAGTTTCCGCCAAGCCGAGACCTTCCTCAAAGAGGCCGTACAACAGGACCCGAACTACAGTGATGCTCTGGCGGCGCTGGCTGACTGCGTTGGTCGGATGACCCTCAATGGGTGGATAAACGACACGCAGCAAGGCTATACACTCGCGTGTGATTACGCGCGGAGAGCCATTGCGGCTGATCCGGAGAATGGCCTCGCACTGGCGACAGGGGCTTGGGCCTTCGCAGTCTTTGAGGGAAACTTCGACCAAGCTCTTGATCTTGCCAACCGTGCCCTCCGCATCTTCCCGAATTCGGCTCAGGTCCGCGCCCGTACAGCGTGGGCGTTCATCTATAGTGGTGATACCCGGAAGGGGATCGAACAGCTTCATGAGGCACAGCGCCTGAGCCCTGTCGATCCCTCGTCGTTCTTTAACCGGATTAGTTTGGCCATAGCACACTTTTTTCAACGTGAGTTTGATTTAACGGTACGCTTTGCGCGGCAGGTTTTGGCTGAGGTGCCAACCCATAACGTCGCGCGGCGCTATCTTGCGGCGGCACTCACCCATCTCGATCAAGTCGATGAAGCCCAAAAAATCATCGCTGAACTTCTCAAGGCGCAACCAAGTTCTAGCTTGTCGCGTGCGCGCACGAACAAGTTCCGACACCAATGGATGATGGATCTCTATGTCAGCGGGTTAGCCAGGGCGGGACTGCCAGAGTGATGGTTACTCTTACACTGTCGTAGCAGCACGACAACGAGAGGGCAGCCGCCGCACATCAGGAGGGTAACGATGCCTCAGATGGATTTCTTCTACTTCTTCGGAAGCTGCTACGCCTACCTCTCGGTTATGCGGATCGATAAATTGGCCACAGAAGCTGGCGTCGAAGTCCGTTGGAGACCGTTCAGTGTCCGAGATCTCATGACGGAGAAAGGATACTCACTCCGCACCCAGCCCACCAAGATGGCTTACGTGTTTCGTGACATTGAGCGACGTGCCCTCCTCCATGGCATTCCGTTCGCGAAGCCCCCGATCTGGCCAACTGATCCCGACCAGTTAGCCAACCGGGTGGGGATCGTGGCTTTCAACCAGGGCTGGGGCCGAGAGTACACCCTGGCGAGCTTCCAAGCATGGTTTGAGGGGAAGCCCCTCGGAGCCGACGATAGCCTACAGGCCATTATCAGATCGCAAGGGAAAGATCCGCACGAGGTTATCAGCCTCGCTAACTCCCCTGAGATGCGGGCTCAGTACGACCGCGAGACCGATGCTGCACGACAGCTTGGAATCTTCGGCTCCCCAACGTTTGCCGTGGGACAGGAAATCTTCTGGGGCGATGACCGGCTGGAAGAGGCACTGGCATGGGCGACGGGACAGCATCCTGTCCGAGTCGCTGCGCTGTCGGAGAAGTAGCATGACCACTCGGCTAATAAACTTAGTCACACTACCATCGAAAAAACTTCCCAACCGAAGGGGTTCGCAAGGCTAAAATGAAATTCCCAATTGATTAGTTAGTAGTCGTCCATGAACATCGCCATCCCGACCTTCTCGTCGTCCAAAGCGGCTCTCGGACATTGCTTGGCATTATTCAGCAGCAATCAGCTTGGTCGGTGGGAGCCTCCCAATTGAGACATATTGGGAGGCTCGCCGCTTTTATGCCGTGCTGAACACTACAAGTTCCCTAGGGAAGCAGGAGCTTAAAGTGGATCGGATCAAGCTCATTTGCGAATGACAAGATGATAATGAGATCTCCAGCATCGTTAAAGGTATGCTCTGCATCAACATCAACGATGCCGTTGTCATTTGCGATCTGATACATTCTCCCGACCAAAGACTCTGTCGCTGAACGCCACGGATTAATCCAGTGGGCGTATTCGTATCCTCCCGCACTAAGAGCTTGTGTGATCCGCTGCGCTTCTTTGCCATGAGCAAGGCACGAGATCGTATGAACCAAGATACGGTTAGGAAAGTGCTTCGCCATGACTGAAGCAGGTGGCCTTGTGAGGAGTTCAAGCAAAGCCTCGTCGTTCGCAGAGAGAGCCGTCATCGCTGTTGCCCTCTAGTCAAATCAACGGTTCCAAGCTCTTTGCAAATAGTTCTAAAAATGCAGTCCATATTAATTCCTTTTATGTAAATATCGCTTTTGTGCAAGTAAATTCTGACTATTTACTCGACCGATTCAATGTAATCATATAAACATATTCGCTATACATCTGGCAATATATTTTTGCGAAGGAAATTACGGTCTGCGTTCCGTCACCACTCCTTCATGGTCAAGATGAAATCTGAATACTTGATTCATAATCAGAAGTGCCCCTTTCAGTTTACTTACTGCTTTCGCGGTCAAAGAGAACATGGAAAACGAAGATCGTTCCGAGACTCTGCGCCTTCACAAATCTTCGTTTTTCCGTGCTTTAAGCCCGCACCGAAACATTCTAGCAATGCCTACAGTTCGTTCTCCTTGCCATCGTCATCGTCCCATGGGCCATACTGGCCTGGAGCTTTGCCGACCTTCTTCAAAACCTTCGGGTAACAGGTTTTCGCGATCTTCTGACCCAATCGCTGAGGGCCTTGCGACTTTCGATCTCGATCTCCCGGTAGATGGTTGGCTCGTCTTGCAGCGTGACCCTGACAATATGGGTGCCAGTTTCGGGCATGGTCTCCTCCATACTTTGATCCAGCCACCCATGACCTTTTGACTGCACCAGCGTCCTATGAGCCATCAGCCGGATAGCGAAGCGCGTCCACCTTTATGCCAGAGTAGGCACTAACCCTTGTGGGGTCACGCTCGCCCCGGCCAATCAACCCCATTGCTGTTTGGGATCTCAGACAAGGTGATGTCTCCGTGGCCATTATCTGGTAAGGTAAGGCATTGCCCTCCGGCCCAGGAGGCTCTCGTGAGACGACGCACCCTTATCGCTGGCTTCGCAGCCACAATCAGTGTGGTGCTTCTCCCCAGGCGGACTGTCCTCGCCCAGGCAAGCAAGAAGGTTGTTCGTATAGGATTCCTCGGCAGCGCTGCCCGAGTCCCGCCCCAACCGTTGCTGGACGGTTTGCGAGAGCGGGGGTGGAAGCCCGGCGATTTCGTTCTTGAGGGCCGCTGGGCCGAAGGACGGGCTGAACGCTTTCCAGACTTTGCAGCCGAGCTTGTCGCCCTCGGTGTGGACGTGATTTTTGCGTCCTCGCCTCCTGCAGTGCGGGCCGCGCAACAGGCGACACGCACGATTCCAATCATCATGTTTGCGGTTGCTGACCCAGTGCAACAGGGGTTCATTGCCAGCTTGTCGCGCCCTGGAGGCAACATCACAGGGGTATCCAGCACAGCAGCGGGGTTGTTCCCCAAGCTCGCGGAGACGACCAAAGAGGCGATTCCTTCAGCGACCCGTATCGGCATCTTGTACAATCAGGGAAATCCGCAAAATTACGTCACGGCAACCTACCCAGAGATGGTAGCAGCCTCGGATACTCTTGGCCTGCAACTCGTATGGTTGGCTGTCAGGCAGGTTGATGATCTTGAGGAGGCGTTCGCGCAGGCGCGGCAGCAGCAAACCGATGCTATTATCGGAATAGGCGATCCGCTACTGATGACCCACAAGGACCGCATCCATGACCTCGCGGAAAGGCATCGTATTCCGATGGTCTGGCCTACGCCCGAATACGTGGCTGGTCGAGGCTTGCTTTCATACGGTCCCAGCTTCGTCGTAGCAATGCGGTACGCGGCTGGCTACGTGGATCGAGTTCTACGTGGGGAACAGCCTGCGACCATGCCGGTGGAGCAGCCGACCGACTACAAACTCGTCCTGAACCTCAAGACGGCGCGTGCCCTCGGCCTGACTCTGCCGCCCGCTCTAGTTGCTCGTGCCGACGAAATAATCGAATGAACCTATGAACAGGCATTTCGCGATGGGCTCTAAGTCTTGCCCGAAGCCTCTCTCGCCTCGACACGAGTTCCATACCACTCCCCCTGCGCACCCGTTCCAATATTGAAACCCAGCCCCAAACATTGGATCTTCTGTTTCTTTGGGTGGGAGCCGTTCCAGCGCAAAGCATGCCGCAAGCAGCATGCCCATTCTGTTTTGTCCAAAAAGTCACGCCGAGAGCGTTAGAACCGCACCGGCAGGTGCTCATGTACCTCAAGGGCTGAGTCCCGCCTTGCCCTCCTTGTTTGCCCTAGATGGACGCGGAAACCACCGGAATACGAGACACATCAGTGAAGCGCATCCTTGTGGCAGGCGAAGCATTCCATTCCATCGTTTGACGGCTGGACCGCTCGATGTCACGGCCAAGCTCGTGTGGAACCAAACGGCAGGGAACGGCGTATTGAACACTATTGCCATGTGACCAATGAGCTTTCCATGCCGTCCAAGTCCACCTTGAACGTCAGCCTCATACTCAAACTGACGGCGCTCTCCGCCGCCACGATCAGCACCGGCCAAGACCCTGGCGCGAGCCAACTCGTGTGGGGCCGCCCTGCCACTGCTGGATGAGCAAGATCGGCGTGAAAATCGCAGCGGGAAATCTGCCGAAGGCGGGCGCGACGCGCGGTAAGAGCCGGTCCTTATTGGACATGGTCAGAGCCGCTTTTCGGGATCAGGAATCACTGCACCAGCAGATCCTCAACAGTGTCACAGACTACGCGATTGTCGCCAGCGATCTGGAAGGTCGCGTGACAAGCTGGAATGAGGGCGCACGGCGTATCCTTGGATGGACCGAGGAGGAAATGCTTGGTCAGCCTGTAGACCGGTTCTTTACGCCGGAGGATGTGGCGTCGGGTCAGCCCGTCAAGGAGATGCAGACAGCCTATGACAAAGGCTATGCCGATGACGTGCGGTGGCACCAGCGCAAGGGCGGCGAACGGTTTTGGGCCAATGGGAAGATGACGCCGCTGAAAGACGATGCTGGCGCGGTCACCGGTTTCGTGAAGGTGATGCGGGATCAAACGGAGCAGCGGCGCGCTGAGGAGCACCAAAGACTGCTCGTCCACGAATTGAATCATCGGGTGAAAAATACGCTGGCCACGGTCCAGGCCCTTGCTGGACAAGCTTTCCAAGGAACCGGGCAGAATGAGGCGCGTGGCATCTTCGAGGCGCGTCTGTTTGCTCTTGCCCAAGCGCATGATCTGCTGACCCACACCAATTGGGAAGGGGCGGATCTACCGGACCTGATTGCGAAAGCTGTTGCCCCCTATCAGCGCGAGGCGGGTGGGCGGTTCGAGATCGAGGGGCCAAATGTTTGGGTAAGGCCACGGATCGCTCTCGCGCTCTCCATGGCCCTGCACGAGTTGGCGACGAATGCCGCGAAATACGGTGCTCTGTCCGTGCCCTCCGGGCGCATCGTGATTCGGTGGGCGGTCATATCTGGTGACCTAAATCTGCTCTCTCTTCAGTGGCAGGAGAAAGAAGGTCCACCCGTCACGCCACCGACACGAAAAGGCTTCGGAACTCGGCTGATCGAACGCAGTTTGGCGCTCGAACTCGGTGGTGAGGTCAACATTGCTTATGAACCAAGCGGAGTCGTCTGCACTTTGGCGACGCCCATGGATGATGAGTACGCAGCCTGACACGGATAGTCTCGTGTCTTTGTCGCCATTTAACGTGTTGAGAACGATGGTGGAAAGCCACAGCAAAAAGGTTAAAACAACACCGGCATCGCATCACGGAATACCGGCTCTGTCCGAAGGATCGGCGGACGTGCGCGACTGTACCGGAACCGGAGACCACGGAAATCTCGAATGCCAGGGAACTGACCGCCGTGGGCAAATGCAGTTTGTATGACTCGTTTTGCGAGCGCAGGTAGGCTGTCATGACCAACGGCTGCCCCGACCTCAACCTGACCGGGCTCGTCCCAAGTTCCGATGGCGGCGTCATACACATCAGCCCGACCGAGTAGCCGCCCCACACGCACGATGGCATGGGCGGTGACCTCAAACTGGCCAGACCCATTCTCCATCACCCTGAACCAGCCCCAGATTGCCGCATCGGACCACCGTCTGGATTTCTGGCGGCATAAATTCAGACGATTTCGGATGTCGGCCCTGAACTTTGCGATGACACCTTTGATGTCATTCGAAGTGCCCAGCCTGATCGTCACTGGTATAAATTGGCATGCAGGAGCATCGAGTCGCTCCATGACGGCCCGATATTCCCGACGAATCTGGCGCTTCCGACACCGCGCACAAAAAGGGCTGCCACATCGAAAACGTTTGTTCCAATCAACGCCGCAGCGCAGGGCGGCAGGGTTCACAAGGAATCCTCGAACCTTTGTTGATCGCTGGGCGACTGAAATGCGAAAGCAGTAACTTCGACCAACTGCCCACTGCCGGGATGGGCAAGTGACCAGTCCCGCACCTCGTCGGACGCTGCGGCGGTTATCATGAGAGACACATAGGGATCGGAAGGCCACCGCTGCGCGTCGTTGAAGTTCAGGCGGAAGTGAATATCGGCGCTGGCCGTGGAACACAGAAACCCGGTAAACCGCGACGGCTCGATGAATGTAGCGCCAGGAAGTCCAACCTCTTCAGCTATGGCGAAGGCGTCTTCCAGGGGAATAGGGTAGACCGCGAAAGTCATGTTGTGCATCGGATTGGATCTCTTTTCAGATATTTATCCAACTGGCTCTGCCGAGGACCCCGTACCAGTGTTTCTCTTCGGCGGTCGCCCTGGACGCCGCTGAGGAACGCCAGCTAGAGATTCTGCGTGTTTCTTCCCTTCGCGATGACGCCTTTGCCGCTCCTTGGCTTTGGCTTTCTTCGCATCAGTTCGTTCGGCCTCAGACAGAGAATCAACTTCACCCCTCCGGCCCTTCCGCAATGAGAGATCGGCCTCATCAAGGATGCCTGCTTCACGAACGCCGACGAGCGTAACGTCGTCCGTAATCCGGTGCTTACGAAGATACTGTTCTAATGCCATCGCCTGCGTCCGATCATAGAGGTACACGTTGTATTCGCCTCCGAAGTCTGGACGCCGGATCGCACCGCGCATCACGAACTGGAAAATGTCCTCCAACTCGCGGGCTTGCCGGATTTCTTCCCTGTTCAGGTTGAACACTTCGAGGACGGCTGCGTCGGCATCCTGTGCCTTGTTGGAGTAAATGAAAGCGCAAGATGTTTTGTCGATGAGGGTGTTAGTGCCTGCCAGCTTGGGAAGGACCATGTTACCCTGCACCCAATGTCGAAGGTACGTCCGCACGCTGTCATTTCCGGACCAAAAGCCGATCCCTGGAACAGTATCAAGGTGCCGAGCGACGCGATTCATGCAGAGGCTGCCTTGATCTCCCTGCCAAAATGCAGTCGATCCTGTGTGACCTTGCGTGAAGAAATGGATGCGGACTTGTGGATTGGCTCGAACAACATCAAACCCGATCCGCTCGTCCTTGAAACTCAATCTTTCGCTAAACCAATGGGTGCAGGCTCTGTAGCAGAGGCTGGTTTCAAAACTCGCTGCTGTCATTTTGACCGAAGCGAAGTTCTCCAGCGCAAGCGGTGTCCAAAGTGACCACCACCTAATCTTTCTCCCTCCTTTGGCATCTTGCCAATCTCCGACATCAACGAGCACGCCCCGCTCACTACGGACCTGCTTGTGGAATGCTGCCAGCCGGTTCAGCACATCGTCGCGCATCAACTGCCTTGTATTGGGTGCAGATGTCCCTTCGCGTGGCAGCACATGCGACCACTTACCGTCACCTACTGGTTCGAGGTCGAAAAACTCTTCGAGGTAATGATATGCAGCGGAAGCCGAAAAGCTGTCGGAAAGGAGGCTGTCTGGAACCTCATCAATGCGCGCGTGCCAGCCAGCTAACATATCAAGGTTGCTGGTCCGCAGGCCCTCATGTGTCACGAAAAGAACAGCATGGCTGGAATTTTTCAACTCCGTTACGGCATCATTGATCTGGCGCTGGACGTTTCCACGACGTTTGGTCTTGCCGTGAGCATCCCCCATTTCTGGGATACGGAGACCTAATCGCTGTGCTTCCCCACAGATGAAATCGTGGTACTCGCTGATAAGGTCAATTCGCGGCGATGCGACGAGATACCGTCGAGGAATCGTCAAGACCTCCGTAAGCATGGCTTGCGTCTTCCGACTTCCCGGCACCCCCGCGATGATAGTAACTGTCATGCTGTCTTCGAGTTTCATGAACGTATATCTTATTTATTGATGACTAAAAAACTATGTCACGCGCATGTTTACTTATAAAAGTAGTGTGACATCATTTTTGTTTCGCCTCTTATGACCGAGTTATTGCTGAATTGGAGATGAGGTGGACTGACAGGCCGAAGGCCGAGACCGACCGCCAGGGAGGTCGAGAGCAGTAGGCCGTCAGAAGTCCACCTCGTCGCGACGGGGCTGGCCCGAAGGGACTGCTCCTCGCCAGATGGATGGGACACCCGATACCCCATCGATTTCAGGACATCTCTTCATGTCGGATGTAATCGCCGCTCCCGTCTCTCGCGCGATGCGCTCGGACGTGATCCGCGAGCCGCCTCATGGCCCGTCGAGATCTCGCGCACAGCGCTCCGACCTCGCTGGCCATGAGCGGCACTGGTTGCGTCGGTTATGAGATCTGAAATTTCTCGTTCGTCGGCATCCAGTGGTGCTTTCATGGAGAGAAAACTTGCCTGGACCTGCCAACATCCAGACACGCAATGAACAGGTTTTTTCAGGTCCGCAATGGCGACCGAGAAGAAAGCGTCAACGGGATCATCCTGCCTCGGCTATGCCCTCATTGATAACCGGGCACATCATCAGATTGGCCACGTCAGCGTCGATCTGAGCGCTGGTTCTCGTGTCCTTAATACAAAGGAAGCGGTCGCACCCGTTCAGGTCCGCTCGCACGCCAGCCTCTGTTGCCCTCCGGGCATCGAACCCCCGACGCTTGAGCAATCCAACCGCGCCAGTTTTGGAGCAGTGCACGACGACCACACCACGGCAGGTACTGCTGTAGGCAATGGATGCGCCGCTGAACCCCCATGCCTGAAGATACGTTTTAAGTTCTTCAATGCGTCCGCAACTCGTCCATTCACCCTCGATAGCTATCAAAGGGAGTTTCACAGTCACGGGATAGTTCTTGACGGTCTTCGTAGATGTATCTTTCTTCATGGACGATGCCCTTCATTGTTTATCGAAGAATGTCCGTCTTAGCACAGGCATCAAGTATCGCGAAATTCTATATAAAGTACACTAACTTATAATTAGGTCTGCGTTTAAGACAAATAATAAATATTGAGAATATTTAAGATACATATTATTCTAATACTAAGTTGATTGATGAGGTCGAACGAAAAAATTTTATTGATTATCAAGATGATAAATGAGTGTTAACTACATTTCGGTAGGTAACTCGCATTAGTTATTGGGAAACATTATTAGTTTAATTTGAATATAAGTTGAAATATTAGAGATGAATACTATCAATATGACCGAGGTTAGCTTGGTCAGCATCGGGCGGGCTGCGCTCGACACAGAACTTTCTATGGACGAAATTCTTGACCGTTTTACTCTCGCTCTTGCCCGCCGAATGGCGCGTGAAGATCACGAGCAAGCCATGACGGACCAGACTTCGAAGAAGGATTAAAGACAATGGAGCGTAGTGTTCTTTACGGGCGCGTTTCTACTGATCTCCAAAACGAGGAATCTGTTGAGGATCAGTTCCGGCTTTGCCGGAAGTTCATCAACGACAAGGGCATGAAGATCATCAAAACATATGAGGACCGGGCTATTTCCGGGGCCACAATTGCCGCTCGCCCCGGAATTCAAGAGCTTCTGAAGGGAGCAGAGAGGAAGGAGTTCGACTATGTAATTGTCGAGTCTTTGAGCCGCTTGTCACGTTCGATGCGCGACATGAACGGTATCGCAGACCGGCTAAGGTTTCTGGGTATTGAGATCTGGGCGGTGAACAGCGGAGGCCGCGTCGATACCATCCAAGTCGGCGTTCAGGGTCTTGTCGCACAGATGCAGCGCGAAGAAACTGCCAAGATGGTCAAGCGCGGTATGGAGCCGAAAGCTGCCAGCGGCAAGAACATGGGCGGGCGGGCCTACGGCTACCGTGTGCCTGAACTTGCAACGGGAATTTTTCATGTCGGCAAGCTGGAAGTTTATGAGCCCGAGAGGAAGATCATCTGTCGTATTTTCGATGAGTTTAATAGCGGTAAGACGCCTCGCCAGATTGCGTATGGGTTGAACGAGGATAAAGTTCCACCGCCCCGTGGTAACCAATGGAACGCCTCAACCATCAACGGGAATGGCAAACGAGACTGTGGCATCCTCCGGAATGCGAAATACGTTGGACGGCTCGTTTGGAATAAGAACCGGATGGTGCTTGATGACCGCACAGGCAAGCGCATTTCCCGTGTTAACAGCCAAGATGATCGAATCATTGCAGATGGAACCATCCCTGCGGTTGTTCCGGTTGAAGTCTTCGAAAAAGCCCAAGGCATCATTGCGAGTAAGGCTCGCAAGCAGGCAGTGAACGGCTTTACGCGGGCTCCCAAGCGGCTGCTTTCAGGAAAGCTCCGGTGCGGCTCCTGCGGGGGCGGTATGTCGGCTGGTGGGCAAGACAGGAGTGGGCGAGTACGCATCCGTTGCACAAATCATGCCGAGTCTGGAACCTGCCCCACCCCAAAAACGCATTACCTCGATGCCATTGAGCAAGAGGTTTTGGCTCTCCTCCGGAACACCTTGCAGGTGCCGGAGCGCGTCCAGAAGTTTGTTGAGGAGTACCAGAAAGAGCGACGGCGGCTCATGGGCGCGTCGCTCAACGAGCACACCAAGGTGGAACGACGGCTCGCAGAGCTTCACCGTACCATCGACCGCGCGACCGAGATGATGCTCGAAGGCCAAGGCGATCAGCGTGTCCTGAACAAGAAGATCAAGGATGCTGCGGCGGAGAGGGATCAGCTTGAAGCAAAGCTTAGTGCGCTGAATGAGCAGGCCCCAGATTTGAAGATCGAGCCCCATCCGGCTCTGATTAAGCGACACCTCGACATCTTGGGGAGGCTCCAGCCCCTCTTGGAGCAAGGTGCCCAAGGCGATGATCCCGACCTGATGGTTATCCGTGAACTGGTCGAGAGTATTATCGTTAGACCGGACAAGACGCTCCAGATCATTGGGCGTCTCGATGCTTTGACAGGTGTTTTCGAGGGATTAGGTGCTCCCACGGCATCTGTGTGGGGAGCGATGGTAGCGGAGGAGGGATTTGAACCCCCGACACAAGGATTATGATTCCTCTGCTCTGACCAACTGAGCTACTCCGCCCCAGGCAGACGGGGCAGCAGCCCCGCGTCAGGCAAGGGCGATATAGGGAAGGTTGGGCCCCGGTGTCAAGAAAGACAGGTGGCCGGAATGACTGTTTCTGATCGACAGGTCCGTTCCCGAAAAAGCGCTCCGGAAGTCCCGCAGGTGCGGCAGGAGAGTTCGCCCTCGGGTCAAGGCTGAAAGGCCGGGGCCTGTGAGGTCGCGGGGACGCTAGGGTGGCCGGAGGGGTTCGTCAGCCCTTGGGCTTCATGCGCCAGAGCTGGAAGCCTTCCGTGGAGATCGCCTGCTCGATGACCCGGCGCGAGAACTTGTGAGGCGGAGCCTCGCCGGAATTCAGGGTGCCGGTCAGCCCCCAGGGCGCATACTTGGCGGGAAGCTTCGTGCCGGACTCGTCGCCGGCGAAGGCGTGGAGGTCATCCTTGGCCTGGGAAACGAACATGAAAATACGCATGGCGATGGCTTTCGTGAGAAGCAGACCTATCCCCTCAAGATAGGGCCCGGGCCCCGGAAGTCAGGGCGAGCCGGGTCAGGTTTATGAAGCGGCAGGGCTCAGGCCCTTTTCCTGATCCGCATGAGCTTGAAGAAGCCGCCGGGAAACAGGGGCTTGAGCTCGACCACGTCCATGCGCCCGGTGGCGCGCGCCCAGGCCTCGACCCGGGACGCCTTGAAGGCCGAGCTCCACCCGATGGCCTTGACCACGGGCGAGGCCAGCTCCTCCAGGGCCGCGATGGGCCCCTTGGGCTGGCCCCAGTGGTTGGCGAGCACGATCTCGCCGCCGGGCCTCAGCACCCGGGCGAATTCGGTCAGGGCGACCTCCGGCTCCGGCACCAGGGTGATGATGAACTGGGCCGTCACCGCATCGAACATCTCGTCCGGGAAGCCGAGGCGGGTGACGTCCATCACCTGCAGGCTCTTCACATGGGCGAGCCCCCGCTTGTCCACCTTCTCCTGGGCCCGGCGCAGCATGTCCTCGGAGAGATCGACCCCATGGACCTCCGCATGTGCCGGGTAATAGCCCAGGGACAATCCCGTGCCGACGCCGGCCTCCAGGATCTTGGGGCCGCAGGCGACCGCCGCGTTCACGGCGGCGCGGGCGGCGGGTTCGGTCAGCTTGTCGTAGACGAGGTCGTAGATCGGGGCCCAACGCGCATAGGCCTTGCGCATCAGGGCCGTGGTCGCTCCATCGGTCATGCAGATTCCTTCGGTCGGTCAGGCCGCGGCGGCTTCGGCGGCTAGGCGGGCGATGGTGCCTCCGCCGAGCACGCGCGCCCGGGAGGCATCGCTCTCATAGATGACACAAGCTTGGCCGGGAGACACCCCGTCTTCCGCCGACAATAGCTCGACCGTGGCGCCGGTCCCCCTGGATCGCAGCACCGCCGGGCGGGGCTCGCGGGTGGAGCGGACCCGCACGGCCACCTCCATTCCCCTCTCGTCCAGGGATTCCAGGGGGAAATCCCCCAGCCAGTTCACGTCGGCGAGGCGGATCAGGCGGGTGGCCAGGGCCTCGCGGGGGCCCACCACGACGCGGGCCTCCTTGGCGTCGAGCCGGATCACGTAGAGGGGCTCGCCGGTGGAGAGGCCGAGCCCCCTCCTCTGCCCCACCGTGTAATGGATGATGCCCTCGTGGCGGCCGAGCACCCGGCCGTCCAGGTGGACGATCGCGCCGCCCCTGGCGGCGCCGGGCTTCAGGCGCTCGATGACGTCGCTGTAGCGTCCCTGGGTGACGAAGCAGATGTCCTGGCTGTCCGCCTTCTCGGCTACGGTGAGGCCGAACTCCCGGGCCAGCTCCCGGGTCTTCTCCTTGGGCAGTTCCCCTAAGGGAAAGCGCAGGAGGCCCAGCTGCTCCGGGGTGGTCGCATAGAGGAAATAGCTCTGGTCCCGGTCCGGATCGGCGGCCCGGTGCAGGGCGCGGCGTCCGTCCGGCAGGGCGCGGCTTGCCACGTAATGGCCGGTGGCGAGCACGTCGGCGCCCAGCTCCCGGGCGGTCTCCAGGAGGTCGCGGAACTTGATGGAGCGGTTGCACTCGACGCAGGGAATCGGCGTCTCCCCGGCCAGGTAGCTCTGGGTGAACCGGTCGATCACGGCCGTGCGGAAGCGCTCCTCATAATCGAGCACGTAATGGGGAATGCCGATGGCCTCCGCCACCCGGCGGGCGTCGTGGATGTCCTGACCGGCGCAGCAGGCCCCCTTGCGGTGGGCGGCGGCCCCATAGTCGTAGAGCTGGAGCGTGATGCCGATGACGTCGTAGCCCTCGCGCTTGAGCAGGGCCGCCACCACGGAGGAATCCACGCCGCCCGACATGGCAACCACGACGCGGGTCCTGGAGGGGTCGTTCGGGAGATCGAGTGAGTTGAGCATCGTTCCATCCAGAGGCGTCGTTCAAGGCGGCGCACGGGAGGGGCCAAAGTCCTTCTATAGCGATTGCCGGCGCAATCTTCCAGAGAAGTCCGCCGCGATAAGCCGATGTTAACGTTTAAGTCTAGAATGAGGCACTCTCGGCATCATGTTGATGGGCTTAGGAAAACATTAAGTCCCGCCGCGTAGTTTGATGCCGATCAAGGTCGTTGAATTTTTGTGTGAGCGTATCATGACCGAACCCCACCGCCCAAGGGTCAAGTATGTCATTGGGCCTGATGGCAGTCCTCTGACGATTGCCGATCTTCCTCCTTCCAGCACCCGCCGCTGGGTCATCCGCCGCAAGGCCGAGGTTGTGGCCGCCGTTCGCGGCGGCCTGCTAAGCCTCGAAGAGGCCTGCCAGCGCTATACCCTGACCACGGAAGAATTCCTGAGCTGGCAGATGTCCATCGACCAGCATGGCCTGGCCGGACTGCGCACCACCCGCATCCAGCACTACCGCCAGTAGCCTCCCTCGGGAGGGGAATCGGGGGCGCTGCTCAAGCGGAGCGGCGCCTCTTTCCTTTGGGCGGGAGGGCCTTTGCGTTTGTTAGGATATTCCTAACCATCAGGCTGCATAGCTTCCCTATCCTTTCGCCAGATGGGTCGAAGCCGTGCTCCATGCTCAAGAACCGCCGCCAGCCGCCCCTTCTCCCGATCAGCCGGCCGAAGACTTGAGGCGGATTCTCCTAGGCCGGACCATCGCCGACGTGGAGCGGCACCTGATTCTGGACACCCTCGTGTCCTGCCATGGCAACAGGACCCATGCGGCCAGGATTCTCGGCATCTCCATCCGCACGCTTCGCAACAAGCTGAACGAATACGTGGAGACCGGGATCAGGGTGCCGGAGCCGGGCGAGAAGCCGGCGCTGTCCTGAAAGCTCCTGCGCTCAGCGCTTCCTCAGCCACAGGCTGGTCTCGTGGGCGCCTGAGGGAAGTGGAAGCTCGGCGACAGCTCCTTCCGCTTTGCCTGGCAGGAGATCCCTTGCCGCATAATGGCTTGCGAACAGGGGCTCGAAGCCCCCGCCCTGCAGCAGGGCTCCCGCCAGGAGCTGCTCGTTGTAGGCCCGCCACGCCCAGGCCTCCGGATAGGCATAGGGCAACGTCACGTCATGGACATGGACGAGGACGCCCCCGGCCAGGCGCGGCAGGATGTCGAGGAAGAGGCGGTCCACGTCGGTGCCCGGCATGGCGATGTGGCTGGAATCGACGAAGAGGATGTCCCCGGCCTCCAGGACCCTGAACTCGGCCGGGTCCGCGTCCTGAAGCAGGACCGGCAGGTGCCGGACCTTGAGCCGGCTCAACGCCGCCCGGGGAGCCGGGTCGATGCAGGTGATCCGGGTGGGCAGGCCCCCGTCCGCCACCGCCTGGGCCATGAAGCGGGTGGAATGGCCGGAGCCGATCTCCACGATGCGGCGGGGCTTCGCCTGGCGGACGATGGCGTAGGCGGCCGCCGCGTCGAGGCGCGGGAACCAGGCCTGGTCGAATCGGGCCGGGCCCTCCCCGTCCCGGATCCGGCGCAGATCCCCCGCATGGGCCTCGATGGCCTCCAGGACGCCGTGAAAGCGCGGGTGCGCCGCCTCGAAGAGCGGGCGCAGGGCCGGATAATCGAGGGGCTTCACGCCCCCCGCATAGCGGTAGGGGATGAAGAAGCCCAGGCGCTTGAGGCCGAGCACCGTGGAGAGGCCGAAGCGCAGCCGTCTCAGGGCGGCCCGCAGGGGGCCGGTCACGTGAGAGGCGGGGGCGGCACCGAGCCGTTGCCGGCTCCCAGCCGGCTCTGCCAGGCGGTGGCGAGCTTCGCCCGCTCGAACATCACCACCACCACCAGGGACAGGGCGAACGGAATCAGCAGGTAGAACAGGCGGAACACGATGAGCGCCGCCAGCACGTCCGCCTTGGGGATGTCGGGCATGGCGGTCAGGAAGACCAGTTCGAACACCCCGAGGCCGCCGGGAGCATGGCTGACCAGGGCGGCCGAGAAGGAGGCCAGGAAGACGGCCAGCACCGTGAGGAAGCTGGGCTCGAGCCCGGCCGGCATGACGAAATAGATGATGCCCGCCGCTCCCAGCAGCTCCAGGGGCGCGGCCACGAGCTGGCGCACCATGATGGCCGGGCGCGGATATTCCAGCTTGTGCTTGCGGATCACGATGGGCGGCAGGTGCAGGATCGAGCCGGCCACGTAGAGGGCGACGAAGCCCAGCAGCAGGAAGCCGACGACCCGGGCCGTGGCGGGGTTGGTGATCGCCGAGGGCAGCAGGTCCTCGAGCCGGTGCAGCAGGGTCGGGTTGGCCGTGAGCACGACGCCGCCCAGCAGGATGGTGCCGAGCCCGAAGGTGAAGGAGCACAGCGCCACTAGCACGGCGATCTGGGCGGCGCTCAGGCCCTTCGACGTATAGGCCCGGTAGCGCACCACCGCGCCGGAAAACACCGAGGCGCCGATATTGTGCGACAGGGCATAGGTGGTGAACGAGGTGACCGAGACGAAGAACCAGGAGATGTGGCCGACGCCCAGGTGAAGCAGCGCGATCCGGTCGTACCAGGCCAGGGCCGCATAGGCCACCAGGGTGGACAGGCCCGCCAGGGCGTAGCGGTGGCCCGGCACCGCCGTCAGGCTGTCCCAGACGTCGTCGAGGGACAGGCCGCGAAGCTCGCGATAGAGAAGCCAACAGGACACGACCACCGCCAGAAGCCCGATCACGGGCCAGATGAACTCACGCGCATTCTTCATGGAGGCGGCTGGGCTCCTTCGTTGCCTTCTTCTGTGCCCATAATCCCCTTTGTCCGCAAGGGGAGAGTCGGCGGCTTGGCCATGACATAAAGTCCAATCGTCCACGGCTCCCGCAACCGCCCGAATTCCACGCCCGATCAGCCGGTTGCCCTCCCGCTCCGCTCATGGGAGACCGATGGCTCCATCCCCTGTCCGGAAGGCGACGCCGATGACGGCAAAGCACCCGCTGGCCCTCAACCTCGATGGCTATACCCCCCTGCCCCCGGGCAAGATCGCGGCGGTCGTCACCTATCTGGAGATGCGCGAGCGCCCTCGCCTGCCGCGGCTGCCCAAGCCCGAGGGCTGGTCCCTCCACCGGGTCAACCGGGATCGGGACCGCTACAGGGCCCTGTTCCGCCGGATCGGGGAGCCCTGGCTCTGGTTCAGCCGGGCCGTGATGCCCGACGCGGCCCTGGCCGCAATCCTCGACGACCCCCGGGTCGAGGCCCTGGCCCTCAACGACGGAAGCGCCGATATCGGCCTGCTGGAGCTCGACTTCCGGCCCCGGCGCGAGGCCGAATTGAGCTTTCTCGGGGTCGCGCCGGACAGCATCGGCAGGGGCGCGGGACGCTTCCTGATGCGCGAGGCGATCCGCCGGGCCTTCGCCAGGCCGATCGCCCGCTTCTTCGTCCATACCTGCTCCCTCGATCATCCGGGGGCGCTCGCCTTCTACCTGCGCTCGGGCTTCACCCCCTACCGGCGCGCGGTCGAGGTGGCGGACGATCCCCGGCTTCTCGGCTTCCTTCCCCTGGAGGCCGCCCCGCATGTGCCGGTCCTGGGGCCCGCCAAACGAAAAGGACGCGCCACGAGGTGACGGGTCCCAAGACCCGGGCTCATCGCACCGATCTCATCCTTGTAACTTGCTGAGGAGGTGCGCAACACCGTCTCGAAGGATGATCCAGAGGATGCGGAAACGCGACGCATCTCCCTCTCCCGGGTGGGAGAGGGTTAGGGGTGAGGGAAGGCCATTTCCGCGAAGAGCACAGGCGGTGGCGAGCGGAAGCGTCGGCGCTTTACTGAAGAACCGTCCTGCCCTCACCCCTGCCCCTCTCCCACACGGGAGAGGGGATTAGCGCTGCGTCTCCGGCGTTCCCTGGATCATCCTTCGAGACGCCCACTGCGTGGGCTCCTCCGGATGAGGTGTGCGAGACGGCCTTCGGCCTCACGGCATGCGGCCAAGACGGAAAAGGGCCGGCTCCACCCCGGTGGAACCGGCCCCTGCAAATGTCGAGGAAAGGGGATCAGGCGGAAGCGCGCATGGGGCGGGGCTGGCCGGCCTGGCTGATCGCGGCGTCGAGGGAGCGCTCCCGATCCTCCAGGCTCTCGGCCTTCTTGAGTTCCTCGAAAGCCTCGCCGAGTTCGGCCTTCGCGTCGTCGAGCTGGGTCTGGAGGTTCTGAGCCGATTGACGAAGGTTGTCCCGCCGCTGGGCAGCCGCGCGGGCATAGGTCGGATAGGCGAAGTGATTCGGATCGGCGATCCCGGCCTTCTGCTCCTCCGCCGAGATCTCCCGGTCGAGGTCAGCCGCCATGCGGTTGAACTCGGCGATCATCATCTCGATCTGCGCCACCCTGCGACGTTTCTCGTCGACCTGAAAGCGCTTGAGGCGGATGAGCGTATCCCGCGACTTCATCTTGATTCAACTCCACAGGTCGCTGTTTCACGTGCCCCTCGGATCGCTCAGTTATCCGCCGGACAGACACACCATTGCATGGGCAGGTTGACCTTTCCTTACCGGGCCGGATGAAAAACCGCTGCAGGAACAATTCCATCGGCCGAAATGCCTCTGACGGCGGCCATCTCGAGCGGGTTCGTCAACCTTTCGTTTACCGGTTTCGTTAACACTGTGCGGGTCACGGCCGCGGCCCTCTCGGGCCTGAGCCGGATGCGAACGAAAGGCTTCGTTCGCAAGCTTTCCACGGTGTGACGCGGTTCCGTATGGTGACCCAGAATCCACAGGACGGTCGTCGGGCGCGACGGATTGGCAGGGCCAAGTCGTTAAGCGCTTGCATGGCTGAATCAGGGTTTGTTAACCATTCTGCATTAGCGTTTCGAATCAGTTCAAAAGGCGTTCGCCACGGGCCCTGTGGCGAAGGGGCGGCTTTTCGGGGCCTGCGGGCTCATGGGCAGGGGCTGGGGAACAGACATGCGCGTACTTCTGATTGAAGACGATAGCGCCACCGCGCGGAGCATCGAGCTGATGCTGAAGTCCGAGAACTTCAACGTCTACGGGACGGATCTCGGCGAAGAGGGCGTCGACCTCGGCAAGCTCTACGACTACGACATCATCCTTCTCGATCTGAACCTTCCCGACATGTCGGGCTACGAGGTTCTGCGGACCCTGCGCGTCGCCAAGGTGAAGACGCCGATCCTGATTCTCTCCGGCATGGCCGGCACGGAGGACAAGGTGCGGGGCCTCGGCTTCGGCGCCGACGACTACCTGACCAAGCCGTTCCACAAGGACGAGCTCGTGGCCCGCATCCACGCCATCGTGCGCCGCTCCAAGGGCCATGCCCAGTCGGTGATCACCACCGGCGATCTGGTGGTCAACCTGGACACCAAGACCGTGGAGGTGGGCGGCGCCCGCGTGCACCTCACCGGCAAGGAATACCAGATGCTGGAGCTGCTCTCCCTGCGCAAGGGCACGACCCTCACCAAGGAGATGTTCCTGAACCACCTCTATGGCGGCATGGACGAGCCGGAGCTCAAGATCATCGACGTGTTCATCTGCAAGCTCCGCAAGAAGCTCGCCAACGCCTCGCAGGGCAAGAACTACATCGAAACCGTCTGGGGCCGCGGCTACGTGCTGCGCGAGCCGAGCGAGACGGACCAGCGCATCGCCGTGTAAAGAGCCATCGAATCGCCTGCGGAACAGCCCGGCTCGACGCCGGGCTTTTTCATTGGCAACGCGAATCCCCTCTCCCATGTGGGAGAGGGGCAGGGGTGAGGGCAGGACGGTGCAGGATAGAAACCTGCGCTTGACCCTACTCCGCTCACCACCAGCTGTGCCTTCTTCGGAGAGGGCCTTCCCTCACCCCTAACCCTCTCCCACTCGGGAGAGGGAGATCCGTCGCGGCTCCCGCGCGATCTGCATTCCTGTTCGAGACGCCGCCGCAGGTCGAGCGGCGTATTGAAATGATGCGGACGATGCTTCAAGCCGGCCTACGCCGCCGCCGCGCGGATCGTGACCTCGTCGCCGTCGAGGCTGAAGGCGGTGGTCATGCGGGAGGCGCGGGCCACCATGCCGGCGTAATAGACCTGGATGCCGTGGGCGTCGATGGCGCCGCTTTCCGAATCGCCCGCCAGCAGGGCTTCCGCATGGGCCGGGATGCGGGCGTTGAGGCCCTTGGCCCGGATGAGGAACTCGCAGGCCTCCTGGTCGCCCGAGACCGCCACGGAAATCGCCCCGCCGCGGGGGATCGCCGTGGTGGCGATCATGATCAGGTTGAGCAGGAGCTTGACCCGGTTCTTGGGGAACAGCAGCCGGGGGGAGGACCAGGAGAAGCTGATCTTGTCGTCGAGGAAGAGCCCGCGGGCCACCTGCTCCGCGTCGCTCAGGTCAATGGAGGCGCCCGCCGAGCCGGCCGCCCCGAAGGCGAGCCGGGCGAATTGCAGGCGGGCCGAGGCCTGCCGGGCGCTCTTCTCGATGAGCTCGAGGGCGAATTCGCGCATGGAGGGGTCGTTGTCGTCCTCCAGGACCTCGAGGCCATTGACGATGGCGCCCACGGGCGAAATCACGTCGTGGCAGACGCGCGAGCAGAGAAGGGCGGCGAGGTCGAGGGCATCGAGGGAGATCGTGGCCATAAGGGCTCCGGAAGGACCGTGGGGGTCGGCTGCATCGTCATGACGTCGGGATGTCGACGCCCATGGGTAGAGCCGAACGGGAAAGAGAACATGAACCGGATACCCGGCAACGAGTTCTTTGAAAAGCGGGCAAAGGATTCCATAGCCCCCAAAGGATTCGACTCTTTCCTGGCGAACGGGCACAAAGGCATGATGCGTCTCGATGATCAGAATCCGGATGAGATCGCCGAAAGGCTGGCCGCCATCGCCTGGGAGGCCGGGCGGATCCTGCGCGGGATGGAAAGCGCCCTGATCGACAAGCGCATCAAGGACGACGGAACCCCCACCACGGCGGCGGACCTGGCGGCGGAGCGCCTGATCATCGAGCGCCTGGGCGAGGCCTGGCCCGGGGTGCCGGTGGTGGCCGAGGAAACCGCCAGCACCGCCCATCCGGCCGAGTTCTTCTTCCTGGTCGATCCCCTGGACGGCACCGGGGACTTTATCCACGGGACCGGCGAGTACAGCGTCAACATCGCCCTGATCGGCGGCAGCAGGCCCCTTGCGGCCGTGGTCTCGGCTCCCGCCATGGGACAGGTCTGGATCGCCGGCAATATGGCCCGCATGAGCGCCCTCCCGGCCGGCCCCGAGGGCGGCTTCAACTGGCGCGAGATCCGGGTCCGGCCCGCCCCCGAGCAGGACCTCGTCGCCCTGGTGAGCCGCCGCCACGGGGACATCGCCACGGAGGCCTGCCTGTCGGTCCTGTCCATCGGAACCCGGCGCATGGCCTCCTCCGCCCTGAAATTCTGCCTCATCGCCTCCGGGGAGGCCGACGTCTACGTGCGCTGCGGCCCGACCATGGAATGGGACACCGCCGCGGGCGACCACATCCTGTGCCGGGCGGGCGGCAGCGTGGTGGGGCCCGGCAGCGTGCCCCTCACCTACGGCCATGAGGACAGGGGCTACCGCAACGGCGCCTTCGCGGCCATCGGCGACACCGCCCTGGCCCCGCGCCTCGACCTGCCGGCCGCCGCCGCCTGACCCCCCCTTGTATGGTTGACCCTGCGTCAATAAAAAGCTGGCCCATAGAGGAATTGTTAGGGTTGACGGCCGTAAGCTCAGGCTCCTTTGGAGGCCTTCCGGCCCGTGCCGGAGAGCTCACTGGCTCATGCGAGGAGATAGCCCATGCGCTCCCAGTATCAGGTTCTTGCCGCGGCCGCCTTGGCGGCCCTCGTCGGCGCCCTTCCCGTCTCGGCTTCGGCCCAGGGCGTTCAGCGCACCTATGCGACCAATCCGGACCCCAGCTCGTTCCGGTCGAGCGAGCTGGTCGAATCGGGGCACCAGTTCTTCGGCTCCGCCTCCCGCGGCCTGGCGCTGGCGGTTCAGGAGGCCACCCGCCGCTGGGGCGAGCCCAACGGCTACATCCTCGGCCAGGAGGCGTCCGGAGCCTTCTTCGGCGGCCTGCGCTACGGCGAAGGCAAGCTCTTCACCCGCAATGCGGGCCAGCGTCCGATCTTCTGGCAGGGCCCGTCGCTCGGCTTCGACATGGGCGGTGAAGGCGCCCGCACCATGATGCTGGTCTACAACATGCCCTTCACCGAGGCGATCTATAAGCGCTTTGCGGGGGTGGACGGCTCGGCCTATTTCATCGGCGGCTTCGGCGTCACCGCGGTAGCCGCGGACGAGATGGTGGTGGTGCCGATCCGGGCCGGCATCGGCGCCAGGCTCGGGGTCAACATCGGCTACCTGAAGTTCACCCCCGACCCGACCTGGAATCCGTTCTAGCGTCGCGTCCGGCGCAAAACGGAATCCTCGGCGCGGCGGCGGACGGGCCCTGCGGCGAGGATTCGATTCCGCGGCGGTGGAAACAATCCTGGAATGCGCTACAACCGGCGTTCCGGAGCGTGATGGCTCTGGAAAGCCGCGCTGGCACAAGGCATGGTGCTTGGGCGTTACCGGTCAGGCACCTTGGAGTTTGCGTCCGCGTGGTTGAAAGCATCATGATCTTCGCGCTGGGGTTCGTCGCCGCATCCCTCATCGCGCTCCTCATCATCCCGGCCATCAACGCCCGCGCGGAACGCCTCGCCCGGCGCCGGGCCGAGGCGCTTTTCCCCATGTCGATCTCCGAGCTGACCGCCGAGAAGGACCACCTGCGGGCGGAATTCGCCGTCCTGCAGCGGCAGATCGAGCGCAAGGCCGAAGACGCGCTCGCCGCCAGGCACCAGAGCATGGAGGAGCTTGGACGCCGCGCCGTTCGCATCGACGCCCTCGAAAGCACGCTTTCCGAGCGCGACCAGACCATCACGCTGCTCGAAGGGAGCCTGTCCGACACCCAGGAGCGGCTGAACGCCGTCGAGGAGGAGCTGGCCGGGATCAGGATCCAGCTCTCCGGCAACCGGGCGGCCCTGGAGGCCCTGGAGGCTGCCCATGGGGCGACCCTGGACGAGTTGTCGAATACCCGCATGGAGCTCGAATCGGTCCAGAAGGACCGCACCGAGATCGGAACCACCCTGATCGAGGCACAGGAGCGCCTCGCCACGCTGGAGGCGGAATACGGCGATGCGGACGGGCGCCTGTCGGCGGCCCTGAGCGAGCTCGACACCAAGCGCATCACCATCTCGGACCTGGAAACCCGCCTGATGACCCAGACCGCCCGCGGCAACGATTTCGAGCGGGCGCTGGGCGAGCGCCACAGCCAGCTCTCCGACGAGCGCAAGCGCCTGGCGGAGCTGGCCCGGAGCCTTGCGGCCGAGCAGGAGCGCGGGCTGATCCTGGAGCAGCGCATCCGCGAGATCGAGGCCGAACGGGACGAAGTCCGCGGCCCGGCGGCGCCCGCCGCCAATCTCGACGAGCGCAACGAGGAGCTGCGCCGCCGCATCACCGAGGTGGCCGACCAGGTGATGAAGAACGGCGGCGAGCCGCGCCAGACCGGCAAGTTCCAGGACCGCAGGCGGCGCAGGTCGGCCCAGGCCGCTTCCTGAGCCCGGGTCGCCGGGGCCTATTTGGGATCGACGGTCGGGTTTCCGCCGGGGCTTCCGGGCGGGCGGATGACCGGGGTGGTGCCGGGGTCGGGCACCGGCGGCCTCACGCTCATGTCGGGCGCGCCCGTGTCCCCCGGCCGGATGACGCCGTCGCTCGCCTGCAGCTTGTCGCTGAGGGTGCCGGTGGAGCCGGTCGCGGAGGGCTCGCCCAGGGTGGGCCCGCCGGGCTCGACCTTTTCGGCGGGCATCTGGTTCAGGGGCGGCATGTTGGGAGCCTGCTGCTGCAGGACGCCGGGGTTCTGCGCCCAGGCGGCCGTTGCGCCGCCTGCCAGAATGATGGACAGGATCAGGACTCGCTTCATGGGTCGCTCCTTGTTCGGAAAGGCAACGGGGGACCCAAGGGCAGGTTCCGTGCGGGCTACTCGGCCGCGAGGGCCGGGGCGGCCGCCATAGCGAGATAGAGTTCGCGCAGCCTCCGCGTGAGCGCGCCGGGCCGGCCGTCGGCCACCGGCCGGCCGTCGATGGACACCACCGGCAGGACGAAGTTCGAGGCGCTGGTGAGAAAGGCCTCGGCGGCCTCATAGGCCTCCGCCACCGTGAAGGGGCGCTCCTCCAGGGCGATCCCCGTTTCGGCCGCGAGCCGGAACAGGGACTGGCGGGTGATGCCGGGAAGAATGGCCTGGGAGAGCGGCCGCACCACGATGCGGTTCTCCCCCGTGATGATGAAGGCGCTCGACGAGCCGCCCTCGGTCACGTAACCGTCCTCCACCATCCAGGCCTCCTGGGCTCCGGCGTCCTTGGCGGCCTGCTTGGCCAGAACTTGGGCGAGGAGGGAGATGGATTTGATGTCGCGCCGGGCCCAGCGCTGATCCGGCACGGTGATCACGGCGATCCCCGTCTGGGCCGCCGGCGCATGGACGATGGCCTTGGCCTGGGTGAACATGGCGATGGTGGGCCTCGCGTCCTCGGGGAAGAAGAAGTCCCGCTCCGCCGCCCCGCGGGTGACCTGGAAGTAGACGAACCCCTCGGCCATGCCGTTGCGGCGCACGATCTCCTCCTCGAGGGCGGTCCACTCGGCCCTGGTATGGGGATTGGGGATGCGAACCTCCCGCAGGGAGCGCTCCAGGCGCTCCAGATGGGCCTCGTTGTCGATGAGACGCCCGTCCAGCACGCCCACTCCCTCGTAGACGCCGTCCCCGAACAGGAAGCCGCGATCCATGAAGGGCACCCGGGCCTCCTCCACGGGAAGGAAGGAGCCGTTCAGGAAGACGATGCGGGACATGAGAGCTCCGGATGCGCTGAAACGATGAAACCTTGGCCGTGGCCGCTAGGCAGCCGCAGGGCCGGATCTATAATGAACCCTACCGCTCCAGGGCCGATAGGTACCCCCATCATGAAATGGACGCCACTTCTCATTTCGGCGCTGCTGCCGCTTCTGCTGATCGCCTCCCCCCAGGGGGCCCTGGCGTTCGAGCCGCCGCAATCCTGGTATGCGGATCGGGGCTACGCCGCCCCGGCGGGAATGCGCATCGTCGCCTGCCACGGCTATGGCTGCGCGCGCCGGATGGAGATGTTCATGGACGAGGGCCTGATGAGCCGGGTCGGCGCGGCGCTCAGGGCGGGGCGGGGGTCGCCCGAGGCGGAACGGCGGGCCCTGGGCGAAGCCGTGCGGGCCTATACGGCCTATCTGGCGGCATCCTTCGGGAGCGATCCGGACCTCCCGCGCTCGCCGCCCCATCTGTCGGGCGTTGCCGGGCAGATGGATTGCGTGGACGAGACCACCAACACCACGAGCCTGCTTCTGGTGCTGGAGGCGCAGGGATGGCTGGTCCATCACCGGGTCGAGCGCCCGCAGTCGCGGGGGCTTTTCATCGACGGGCGCTACCCGCACGTGACCGCCATCGTTGCGGAGAAGCGGACCGGCCGGGAATGGGCCGTGGACCCCTGGACCAGGGCTCCGGGCCAGAGGCCGGATATCCTGCCGCTGGAACGGTGGCGGCAGGAATCCTGACAGGAGAGCTTATTTCAGGTGCTGGGCGAGATGCTTGTTCATCTCGAACATGGTGACCTTCGGCTTGCCGAAGATCGGCTTGAGCTTGTCGTCGGCCAGGATTTCCCGCTTGTTCTCCGGGTTCTGCAGGTTGTTCTTCTTGATGTACTCCCACATCTTGCTCACCACCTCGCCGCGGGGCAGCGGGCTGGAGCCCACGATGACCGCCAGCTCCTTGGACGGCTGCAAGGGCTGCTGAAGAGCGTTGGGCTTGGACCCAGCAGCCTTCTTGGCCCCCGCTTTGGCTGCAGGCTTCTTCGCACCGGCTTTTCCGTCAGTCGTCTTGGTCGGCATGTATTCCTCCGGGAATGGTATGGGAAAGCTTGTCGTCAGCCTGCGTGTCGGCCCCGAGAAGCCCATTGAGCAGCCCCTGTCTCAGCATCCGGAGGCCGCTCTTCAAGCCTCCGCTCCCGATAGGGCAGTCAATTCCGGCAGAGCTTATGTCCGCTTCTCGCCGTCAGCAAGAGAGAGACGACCTTGGATTCAGGCTGTTCTGGGGAAAGGCACGATCTTCCCGGCGCCCGAAGGGGCCTGGTCGGGCTTGGAGCGGTAGGAGCCCCGGATGCGCTCCGCCGCGGAATGGACATGGGAGACGATGGATTCGTTGGGGCAGGGCTTGGCCAGGAAGGCCGCTCCCGGGGGCAGATCCCCCTGCTCGGGCCATCGCCGGCCGGACATGATCAGGATCTCGATATGGGGCCAGGATTCATGAACCTGGCGGGCAAGCTCGTAGCCGTCGCAGGGGCCGGGCATGTCCACATCGGTCAGGAGGACGTTCACCGGCAGCCCGGCTTCCAGGATGACCTGGGCCTCGGCGGCATTGGAGGCCTCCACCACCTTGAAGTCGGCCTCTTCGAGAAGCTCCGAAACGAAGAGGCGGATCAACGGCTCGTCTTCAACCAAAAGAACTGTGGACTGATTACCGGGCATGAATTCGCAACTCGCAGATAACAGCCACCAACGCCCTAGGCGAGGGAGAGTTCCCCGCAAGGGGATGCGCCGCGGATCGGGGGTTAGACTTTAGGGGGAGGCCTTTTCAGGGGACCAAGAGCGCTTCCATCTCACCCGAGGGCATTCCACCCCGGCCTACATGCCGGGCCAGCCCTTCGGAGGCGATGTTCTTCAGCTTGGCCTCCACCTCGAAATCCGTCCAGGCGAGATGGCGCCCGACCCAGTCGTTGACCGCCTCGTTCCACATGAGGTCCGAATGGGCCCGCAGGTCCCGCGGCTTGATCCCCGCCGCCACGAGGGCCCGGAAATCCGGACGGGCGTGGATGCCGGGATCGGGCAGAAGGTCCTCCCGGGACACGCTGATATGGCTGATCGGCCGGACGCCGCGCCAGGACGCGGCGATCCGCCCGATCCGTTCATCCTCGGGCTCGATGTACTCGCCCTCGCTCTTGATCCAGTGGTGGTGCAGATCGAGAACGAGGGGCACGACGTCCGCGAGCGGCAGGAGATCGTCGAGGCCGAAGCTGACCTCGTCGTTCTCGATGGTGATTAGGTTCCGGGCCGTTTCGGACAGGCGCCCGATGCCGCCCCGGATGCCCTCCGCGCCAACGGCCTTGGCTCCGCCGTGGATGTTGATGTGCGCCCCATGGGGATGCCAGCCGCCGCCGTAGCCCATGAGGCTCATCACCTCCGCATGGTACTCGAACTCCGCCACCCCGTTGGCCATGGCCGAGGGATTGGCCGAGGCGATGACGCAGAACTGGCCGGGATGCATGCTGAGCCGCACCCCGCCCTCCCGAGCGAGGCGGCCGGCCGCCGCCAGCTCATCCTCGATCAGGCGGCGCAGGTCCGGGTCCCGGTAGAAGTCCCGGCAGGAGGGATGGGTATAGCCGGGCAGGAGATCGCTCGACAGGCGGTGAAGGCGCTCAAGGGCCGGGCGGCCCGCCACATGGGCGATCTGCCGCCGAAACGCCCCCAGGTTATGGGAGACCACCGCGGCAAGCTTGTCGAAGGCCGCCTTGGGCTCGAGGCGCCCGAGATAGGCCATGGTCACCGTGCCGACGTTCATCTGCCGCGCGGTGTCGGCAGCGCCATCCTCGGGGACGTACTTGCAGCAGAAGCCAAGGCGGGGATCAGGCATGAGGGGAACATCGCATGCGAACGGGGCTCCGGCCATGCGGCGCCGCCACGCGGGTCAATGGCATGTGAGCGTGCCGGCCGCGACCTGCTCGAGGGACCTGAGGATGGTCCGCTCCTCGAAGGGCTTGGGAATGAACGCCGCCTGCCGGAGGGACGAGGGCAGATCGGCGGGGTGCGAGGCCGACACGAAGGCGAACGGGATGCGCCGCGCCGCCAGCTGGATGGCAAGCCCGAAGCTCTTGCCGCCGACCACGTCCACGTCGAGCAGGGCGTAGTCGAAGCCGTCCTCGAGATGCGCGTAGGCTTCCGTGAGCGAGCCGAACAGGCCTGCGACCTGGTGCCCTTCCCTCTCGAGAAGCGCCTGCAGATCGAGGGCGATGAAGGGATTGTCCTCTAGAATGAGAATACGCACGGCCAATCTCCATCCTCTGGCCCTTTGGGGGACCACCTGTCGCGCACATTGTCTGGTGAAGGACGCAACTCTGTTCGAAGCATAGGAGGAACCACATCCGGCCCCGCTTGTTCCCGCGATCCCCGAAATCCCCGCGACTTCGTGATGTGGTGGTTAAGGAACCATGACCTGCCCGCGGATCGCAGAAGCGCGCGGACGCCCGTTCTCCCGCGGAAGGCTTGAAAGCGGGGCCCTTCGATCCCACATCGGGATCAACTCGGTGGCGTCAGTCGCCGCCGGATGCGGTCACGATGCCGAAACGATGACGCCGGATGTACGCGCATCGTTTCGCCGTGGCCGTTGCTTTTTGCGCCCCCGCCATCATGGTCCCCGCAAAGAAAAGCGCCGGCTGATGCCGGCGCTTTCTTCGTTGAGGCTTTCGGTTTCGTCAGTGACGGTTGGCGTCGGGCCTGAACTCGCTGTCGTGGCGGCTGAACTGCGCATCGTCGCCGCTGAAGTTCTCCTCCACGTATTCGCGGCCGCGGCTGGCCGCCTCGCGGGCGTAGCGCATGCCCTGGTTGCGAACCTCGTCCGCCCATTCGCCGAACACTTCGTTCTCGCGGCGGGTGCGGGGCAGGAGAGCGCCAAGCAGAAGGCCGGCCGCGAGGCCGACGAGGCCGACCACCATGGGGTTCTCCGCCACGTAGCTCTGCACGCCGCCGCGGACATTGCCGAAGTGCTGCGCCGAACGGCCACCCATCTTGCTGGCCCGGCGGCGCTGCTGCTCGTAGGTGCCCGAGGCCCAGTCGGACACGCTCTCATAGGTGTCCCGCGCCCATTCGGATGCGCCCTCATAGACCTGCTCGGCCTTCTCACGCACCTGCTCGGCGGTCTGCTGAGCCTCGTCGGCCATCGATCCGCCCTGACCCTGGCCGCCGGCCTGGGAGCCCTGCTGCGAGGACTGGCCCTTGGACTGCTGGCCACCGCTTTGGCCGCCTGCCTGACTGCCTGCCTGTCCGCCACCCATGGAGGTGGAACCCGCGGAAGCAGAGCCCTGCCCGGCCTTGGAGGCATCGTGGGCGTGCGGCATGGGCGCTTCGCCGATGTTGCCGACGGAGGTGCCGGCCGAAACCTTTCCGCCAGGTCCGGTGTCGCCGCCGGCCTGTTTGCCAGCCGAAGGGGTCTTGCCGGTTTCGTTCTTCGTATCAGCCATAGGAAGCTCCTGTTTCGTTCGTTAGATGCGGGTGCCGACGGTGGTGCGGGGGCGCTCCTCGAACACGTCGTCCGAGGCGGGAAGCGGCGCCGTGTCCGACAGGCCCGACGTAACGTCCGTTGCCGTGCCCGCGCGCTGGATACGCATGTCTTCCACTTCGTTCGCCCAATCCTGGTCGCCGGCGAAATCGTCAGCAGCCGCAAGGCCGATCGGCCGCTGGACGATCACGGGCTTGCGGCCCAGGCGGTAGGCGAGAAGGCCGATCCCCATCGCCACGAGCATGACGGGAACCGGGTTGCGCCTGATCGTTTCCAGCACGTTGTCGAAGAGGGGTGCGTATTGACCCTTCCGGGCCGTGCCCAGCATGTCGTCGACGACACCGGACATGGTCATCTTGCCCTGGAGCCGGTCGATGGTGAGATCGAGCTTCGCCCGGCTCTGCTCGATGTCTCTCTCCAAGTCCTGCAGGTCCTGTGTCATCCCGTCACCCTTTCGGACAGCACTTCCGCATCGCGCTTGAGCGAACGCATGGTCCGCTGCGGCGTCAATGTGGATGCCGACATGGCGTGTCGGCCGTAAAGCCCCAGCCCGATGGCGATGGCAGCCATGAGGGCCCCGACGATCAGCGCCGCGAGCGCCTCTGAATCAAGAACCCGCGCCAGCCACTCGACGAGGGACTCGGTGAACAGCATGACGGCCGCAATCGCGAAGACCGCAGCCGCCACCACCATCGCGAGGCCGATGAAGAGCGTTCGGACGTTCTGCGTGATCTCGGTGCGGAAGAGCGTGAACTCCTTCTGCGCCAGATCGGTCGATTCCCGCAGGGCCTCGCCGACGAGGCCCTGGATGGTTTGATTGTTGCTGTCCTGCATGGCTGCTCTCCGTCAGGCTCCGGTCTGGGCCTGCGGACGCTGCCCCTGCTGCGGGCGCTGCCCCTGCTGCGGGCGCTGCCCCTGCCGCGAGCGGCCCTGGCCGGCGCGGACCGCGCCCGATCCGGCCTGGTCCTGCCGCATGTCCTCGGCCGTGCTCTTGACGAAGCGGGCCGTGAGGAAGCCGATGGCGACGGACACCGCCGCCACGGTGGCGGGACGGCGGCGGATCACGTCCTCGAAATCGTTGAAGATATCCGAGAAGCTGCGCTCGCGAATCGACTCGGCCAGCTGCTCGAGGCCTTCGGCCGCGCTGTCCACCACGGCGCGGATGTTGGGCCGCTCGTCGAAGGAGCGGGTGGATTCCCTCAAGGTGGTGGCGAAATCGGCCACCGATTGCGCGACGTCGCCCTTGCGGCGATCCACGTAGTCCGTCGCCTGCTCGCGCGCCGAGTCGATGAAGAAGCGGCCGCGCTCCACGGCGGCGCCCGCCATCTCGCTCACGTCGCCCCTCAGGGCATCCCAATCCTCGGCGCCGTTGTCCTGCTGCCGGTTGCTGCTGTCTTGCTGTCCCACGCCCATGGCCAACCTCTCTTAATCGTGGGGGAGTAACCATTTGAAGCGCGGCAGGTTCCGAAGGGCCCCGAAGCCTTGTTGCGCAAACCCCGTCAGCGCCTCCCGTGCAACGTTCAAACCGCCCCGGCGTTCATCTGCCATGGCAGGGGACGATCGGATGAGCAGGGCCCGATGAGCGATGCGGTTGCGGCGCGGGTGAACGAACATCGCTCGGGCGAGACGGGGCGGGGCCGGGCCGCGAGGCGCCCCGGCCACATCCCGTGGCTCGGCTGGAAGGACATCCTCTACCGGGTCATGGACGAGATCTGGCAGGACCGGATCGGCACGATCGCCGCGGGCACCACCTTCTTCATCCTGCTGTCGCTCTTTCCCGCCCTGGCGGCGCTCGTGTCCCTCTACGGCCTCGTCGCCGATCCCGCCCGCATCGGCGCCCATCTGGACATCCTGCGCGGCCATGTTCCGGCAGGGATGATCGACCTGATCGGCGGCGAGCTCCAGCGCCTGACCGCCAAGCGGGAAAGCACCCTGGGCTTCGGCTTCATCCTCGGCATCCTGCTCGCCCTGTGGACCGCCAACAGCGGCATGAAGGCCCTGTTCGACGCCCTCAACGTCGCCTACGGGGAGACGGAGAAGCGCGGCTTCTTCAGGCTGCTGTTCATCTCCTTCGGCTTCACCCTGGGCGGCATCCTGTTCTTCGTTCTGGCCCTCAACATCGTCGTGGGCATCCCCCTGGTCATGACGTTCCTGCACCTGGGGCCCCTGGGGGACGCGGTCGTGACCGTGCTTCCGGCCCTGCTGATGCTGGGGATCGCCATCGTCAGCCTGGCCTTGCTCTACCGCTACGGCCCGAGCCGCTCCGCGCCGAAATGGCGCTGGATCACCCCCGGGTCCGTGACCGCGGCCGTCATCTGGTGGATCGGGTCCGCCCTGTTCTCCTGGTACGTGGCGAATTGGGGCGATTATTCCGCCACCTACGGCTCGCTCGGCACCATCGTGGGCGTGATGATGTGGATCTACCTGTCCATGTGGATCGTGCTGGTGGGGGCGGAGCTCAACGCCGAGATCGAGCATCAGACGGCGCAGGATACGACCCGGGGTCCCGACAAGCCCCTCGGGGATCGCGGCGCGGCCATGGCGGACGAGGTGGGGGAAGCCCGGGCCTGACCCGATGCCGCCTAGCCCGCGGAGGCCAGCCAGTCCACGAGGTCGGCCACCTTCCGGCGCGCCTCCTCGTCCTTGAGGCGCATGAAGCCCCGCACGAGCCGGTCGCTTTCCGGGATCGTCATGAACTCGGCCATGACGCTGTCGCCGGAGGCGCCGCCGCAGCGCAGGCCGGGCAGCCCCTCGAAGAAGAACTCGATGCTCACGTCCAGGATGCCGGCGATGTGGAGAAGCCGGCTCGCCCCGATGCGGTTGGCCCCCTTCTCGTATTTCTGGACCTGCTGAAAGGTGAGGCCGAGGGCGTCGGCAAGCTTCTCCTGGCTCATCCCGAGCATGACCCGCCTCGCCCGGACGCGGCCGCCGATATGTCTGTCAATGGGGCCTGGCGACTTCTTCTGCACACGTGTCTCCTATCCATTCGCCCCAGCGTAGCAGGATTGACCCGTTTCCAAAACTAAAAGTAGCATTATGATGTTATACACGTATAAATAGGACGCCCGCCAGGAGGCACAGGAGGCATTTGTGTCGACCCGCAGCTTTGACCACGCGACAGAGGCTTTCGAGTTCATCGAAAAGCTCGATGGACTGGCAACGCCGCAAGACGTCATCGACGCCATGGAGGGGTCCTTCTCCCTGTTCGGCTTCGAGAACTTCATCATCACCGGCCTGCCCAACCCCAAGGAAAGGTTCGATCAGGTCGTGGTCCTGAAGAAATGGCCCATGGGGTGGTTCGACATCTACGCCAGGGAGGACTACATCCGGGTCGACCCGATCATCAGGTTGTGCCGGAAGACCGTTCAGCCTTTCGAATGGTCCGAAGCCCCCTTCGACCGGGTTCTGGAGCCGCGCGCCGCGGAGGTCATGGACCGGGCCACGGATTTCAGGATGAGGCAGGGCTTCTGCCTGCCCATCCACGGCATCAACGGCTACGAGGCCTGCCTGTCCATGAGCGGGGTCGACCTCGACCTGTCCTCCCGGACCAAGCCCGCTCTCCACCTCATGACCATGTATGCCTTCGAGCGGGCGCGCCAGCTCCTGAGCCCGGGAGTCCATCGCGGTCCGGACCTCCTGACCCCGCGGGAGCGCGAAATCCTCCTCTGGGCGGCGGCGGGCAAATCCGCCGCCGATACCGGGGGCATCCTCGGGATCACGGAACGGACCGTGACGGCCCACATCGCCAGCGCGTGCCAGAAGCTCGACGCCACCAACAAGACGCAGGCCGTGGCGCGGGCCATGCAGTACCGTTTGATCAACTTGTGATCGCCACCCTGTAATTTCCTACAATACCCCTCCCCGTCCGCCTGCGTGACAATCCTCCATAAAAAAACGGGAGGGCCTCGATGACGCGCATCCATGTGGTGACAGGGGACAACAGGCATCTTTATGGAGACGAGTTGCAGCAATACTTCCGCCTGCGGCACGACGTGTTCGTGGAGGAGCGCGGCTGGAAGGATCTGCGCCGCCCGGACGGGCTGGAGATCGACCGCTACGACATTGAGCACGCCGTCTACCTGCTCGCCATCGACCGGGAGCGGGTCGTGGGAGGGCAGCGGCTCTATCCCACCCTCCTGCCCCATATGATCAGCGACGTCTTCGCCCATATGGCGGGGCGGGGCATTCCCAGGGCCTTCGACATCTTCGAATGGACCCGGTATTTCGTGGTCAGGGAAAGGCGGACCGGGCGGACCGATTGCCGGCTCCTGGCCGCCGTCCAGGAATTCTGCCTCGACGAGGGCATCTCCGAGCTCACCGCCGTGGTCGAAATGTGGTGGCTGCCGCGCTGGCAGCAGGCGGGCTTCAAGGTTCGCCCTCTCGGGCTCCCCACGGTGGTGGAAGGACAACCCTGCATCGCCGCGGCGATTCAGATCTCGCCGGAGAGCCTGGACCATGTGCGGGGGCTGGCGGGGCTGCGGAGCGAAGGCCTCGTGCGGAGCGGCCGCCTGCTCCCGATCCTCGACCGGGTGCCCCATGTCGCTGCCTGACCGGAACTGTCCTGCGGCGTCCTTCGCCTAGGAGGAAGCGATGGAAGAGGCGATGGAATGCCTCTCCCGAACCGTAACCCATGTGCTGGAGCGGATGCCCCCGCTCGCGCGGCTGCGCCTCATCGCCTTCATGCATCTGGTCGAAGATCCCGGGGCCCTGGACGCGTCCCTCGGGCTCACCCCGTCCGGGCGCCTGAGCCTGACCCTCGAGACCGCCGTGGCGCCGACCCGGGGCCACCAGCATTGAGGCTTCGGGGGCATCCCCCAGAGAAAACTTCCATGAAAAACCCCCATGGAAAACCCCGCACCTTTTCGAGAGACGCGGGGTTTTGGGCCGGAACCGCCGGCCTCAGGCGGCCTTGGTGTTGACGCGCGCTTCCGCGAGCTGGGTCAGGAGCTGGTCGGTCTTCTTCTCCTCCTGGAGGTTCTGGTCGAGAAGCCGCGCCGCGTCCTGCATGCCGAGTTCCTCGGCCCAGGACTTCAGGGAGCCGTAGCGGGTGATCTCATAATGCTCGACGGCCTGGGCGGCGGCCAGGATGCCCGCATCGAGGGCGTCGCTCCCGGCGAAGTCCTCCATGATTTCCTTGTTTTCCTCGATGATGCCGTTGATGGCCTCGCACTGCACGCCGCGGGCCGGCTTGCCGATGATCTTGAAGACCTCCTCCAGGCGCTCGATCTGGCCCTGGGTCTCCTCGCGGTGGGTCTCGAAAGCCTGTTTCAGCTCCTCGGACTCGGCCGCCTTGGCCATCTTCGGCAGGGCTCGGAGGATCTGCTTCTCGGCGTAGAAAACGTCCTTCAGGGTGTGAAGGAACAGGTCGTTCAGGGTCTTTTCCTTGGCGGGCATCGTCGCAACTCCATCTCGTTTGAGAGTGGACTCAACGACAGCCAAGATTGGAGGTTCCTTCAACTTTTTCAGGCCTCGGAATCGACGGAACAACCCCGATGCGCCTTGCGTTCGGCCCAGGCAAACGAAGGAGAAGAGACGTGGCGAACATGATATCGGCCAGGACCGGATCGCTGATGAACGGAGAGCCCAACCTGAGCACCACGGAGCGCGGCGCCTACATGCTGGCGGGCCTGGGGCTCGCTGCCGCGGCCGTGAAGCCGCGCCCCAACCCGCTGCTCAACATCCTGGCGCTCCTGGGCGGCTCGTACCTCGCCTGGCGGGGCTACGTGGGCAACTGCCCGGTCAAGGCCGCCCTGGTGGGCTCCGACGGCCCCTCCGGCCGGATCTCCCGTCACGGCTGAGAACGACGGGCCGCAAGCCTCTGCGGCCCGCCTCGTCATTCTCGACGTCCTGCGCTCAGTAGGTTGAGGAGCGGCTGCGCCCTGCGATCATCCCGTAGATGAAGAGCACGATGATGGCGCCCACGACGGCCCCGATGAAACCTGCTCCCTCATCGGCCCGATACCAGCCCAGGGCCTGCCCGAGGTAGGTGGCCAGAAATGCGCCGACGATGCCCAGAATGGTGGTGAGAATGAACCCGGAGGGCTCGTTCTTCCCCGGCATGATCCATTTCGCGATCAGACCGGCCACGAAGCCGATGATAATTGTCCAGATGATGCCCATGACAGATCCCTATGTCGGTTGACTCCCACAAGGAACGCGCATGATCGGCTAAGGTTGCGAACGGCCTGCTGCCCTGGCCCGTTTTTTCATCCTCAGCGCCGCTCCCGGGCCCGCCGCCGGGCATGGGCGCAACCATCGCCGGGCCCGAAGAGCGCCGTTTCGGAACATTCGGCCCAGTCCGTCCTTGAACTGCAAGGCAACCCATGGGAGGGCGCACCGATGCTCAGGTTACTTCGAAACATCTTCGTCATCCGGCAGGTCTGGAGATTGCTGAAGCGCCGCCGCTGACGGATCGAGGGAGCGCCGTCGCCCCGATGCCTGCGCGAGAGCGTCAGGCCCCTGCGGGTGAGCGGCGTGAGGAACCAACGAGGCGGCCACAAGAGCTCCTGGCCGTTTCGCGTGAGGCGACGGCTTGAGCCCCTGGCCCGGCCGATCTGCGGGACAAGACAGCCTTAACCATTGCTGGGGTACGAAGCCGTCCCCGGATGTTTTGCCCCTACAGGTAATCTGGCACCTTCACAGCGCCCCAGTCTTCTGCGGGCGCTTTCTTTTTGAGGCCTCACCGGCGCTCCCGGTTCTGGCGCGATCGTGGCTCCGGCGAACCCGGATGGCGGGCGACCCGAGCCCCTGTCGGCCTTGGACCGACGATCAGGCCGCCAGGTCCGATGGGGCGCTTGTCCGCCGCTCCGTCACGGTCGCCTGGAACAGGTAGAAGCCGTTGAAGCGAACGCCCGCAGATGCGGCCCTGGGGTGGAAGCCCGGCGGACGGGCGTCGGGCGCGCGAAGGGGACGCTCATAGGTCCATTGCTCCCACCGCAGGAAGTCCGGCAGGGGACGATCCTCCGGCACCGCGCACAGGAGGTCGGGCTGCTGCCTGTTCCGGAACAGGTTGTATGCGCAGTCCTGCAGCTCCAGATCGGCCGGAGGCGCGCTATAGGCCAGATTCATGATGTCCCCCCACCGCTGCCGCGCGTCGTTCGTTCACGGCGCCCGAGGGAGCATGTACCGTTGCGGCAGCAGATTCGAAAGGTCCCTTTCGGGGTAATCTCGCCGTCGGTTCCAGGGGATGCTGCGTCCCGTTCCAGGCTTGCCGGGGCAGGCTCCTCCGCGGCTTTCGGGAACCGTCGTTCGAGAGGCGGCTTCCTTATGAAGACCCATGGCGGAGTATGCCTCATGTCCGATAGTCCGAAGCCGGATGCTCCTTTCCCGCCCCTGTCGGATGTGCCGCCCCTCGATCCCTTGCCCGAGGGGCCGCAGCCCTCCGACCGGCCGGGAAGCGACGCGCCCGAGGGGGAGCCCCCGGCCATTCCCGAGGACGTGCCCTTCATCGTCCCGCCGGGAACCCAGTAGCCGTGCGGAGAGGGCTCCGCGCGAAAATTCAATGGGGCTGCTGCGTGAACTGAAGAGCCTCCAGGAATGGGAACTCCAGCACGATCTCACCCGCTTCGTCCTTGACCTCGATGTGGGATGAGGCCCAGTTCACCGACCGCTCGAACTTGGTGTTCATCAGGTTCCGAGCCATGGCCTGCGCGACCTCCCAGGCCTGATCAGCGTCGCGGAGCTGCTGCCCCTCCGGATCATTGAGGACGTCGTCGCCGATATGCACGTTGAAGAAATAGAGTGACACAGCTTGCCCCTGGCAATGGTACCGCAAAGGCTCAATCGGACTGCCCGTCATGGGTTCCGGCCCTCGGCGGTTTTCCAGGAGGGCATGACCCTCGTCCATCGGGGACGCCGTCCCTGGCCTTCAGAGCACATGTGCTGTGCCGCACAGCGGAAATGACGCGAGCCGCTAGATTGATGATTGAAGGTTCTTCCTCCCTGGCCTTCCAACTGGCCCCGTCGGTCGAGCAATCCCGGCGGGGCCTTTTCGTGTCGGCACGGGTTGCAGGACAGCCTGCAAGATCAGGCGAGCTGAAGGCCGGCCCATGGGCGCCTGAACTCCACCGGCAGGTAAGTGTTGCCCCATGAGGAACTGGCGCAGGTGCTCCCATGAATCTGATCTGGACCGCTGTCATCGGCCTGATTGCAGGCGTGATCGCCCGGCTTGTCGCGCCGGGGCGAAAGGGCCCGTTCGGTTTTCTCCTGACTGCGCTTCTCGGCATCATGGGTGCCTTCGGGGCGGCGTATCTCGGGCAGGAGGCAGGATGGTTCAGCGCCGATGAAGGGGCCGCGCTGGTGATGGCGGCATTCGGAGCGGTGCTCGTGCTGCTGGTCTGGGCCACCCTGTTCAGGAGCCGACGGCCCACCTCCTCGATCTAGCGGGAGAGTCATCGCGATCCCGGCAGAGTGCGTGCCTTCGGCGCTCCGGCGCCCTAGATGGACGTCAGCCCCCATCGAAGGACGAGGCCAAAGGACGACACCATGAGCTGGAACCCCTGCCCCGATCCCGTTCCCGGAGACCGCGCAGGCGCGGACGCGATCGAGATGCTGATCGTGCCCCGCGCCGTGGATCTGGGCGAGATGGAGGTTCGCCGCGCCCTCCCGTCGCTCAAGCGCCAGATGGTCGGGCCTTTCATCTTCTTCGACCAGATGGGCCCGGCCGAGTTCCTCACGGACCAGGGCATCGACGTGCGTCCCCACCCGCACATCAATCTCGCCACGGTCACCTATCTGTTCGAAGGCGAGATCCTGCACCGGGACAGCCTCGGCACCGAGAAGTCCATCGAGCCGGGGGCCGTCAACTGGATGCGTGCGGGCCGCGGCATCGTGCACTCCGAGCGCACGAGCCCCGAGCGCAAGCGCAGCGGCCAGCGCCTGTTCGGAATCCAGACCTGGATGGCGCTGCCGGAGGAGCAGGAGGAGAGCGACCCCGCCTTCGTCCACCACGGCTCGGGCGAACTGCCGACGGTGGAGGCGGAGGGGATCACCGCGCGGCTCATCGCGGGCGAGGCGTTCGGCGCGCGCTCGCCCCTGCAGACTCCCTCCGAGACCCTCTATGCGGATGTGCGCCTCGCCGCCGGGGCGCGGCTGCCGATCGAGCCTTCTTACGAGGAGCGCGCGCTCTACACGATCGCAGGCGAGATCGAGGTGGCGGGCGATGCGTTCGGACCGGGTCAGCTCCTGGTGCTCAGGCCCGGCGATCACATCCTGGTGCGGGCGCGGGCCGACGCCCGGTTCATGCTCTTCGGCGGAGCGCCGATGGGAGGGCCCCGCTACATCTGGTGGAACTTCGTCTCCTCGCGGCCGGAGCGGATCGAGCAGGCCAAGGAGGAGTGGGCCCAGGGGCGCTTCGATACGGTGCCAGGCGACGTGGAGGAGTTCATCCCCCTGCCCGAAACCCGGGACAAGCCCCGGCGCGCCACCGGCGGCGTTCTCTATCCTTGACCCGGGCTCCCCGCAGCACGCAGGGGCGCTGCCGGATTCCGGACGTTGCGCGGCAGGGCTCGCAGGGCCGACAGGCTCTGCGAACCGGGCGCCGGATCGTCGCTCGGGATCAACGGAGGATGACCCAACCCACCAGCGTCAAGGGCCCGACCACCCCCAACGCAAAGGATATCATATGCTGTGCCATGAGGATTTTCCTTCAATGATCCTTCATCCCATGGGCCGATCCTGCTTTCTGTGACCGGGCGCACATATCCCCGAGCATGAAGCACCGGCGAGCCCGGAGGGACCCGATCGTCATGAGGGAGTTGATCCCTTCAGCGGCCATCCCGAATCCATGCCTGTTTCAAGAGATGCTCCAGCCGCTCGATCCTGATGGCGACACTCCGCCGGGCTGCCTGTCGGTGATGAAAAGGCAGCCCGGCGGCTCCTATCGCGGAGCCGCCGGGCTGGGCCATGGGCGATGTTTGGGGGCAACCATCATCAACGACTTCACCAGATTAGCCTGTCGCTTTGGCGGCGTGCGGGCCAAAGGGAAGTAGAGGCGCGCTCATCAGGCGAGGCCGGAGCCCAAAAGAGCCATGCCGAAATTTTATATCGAAGCCGCCCATCGCCGCAGACGCAGGGTCCCGAATGCCAGGCCTCCCGTTTCGCGAACGGCATACTGGAAATTACGGGTGGGTTTCCTCCCAGGCATGGCGGTGGCCCTTGTGCTTTACCGCACGGAAGGGAAGATCGGTCAGCCTCAAAGAAGCGACAAGCTCAGCCAAGGGGCCTGAGGCAATTTTGAAGGAGGATCCAAGATGAAAGCATCGGTATTGAGTTTCAGGCTGGCCGTTCTGTTCGTCATCGTCGGCATGGCCATGGGAATCGGAATGGCTGCATCCCAGGACCATTCGATCATGCCGGCCCATGCCCACCTGAACCTGCTGGGGTGGGTGTCCCTGTTCCTGTTCGGCATCTACTACGAGCGTCGTCCGTCTCTCGACGGGAGCCGGCTGGCGCTGCTTCAGGTCGGCCTGTGGTCGGTGGGCACGGTGATCCTGACGATCGCCGTCGCTGCCATTCATCTCGGCTCCACCGCCGCGGATCCGGTCGCCGGCCTTGCATCGCTTCTCGTGCTCGCCGCCATGCTGCTGTTCGGATACTTCGTGTTCCGTCCGGCCTCATTCATGGCGCCGACTCCGATCGCAGGCATGACGCCCGCCGAGTAAGCGGATGAAGGCGGGGTCGCGAAAGGCCCCGCCCTCATGCCCAGGTACAATTCCCGTCGGAAGGATGAGGATCGATGAACAGCGGCTCTGAAGGCGCCCTCGTCAGGCGAGTGGGAGAAGGACTCGACAACCGTACCTTCGATCTCGCGCGGACGTTCCTCGTCCAGTCGGGCGAGTCCGGAGGCAGCATGACCCATTGGATCGAGAATGTCCCGGCATCGGCGGGCCCGCCGATGCATGTGCATCACCGGGAGCAGGAGATGTTCCGCATCCTGTCCGGCCGGTTCCGGTTCTGGTGCGCGGGCGAGGCTCAGGACCTGAGCGACGGCGACACGATCCTGATCCCCAAGGGCGCTCATCACACCTTCAGGAACATCGGCGAGAGCGAAGGCCAGCTTCTCATCACCATGACCCCGGGCGGCGCGGAAGGGTTCTTCATCGAGGTGGAGAAAAAGGGCCTTCACCCGTCGCGGGACATGGCTCAAATCGTGGAGATCGCGGCGCGGTACCACATGGAATTCGTCGGGCCGCCTCCCGCATGAGGTCAGCGCCTGCCTCCTGCAAACAAAAGGCCCCGCACCGGGGCCTTTTTCTTTCGCCGAGCGGGCGTCCTAGTCGAACAGCTCTTCGAGAAAGGATTTCTTCCGCTTGGGGTGGCGGTGCTGCTGGCCGTGGCCATAGGGCTGATGGTAGCCCTGATCGTATTGCGGCTGGGTGAAGGAGGGCTGCTGCACCGGAGCGGCTGCGGGCGCGTCCTGGGCGCTGCGCTCGATGATCTTGTCGAGTTCGCCCCTGTCGAGCCAGACACCACGGCATTGGGGGCAATAATCGATCTCGACGCCCTGCCGCTCGCTCATGACAAGCGAAACGCGACAGACGGGGCATGGCATACCGGCGGCGCTGGTCACAGGCGGACCTCCTGGGGCTTGGCAGGGTTCAACACATCCGGACTCCCAGCGGGTCTGGCGCTGGCGGCCCGGCGCTCCTCGATGCGGTCCGACATCACAGCCCGCAACGGTTACATGGGAGCGCGAGAAGCGGCCTTCAAGCCTGGCCGCAACCATGCCGCTCGGGGCCGCCCGCTTCGACGCGTCCCTGCGCCTGTGGCCGATGGGCTGAAATCGTGGGGACAGAACAGGTGAGCCCTCCGAAGGGTAACTGAATCGAAACGCTGCGTAAGCTAACTCTAGGTTCCGTTGTTCCGCATCAAATTCTGCTTCGGGTGTTCGGCCATGGCGAAGAACTACGACAAACCAATCCAGACCGGCGGAGGCCTAGTTGGCGGAGGTCTGGTGCGTGGGGCCTTCGGAGGCGGAGGCCTGGTCCGCGGAGACTTCGGAGGCCGAGGCCTGACAGGCGCGGGCCCCACGGGCGGCAGCCTGCGAGGCGCAAGACTGGCCGAAACCCTCGACGCCATGGCGACGGGCCATCTGGATAAGGACTTCTCGCAGGTGAAGCCCTCCATCGACCGCCTGGCGAAAGCCGATCCCAAGGATGTTCAGGAGGTCGCGGCCTCTCAGCTTCAGCTGATGACGGGCTACCACAGGTTCGTCGTCTCCCAGGCGAGCCGGTGCTTCTTCTGGGGGCTCGCCGGAATGGGGATCGGTCTCGTGTTCTTCGTCCTCGCCGCCCTCTACGGCTTTGCGACCGGCGATGCGGCGGCCGCGATGGTGCCGGCCCTCTGCGGGACTGTGATTACCGCGGTGGCGGGCCTGTTGTTCCATCTGTACAGCCGCACGGCGTCGGACCTGAGCGGCTTCCAGGACAGGCTCGAGCTGATGCAGCGGCACCTCCTAGCCAACAGCGTCTGCGAGAGCCTCGACGGCGACAGGAGAGAACAGACGCGCGCAGACCTCGCCCGGAAGATCGCCAACATCCAGAACCCGTCCTTTCTCTCCACCCCGGCGCAGCCATCCCCGGAGAGCCGATAGGTCCCAATGGAGACGGGGGCCGCGCTCAGGAGAGCAAACCCGGCCTTGGCAAGACGTGGAGCGCTCGCCAGAGCAGCGTTCGAATGTCCAAGGAAAGATGGCGCGCCCAATAGGATTTGAACCTCTGATCCCACCGTCATCGTTCGCCGCTCCCGCATTGGCGATGACCGGGACCACTCAACCAAGACCTGAAGCTCCGTCGTCCGATCATATCGGTCTGCTCAGGTTGAACATCGTAGCCTGGCTGAGCGTTGACGCCCCTCTTGCAAGGAAGATGCCATGCTTAGCGGCTATCGCGTGCTGATCGTCGAGGACGAGGCGATTATTGCCCAGGACCTCAGCGATGCCATCAGTGAGGCCGAAGGAGAGGTTGTTGGCCCCTGCTCCGGCGCCCGGGAGGCCAGGGCAATTCTGAAGACCGACGCCCGCATCACTGCAGCAGTGCTGGACGTGAACGTCAGGGACGGCACCGTCACGCCCGTTCTGGAGGCCCTTCGAGCGCAGCGCATTCCAACCCTGATCTACACGGGGGGGCAAGTGCCAGAGGATGTTCGGCGCAGGCATCCGGACTTGGTGGTTCTGTCGAAGCCCGTCAGGCCCGCCCGGCTGATTGCGGAACTGCGACGGTTGAGCGGCGGACTGGCTGCGAAGTAGAAGGGCGGTCTGAAACCGAGGAGTTCGCGGACGGCTCCCTCACGCCTCGTCGGTACGGCTGACCTTTGTGCCGGCAGGTGAGTGCCAACCGGTCGCGGCGTATGAAGCCGCTTCAGGTTTCGTCCTTACAGACAAGTGGCCACTTCGAAGCGCCCCGGCTTTCCGCGGGCGCTGTTTCGTTGGGGTATGCCCAGGGCGGAACAGGCGCACCCTGATGTCCTCCTCGACCCCAATGCCAGAAACACATTCCTTAATGCCAAGTTTAACACTCATATCTCTTCGGGGGTATTATGTACTCATTAGGGGTTAGACTGTGTGGTCTAACGCTTGATTAATTGTGGTGTTTGATCGCATAAATAATGACCATTTTGTGATTTCGATTTTGGAGCAAGTATAAT
>JAESGY010000185.1_pt1 | contig 48400 bp, 45 predicted proteins | sample 9269841 | NCBI WGS metagenome assembly JAESGY01 (sample SAMN17022865, study PRJNA683097) | algae metagenome | isolation source: Spirirestis rafaelensis WJT71-NPBG6 and co-occurring heterotrophs from... | place: USA: Pinto Wells, Joshua Tree National Park, Colorado Desert, CA | collected 2006-08-15
AGCGGTCCTCGTCCCCGCGGCGGACCCAGATGTTGAGCGAGACGAGCTTCCCCGACCTTGTGGTGAAGTGGTCGTGGACGTCGATCAGGTCGCCCGCGACAAGCGCGAAGAGGTAGCTCGGCTTCGGGTGCGGATCGACCCAGCGAACCCAGTGCCGGTTGCCCTCGGCATGGCCGGAGCCGTGCGGGTTGCCGTTGGAGAGCATGACCGGGCACAAGGTGCGGTCGGCGGTGATGGTCACCGTGTACCGCGACATTACGTCGGGCCGGTCCGGGAAGAAGGTGATGCGGCGGAAGCCCTCCGCCTCGCACTGGGTGTAGAAATTGCCGCCCGAGGTGTAGAGGCCGGAAAGGGCGGTGTTCGTCTCGGGCGCAATGCGCACCACGGTCTCCAGCAGGCCGGAAACGGGCGGATCGGCGATGGCAAGCGAGCCGTCGGCGCCGAATTGCAGGCGTTCGGGCGGCAGGACCGCACCGTCCAGCTTCGCCTCCAGCAATGCCAGCCCCTCCCCATCCAGCCGCAGCGGCGCATCCTGCGCCGCCTTCGGGTTGCGCCGGAGGGCGAGCTTCGCCCGGACGATGGTCGCAGCCGGGTCCAGATCGAAGGCAAGATCGACCGTGTCCACCAGATAGGCGGGCGGGGCGTAATCGGCGCGGCGGATGGTGACGGGTGTTTCGGTCTTCATGCGATCACGCCTGGAACCGGTTGAGAACATTCTCGAGCATACGCGAGATCGGGTTCGCGTAGCCGTCATGGGAGAGGCTGCCGCAGAAGGTGATGGAGCCGGTGGAGAAGACCGCCCCGCCGTTGCGGGTTTCGAAATAGACGATTTCGGCACGGATCAGCGCCTCGGGCTTCTCGCCCGTGACGGTGGTGATGTGGGTCAGCAGCTCCTCCGGCACCGTGACGAAATGCTCCTGATGGCCTTCGGAGCGGGCGAGGATGACGGCATTGGGCGGCGTGCCGAGCATCGGGTCGGCGCGATCGAGCTCGAACCCCGCGGCGCCCCCGCCCGAGAGGCCGAAGCCGCCGAAGGTCTGCCCGGGGGCGATGCCCGTGCCCTCCAGGATCCAGGCCGCACGCGGATCCTGGGCACCGGACGTGGCACGATAGTGGCTGCCCTCGAACTTGCCCTGGCCACTGAAACCGACCCCGCAGAGCATTTGCGGCGGCCGGCCATTGCGTCGCCAGAGGCCACCCAGGGTGCCGTCGAACTGGTGGTAATACTCGCCCGTCTCCGCCGCCCAGGCGCGGATGCCGCCCTCGGCGCGGCGGATCTCCAGCATATGCGGCCGGTCCCGCCGGCGCGCCACCTTCCAGTAGAAGCCGTTGCCACCGAGATAGGCGAGGCGCCCGCCTTCGGAGACGAAGGCCTGCAGCGCGTCCAGCGTGCCTTGGGTGTGGTATTCCGGGTGGGAGCCCGTCACCACGCATTTGTAGCGGGACAGCAGCTCGGGGCCTTCGTTGTCCAGGTCCTCATCGGTGATGACGTCGAAGGCGAAGCCCTTCTCCTCCAGCCAGTCGGTCAGGTGGCTGTCGGCCGGCAGGTGCCGCAGGCCGGAGCCCGCCGGGTCCGGCACGGCGACGAAGCCCGGCCGCATGTTCATGATGGGCCGCAGGCGCGAGGAGAGGTGGATGCCGCTGCCGTCCCTGTGGTTGTTGTAGGTGGAGAGCCCATAGGCGGTGACGAGGTTGCCGCACCAGTCATAGGCGCCCCAGGACTGGCGCTTGCGCCGGTGGTCCTCCGGGAATTCCGGCCGGCGGTAATTGGCATAGACCTGGCAGGTGAAGGTGTTGGCGAGGTAGGCGATGGGCGCGCGCGCCACGCCCTTCGGCGGCAGCACGAAAAAGGGGATCATGTCCCAAGGGGCGTCTGGTTGCTCGCCCGCCTTCAGCCGCACGGCATAGACGCCGCTCGGCATGTCCTCGGGGATCGGCACGGTGAAGTCGGTGGCCCAGCGGCAGTCCTCGAGATCGTCTTCATGGAAGTGGATGGCGGCATAGTGCCGCGGCGCGTGGCGCCAGACATGCTCGGCGCCGGTCCAGCGGCTGCCCTTCACCGCGCGGGCGGGCAGATTGGTCAGGCTCCCGTGCAATGCGGCCGGCCCACGGTCGAGGATCGCCTCACCCTCCATGGCCCGCGAGAAATCCCACCAGGCGGCGACGCGGCCAGAGGCGAGTAGCGCTTCCGGGTCCTCCAGCGTCACGCCCGGCATGCCGCGCAGCAGCAGCGGGTCCTCGATGCGCCCGTTGAAAAGCGCGGTGGCATCCGGCGCCGCGGCGAAGGTGATGGCCGCCTCGCCGGACCAGTCGGCGACGGGCAGCGCCGCCTCAGACACGCCGCCACCCGTCGCGCCCCAGACCCGCTGCAGCGAGCGCTGCGAAAGGGTCAGCCGCCCCTCCCCGGCCGTGATGGCCAGTTCGTACCAATGGCGCGGCTGCGGTGGGGCGGCCGTCTCGCAGCGGGCGGCGGCGCTGCCGTGCCGCGCCTCCACCGCGAAGCCGGCGCTGGTGACGGAGAGCGTCAGCGCCCTGCCCTCGCCCGTGATGGCCAGCACCACCTGCGGCGCCTCCCGCGGCAGCCAGGGTGCCACGCGGACCAGCAAGGAGAAACACTCGCCCAGCGCGAGCCGGCCGGCGGCGCGTCCCAGAGAGCCGGCCGGGACAGGCTTGGCCACGGAAGAGTACTCGCCGGCCCAGGGCGCCGGCACCGGGATCAGCCGCATCCCCGGCCCTGCCGGATTCGGATCGGCATGCCGCACCCGCACCAGATCCGCCTGGTAAGGGATGCCTAGCCGGGAGGAGACCTTGACCTCCAGCCGCTCTCCCGGCCGGGCCGAGAAGCGGTCCAGATACCCGATCAGCGGCACGACCATGGCGCATCCCCCTTCTGTCCCGGGGGCAGGTTGACCAGCCGGCATCGCCGGCGCAAGCCTGCGAACCAGGAGGAGACCACCCATGGATTTTGCGCTCAGCCCGGAGCAGCAGGCGATCCGCGAGGGCGTCGCAGCGCTCTGCGCCCGGTTCGACGAGGCCTATTGGCTGCAGAAGGACCGGGAGGGCGGCTTCCCGCACGACTTCCACCGCGCGGTGGCAGAGGCCGGATATCTCGGCATCTGCATCCCCGAGGAGTATGGCGGCAGCGGCCTCGGCATCACCGAGGCGACGCTGATGATGGAGGCGATCGCCGCTTCCGGCGCCGGCATGTCGGGCGCGACGGCGGTGCATCTCAACATCTTCGGCCTGCATCCGGTGGTGGTGCACGGCACGAAGGAGCAGAAGGCGCGGATGCTGCCGCCGATCGCGCGCGGCGAGGTGAAGGCCTGCTTCGGCGTGACGGAGCCGACCACGGGGCTGGACACCACGCGGCTCAAGACCCGGGCGGAGCGGCGCGGCGACCGCTACATCGTGAACGGCCAGAAGGTCTGGATCAGCACGGCGCAGGTGGCCGACACCATCCTGCTGCTGGCCCGCACCACGCCGATAGAGCAGTGCCGCAGCCCTGCCGATGGCATCAGCCTGTTCTACACCAGGCTGGACCGGACGCGCGCCAGCGTGCGGGAGATCGAGAAGATGGGCCGCAAGGCCGTCGACTCGAACGAAATCTTCTTCAGCGACATGGAAGTGCCGGTTGAGGACCGGATCGGGGAGGAGGGCAAGGGCTTCCGCTACATCCTGCACGGGCTGAACCCGGAACGCGTGCTGATCGCGGCCGAGGCGGTTGGCATCGGCCGCGCCGCGCTGAAGCGCGCGACGGAGTATGCGCGGGAGCGCGTGGTGTTCGGCCGGCCGATCGGCCAGAACCAGGCGGTGCAGCACCCTCTTGCGCAGGACTGGATGGCGCTGGAGGCGGCCTGGATGATGACGCTGCAGGCGGCCTGGCGGTACGACCAGGGGATGGAGTGCGGCGCCCAGGCCAATGCGGCGAAATACCTGGCGGCGGAGGCGGCGATGAAGGCCTGCCAGAATGCCATCATGACGCATGGCGGCTTCGGCTATGCCCGAGAATACCATGTGGAGCGCTTCCTGCGGGAAGCGATGATCCCCTGGATCGCGCCGGTCAGCCCCAACCTGATCTGCTGCTACATCGCCGAACGGGTGCTGGGCCTGCCGAAGAGCTACTGAGGGGGCGACCGCGCCCCCTCCTCCTTTTACCGATAGCCGGGATCGCTGAGATTGGTCAGCGGGAAGGCGCTGTGCACATGCGGCATGACGGCGGGCGGCGCCGCGGCCAGGTAGCTGCCGTCGAGCTGGCCGAAGCTTGTCACACCGAGCAGCCCCAGCACTTCATGCACCTCCGCCTCGAGCAGGTGGAACATCTGTGCCACGCCCGCCTCCCCGGCCGCGGCCAGGGCATAGCAGTAGAGCCGGCCGAGCCCGACCAGTTCCGCTCCCATGGCGATCGCCTTGACGATGTCCGAGCCGCGGGAGAAGCCGCCATCGATCCAGACCTTGGCACGGCCGTTCACCGCCTTCACCACCTCCGGCAGCACGTCCAGCGCGCCACGGCCATGGTCGAGCTGCCGCCCGCCATGGTTGGAGACATAGACCACCTCCACGCCATGCTCGCAGGCGATCGCCGCGTCCTCGGCAGTGGCGATGCCCTTCAGGGCCAGCGGCATCTTCGGGAAGCGATCCTTCCAGCGCTTCACATCCTCCCAGTTCAGCGCCGCCTGGAAATGCTGGCCGGTTGCGCGTTGGCGCCAGGGCTTGACGAAGCGCTTGGCGATGTCCCGCTCACGCCGGCTGTAGATGGCGGTGTCCACCGTCATGCAGAAGGCATCGTAGCCGGCATCGATCGCCTGCTGCGTGATCTCCGCGATCCAGTCGAAATCGCCCCGCACATAGAGCTGGAAGACCTTGATGCCACCCTGCGTCGCCTCCGCCATCGGTTGCAGCCCGGGCATGGAGACGGAGGAGACCATGATCGGCACGCCGAAGGCGGTCGCCGCGCGTCCGGCGGGCGCGCCGCCCTCCGGATCGAAATTCTCGAGGCCGCCGACGGGCGCCAGCATGACCGGCAGGGCGATCTTCCGGCCCAGGCACCGGCCGGAGAGATCGATGGAGGAGACGTCCCGCAGCACGCGCGGCCGGAAGGCGACACTGTCCAGCGACATCCGGTTGCGCAGCATGGTCGTCTCGGTCTCGGTCGCGCCGACCAGATAATCCCAATTGCCCGGGCTCAGGCGGCTCTTCGCCTCCTTGACGAATTCATGCAGCGTCAGGAAGGCGCCCTCGGTCTGGCTTACCATTCTTCCACGTTCCCTCATCGCCTCAGCCGCCGCCGAGGAAGTCCCTGGTCCAGCGCTTGTAGTCCGCGTCGCGCGTCGCCCGCGCCATCAGTTCGCCCTGCGGCATGCCCTGGAGCTGCTTCGGCGGCGTGCCGTTCCGCAGCGCCTGCATCGTCTCAGAGACCGCGCGCTGCGCCGCCTGGATAGGCTGGTGTCCCTGCAAGGCGATGCGCACGCCGCGGGCGGCCAGGTAGGCGCGGTCGGAGAGCTCCGGCCCCTCCGCACCGCCCAGAATGATCGGCCTGGTCGCCACGGCGGCGATCGCGTCCAACTCCGCCGCGCTGCTGATGCCCGTGTAGAAGAGCGCATCGGCGCCGGTCGCGGTGTAGGCCCTGGTCCGCTCGATTGCATCGGCAAGGCCGGTGACGGCGACGGCGCCGGTCCGCGCGACGATGCTGAAGGACGGATCGTCGCGGGCCGCAAGCGCCGCCCGCACCTTGCCGAGACCTTCCTCCAGGCTGATCAGCGTGACCTTGCCGTCACCATGGGGACGCGGCAGGAGGGTGTCCTCCAGCGTCATGCCGGCAATGCCGGCATTCTCTACCTCCTCCACCGTGCGCATGGCGTTCAGCGCATTGCCATAACCATGGTCGGCATCCACCAGCACGGGCAGCCGCCTCACCGCACGGCAGATGCGGCGGCATTGCTCGGCGAACTCGGTCAGGGTGATGGTGATCAGGTCCGGCGCGCCGAGGATCGTCAGCGAGGCGGTGGAGCCGGCGAACATGCCGAGCTCGAAGCCGAGATCCTCGGCAATCCGCGCCGACATCGGATCATAGACCGAGGCCGGGTGGATACAGGCGCTGCCGTTCAGGATGGCGCGGAAGGCGGCGCGGCGATCGGTGATGCTGCTCATGGGCTCAGGCATTCATCGCCGGCCGGATGGGAATCAGGCTTTTCAGCAAATGCTGCGTGGTGCCGATGCGGCTGGTGGCACCATGCATGATGATGCCGAGGCGGCGTATCGCCATCCGGACCCCTCTCCCAAAATTCCGTTACGGCCTGTTTAGCACCACAGGCGCGGCCGTGAAGCCGCGCCGACAGGCCTCAGCGCTTCTCCGCCGCCGTTGCATAGGGGATGTTGCGCCCGCCATAGCGCCGGACCCGGATATTCGCCTGTTCGGCATGGCCCGCGAAGCCCTCGAGCATGCAGAGACGGGAGCAGGCCTCGCCGATCATGGCGCTGGCCTCGTCCGTCAGCACCCGCTGGTAGGTCACGGTCTTGAGGAACTTGCCGACCCAGAGCCCGCCCGTGTAGCGCGCCGCCTTCTGCGTCGGCAGGGTATGGTTGGTCCCGATCACCTTGTCGCCGTAAGAGACATTGGTGCGCGGGCCGAGGAAGAGCGCGCCATAGTTCGTCATGGACCTGAGGAAGTAGTCATCGTCCCGGGTCATGACCTGGACATGCTCGGAGGCGATGCGGTCGGCCTCCCGCGCCATCTCCTCCAGCCCGTCGCAGACGATCACCTCGCCATAGTCGCGCCAGGACTGCCGGGCGATGTCGGCGGTCGGCAGGATGCCGAGCAGGCGCTCGACCTCCGCCATGGTCTCGCGCGCGAGCTTCTCCGAATCCGTCAGCAGGATGGCGGGGCTGGTCGGGCCGTGCTCCGCCTGGCCGAGCAGGTCAGTGGCGCAGATCTCCGCATCCACCGTCTCATCGGCAATGACTAGGGTCTCGGTCGGGCCGGCGAAGAGGTCGATGCCGACGCGGCCATAGAGCTGGCGCTTCGCCTCGGCGACGAAGGCATTGCCCGGCCCGACCAGCATGTCCACGGGGGCGATGCTCTCGGTGCCGAGCGCCATGGCACCCACCGCCTGCACGCCGCCCAGGCAGTAGATCACATCCGCTCCCGCCAGGTGCTGCGCCGCGACGATGGCTGGCGCCGGCCTGCCCTCGAAGGGCGGGGCGCAGGTGACGATGCGGGACACGCCGGCGACCTTGCCGGTGACGACCGACATATGCGCCGAGGCCAGCAGCGGGTACTTGCCACCAGGCACATAGCAGCCGACCGAGTTGACCGGGATGTTCTTATGGCCGAGGACAACGCCCGGCAGGGTCTCGATCTCGATATCCTTCAGCGCGTCCTTCTGGTGCTGCGCGAAGTTCCGCACCTGCTCCTGCGCGAAGCGGATATCCTCCAGGTCCTGGCCGCGGAGCTGGCTTAGGCAGTCCTTGATCTCCGCATCCGTCAGCCGGTAGTCGGCGCGGTCCCATTTGTCGAACTTCACCGACATCTCGCGCACCGCGGCATCGCCGCGCTTGGTTATATCGGCCAGCAGTCCTTCCACCGTTGCCCGCACCTTGGCATCGGCATCGACCTTGTCCTCGGCGGAGATGCTCGTCTTCAACCAGCGTGCCATAACACCGTGTCCCCTGCTTATTCCGCCGTCCAGCCGCCATCCACCAGCATGGCGGAGCCCGTCATCAGCGCCGAGGCATCGGAGGCCAGGAAGACCACCGCCCCCATCAGGTCCTGCACCTGCCCCAGGCGCCCGAGCTTGATCTTGGACAGCACCCACTCCTTGAACGCCGCATTCTCGAAGAAGGGCTTTGTGAGCGGCGTCTCGATGAAGGTCGGGCCGATGGTGTTGGCCCGGATGCCGAAGGGCGCCAAGTCGATCGCCATCGCCTTGGTCCAGCCCTCCATGGCCCATTTGGAGGCGCAATAGACTCCGCGGTTCGGCCCGCCGACATGCCCCATCTGGGAGGAGATGTTGATGATGGAGCCGCGCACCCCCTCGGCCATCATCCGCTGCGCCACCGCCTGCGCCGCGAAGAAGCAGCCGCGCAGGTTGAGGGTCATGACGGTATCGAAGTCCTCCTCCGTCACCTCGTCGAAGCGTGCGGGCCGGTTGGTGCCGGCATTGTTGACGAAGGCGTGGTAGGCCGGGCGGGCGGTGATCGCCGCCCGCATCGCCGGCAGGTCGGCCACGTCCAGCACCAGCGTCTCGGCCTGCCCGCCCGCCTCGCGGATCGCCGCGGCGCCGGCCTCGATCTCGTCCCGGCTGCGGGCCGCCAGCGTCACCGCGGAGCCCGCCGCCGCCAGCGCCGCAGCGGCAGCCAGGCCGATACCCCGCCCCGCGCCCGTCACCAGCGCGCGGCGCCCGTCCAGGCGAAAGCTTGGCATCTCGGGAAGGTCGGTCATGGCTGGCCCATCGGAATCCTGGCACGGCAGGCTACACGGCCCCGCGGCGCGGTCCAGGGCTTGCGGCGCCGATAGGGCTCGCCGAGACTGGCCGGAACGAAACCCGGGGAGCCTCGTCCATGATCCGCCTTGCTGCGGCCGCGCTGCTGGCCGCCTGCCTCGCCCTGCCTGCCGCTGCGCAGACCCGCTGGGTCATGGCCAATGCCTATCCGGACAGCAATTTCCATACCCGCAACATCCGCCATTTCATCGAGGAGGTGCAGCAGGCAACCAATGGCAGGCTGCAGATCCAGTTGCACAGCAACGCCTCCCTGCTGCCCATGCCGCAGATCAAGCGCGGGGTGCAGACCGGGCAGGTGCAGATGGGGGAGATCCTGCTCTCGGTCTTCGGCAATGAGGACCCCTTCTTCGAGGTGGACAGCGTGCCCTTCCTGGCCGAAGACTGGGCAGCCTCCGCCAGGCTGATGGAGGCTTCCGAGCCGCCGATCCGCGCGCGGCTCCAGCGCCAGGGGTTGGAACCGCTCTACTGGGTGAACTGGCCGAGCCAGGGCTTCTACACCCGCAGCCCGCTCACCTCGGTGGAGGACCTGCGCGGGATCCGCCTGCGGACCTACAATGCCATCACCGTGCGGATGGCGGAGCTGATGGGCGCGGTGCCGGTGACGGTGCAGGTGGCGGAGGTCGCGCAGGCCTTCGCCACCAACATCATCGGCGCGATGTTCACCTCCGCCCAGACCGGCGTCGATACCAGCGCCTGGGACTATGCCCGGGTCTTCACCGATGTCGGCGGCATGCGGGCGCGCAATGTGGTGCTGGTGAATGCCCGCGCCATGGCGGCGCTGGATGAGCCGACGCGGCAGGCGCTGCGGGAGGCGGCGGGGCGCGCCGCAGCGCGCGGCCCGCAGATGGCGCAGGAGGCCGAGCGCGCCTCCGCGGCGCGCCTTGCGGAGAAGGGGATGGTCGCCGCCGCCCCCTCCCCCGCGCTGATGGCCCAGTTGCGGGAGGTAGGCGCGAAACAGGTGCAGGACTGGGTCGCCAAGGCCGGCCCCGAGGGGCAGCAGATGCTGGACCGGTACCGTGCCGCGCCCGGGCGCTGATATGACAGCCACGGGCCGCTCGAGCATACTGCACCGCAACATCGCGCAGAGGAGGCGGTGATGGTGGAGAAGGTGGCGCTGGTCACCGGCGCGCAGCAGGGTATCGGGCAGGCCTGCGCCCTTGCCTTCGCAGCCGCCGGCTACGCCGTGGCGGTGAACTGGCTGGATGACCCGACCGCAGCCGAGGCCGTGGCGGAGGGCGTGCGTGCCGCCGGGCGCCGCGCCGTGCTGATCCAGGGCGATGTCGGCAGCGTCACCGGCTGCCAGGCGATCGTGCAGCGCGCGCTGGAGGCACTCGGCCGGATCGACGTGCTGGTCAACAATGCCGGCATCTTCCCGCGCGTCGCCTTCCTGGAGATGACGGAAGCCGAATGGGACCGGGTGCTTGGCGTGAACCTGAAGGGCAGCGCCTTCACCGCCCAGGCGGCGGCGCGCGCCATGGTCGCGGCCGGCACCCGCGGCAGCATCATCAATCTTTCTTCCCAGGCGGTGCGGGGTGCCCCGGTCGGCGTGCATTACAGCGCCACCAAGAACGGCGTGGTCGGCATCACCCGCTCCATGGCGCTGGCCCTTGCCCCGCACGGCGTCCGGGTGAATGCCATCGCCCCTGGCACCACGGACACGGCACAGCCGCGCTACGGCAATTCCGAGGAGGAACTGCAGGCGATGGGGCGGGCGCTGCCGCTGGGCCGGCTCGGCCGGCCGGAGGAGATTGCCGACCTCGCGGTCTATCTCGCTTCGGACAAGGCGGACTGGGTGACCGGGCAGGTCTGGCACATCAATGGCGGCGGCTACATGCCCTGAGCCGCCCGGCGCGGCGCCTGCGGTCCGGAGGGCCCGACCACCTCCGAAGGGGCAGTGGCGCCCCTTCGGCTATTCCAGATAGGTGTCGCGCAGCGCCTTGAGCCGCGGCGCATCCAGGCCGAGCCCCTGCTCCAGCAGCACGGGCAGGCCACCATGCGCCGCGATGGCGCGATCCAGCGTCTCCTCCAGCAGTTCGGCATGGGTGGACAGCAGCGCATCCGCCAGCGGCTTGGGCGTACCCTCCGGCAGGGAGTGGTCGCGGCGCCAGATCCGGTCGGTCGCGCGGTAATCCTCCAGCACGGTCTGCCGCGTCGCGCCCAGCGCCGTCAGCAGCAGCGCCGCTCCTACCCCGGTGCGGTCCTTGCCGGCCGAGCAATGGAACAGCAGCGCCGTCCGCCCCGGCTCCAGGAGCAGGGCGAACATCCGCCGGTACACATCCAGAAAGCGCGCGAGGTAGTCGAGATAAGCGCGCCGCAGCAGGGAGACCACATCCTCACCCGTCGCTTCCTCCCGTAGCAGCAGGTCGCGCAGCGAGGCGCCGACGGTCGGCTCGATCGGCAGGTGGATGCGCTCCGCCGCGGGCGGCAGGCGGGAGGGGCGCAGTTTCGACTCGCGCACCCCTCGCAGGTCGCAGACTGTGCGGATGCCGAGCGCGGCGACCTGCGCCAGATCGGCCTCGGTGAGGTTGGCGAGGGTCGCGGAGCGGTAGATCAGCCCCCGCCGCACCCGCCGGCCATCGGCCACCTGCCACCCGCCGAGGTCACGGAGGTTGGAGGCGCCCTCCAGCGGGACGGCATAGGGCAGATCCTGCAAGGCGGCTGTCACGGTGGCGTTTCTCCCCTTGTGTCCCCTCGCTTGTAGCGCAGCCCGCGGCAGAAATCGCCCCGTCCCGGGTTGACGCCCGCCGGACGGGTTGCGGAGACTCACCGCCCAAGACATCCACGGAGGAAAGCGCCCATGCCCGGCTCATCCCTGTTCGACCTCTCCGGCAAGGTCGCCATCGTCACCGGTGGCAGCCGCGGCATCGGCCGCGCGATCGCAGAGCGCATGGCGGAACATGGTGCCAAGGTCGTCGTCTCCTCCCGCAAGCTGGATGCCTGCCAGGAGGTGGTGGACGGCATCAAGGCCAAGGGGGGCGAGGCCTTTGCCTTCGCCTGCAATATCGGCCGCAAGCCGGAACTGCAGGCGCTGGCGGACGAGACCATCGCCCGCTGGGGCGGCGTCGATATCCTGGTCTGCAATGCCGCCATCAATCCGCATTTCGGGCCGGCCATGGGCATCCCGGACGAGATCTTCGACAAGATGATGGCGACCAACGTCAAATCGAACATGTGGTTGAGCCATATGTGCATCCCCTCCATGGAGCAGCGCGGGGGCGGCGCCATCGTCATCGTCAGCTCGATCGGTGGCTACCGCGGCTCGGTCAATCTGGGGGCCTACGCCATCACCAAGGCGGCGGACCTGCAGCTTGCCCGCAACCTCGCCTGCGAATGGGGTCCGAAGAACATCCGGGTGAATTGCATTGCCCCGGGCCTCATCCGCACCGACTTCGCCCGGGCCTTGTGGGAGGACCCGGTGAACTACAAAAAGCGCACCAAGGACACCCCCCTCAAGCGGATCGGCGAGCCGGATGAGATCGCCGGCGCCGCCATCTTCCTGGCGAGCCCGGCAGGCAGCTTCATGACCGGGCAGAGCATCGTCATCGATGGGGGCGTGCTCGCCGGCAGCCCTGCCAATGCCGATGAGTGACTGAGAGCAGATCGCGGGAGCAGTGAGCGACCGGACGCGTGACTCTGCTGGAAATACAGTAGCTACGGCGGATTTCGTTCGGTCTTGAACGCAATCCGCCCTTGGGGCGCCTGAGGCCGCGGTCCGCCTCCATCAGCCGGGGATGCCCGCGGCGGCCGGGCACCCGCACCGTGACCCGGCCTGGGCTCCGGAATACCAGCACGGGAGGACTGGCATCGCGGACAGCGCGCACTGGGCCATTGGGCCGGCACCAGCAGCCTCTCGGCCGCACTGCACAGTATTTAAGCAAGGAAATGTCACACTGAACCCGCGCTGGATCGGGAACTCCCAGGCTCTTTAACCTTTCCGTCATTGGAGCCGAAGCGAATCCCGGCGCCGGAGCCGCCCGAACGGGCTGGCTCCTGGGGAAAGGCACGGAATCCTTATCCATAGCCCAGGCCGTGCGGCGCCGCACCTGCCGCGCCCGTTTCGGTCAGGCGCGAGTGTTAGGAAATGTGACAGAGACCACAGACGCCGCCGAGACAGGCAGGGCCTGCCTGAAACATGGCCAAGACCTCATGACTGGCTGGCATGAAGCCACTGACAAGGGAAGGCTCCGTTCATTTATGGCGGAAGACCACGGCTGCCAGCCGTGATTTGCTCACCTTGGGCATTTGAGCGGTCTGCCGCATCGCTTCGGGCCACCTCCCCCCGCCGTGATTTGCGCTCTACAGAGGCGCAATGCGCCGCAGCAATAAAAGTTTACCGCCATCGCCGATAGCAAAGCCCATGCTGTCGGCGTTGCGCATTCGTGGCAGCGCTACCAGGGGCCGCCGATGGACACCATGCAGGACATCTTCGCCGATTACGCCCGGGCCTATGAGTCGCGGCGGGAATCGGACATGTCGATCGCCGAATTCCTCGAGGCCTGTAAATCCGATCCGGGCTGCTACGCTTCCGCCCCCGAACGCATTCTGAAGGCGATCGGCGAGCCGGAGGTGGTGGATACCGCGAAGGATGTGCGCCTTGGACGTATCTTCCTCAACCGCACGATCCGCATCTATCCCGCCTTCTCCGAGTTCTTCGGCATGGAGGACACGATCGAGCGGATCGTGGGCTTCTTCCGCCATGCCGCCCAGGGCCTGGAGGAACGGAAGCAGATCCTCTACCTGCTCGGGCCGGTCGGCGGCGGCAAGTCGTCGCTTGCCGAGCGCCTCAAGGCGCTAATGGAGCAGGAGCCGGTCTATGTGCTGAAGGCCGGCGACCAGATGAGCCCGGTCTTCGAGAGCCCGCTCGGCCTCTTCGACCCGGAGCGGCTGGGCGACATGCTGGAGGACCGCTACGGCATCCCGCGCCGGCGCCTGACGGGGCTGATGAGCCCCTGGGCGTTGAAGCGGCTGGACGAGTTCGGGGGAGACATCTCGAAGTTCCGGGTGGTGAAGGTCCGCCCCTCCCGCCTCCGGCAGATCGCGGTTGCCAAGACGGAGCCGGGTGACGAGAACAACCAGGACATCTCCTCGCTGGTCGGCAAGGTCGATATCCGCAAGCTGGAGATGTACGGGCAGAACGACCCGGACGCCTACAGCTTCTCCGGCGGCCTGAACCGCGCAAACCAGGGCATCCTCGAATTCGTCGAGATGTTCAAGGCGCCGATCAAGATGCTGCACCCCCTGCTGACCGCGACGCAGGAGGGCAACTACATCGGCACGGAGAATATCGGCGCCATCCCCTTCCAGGGGATCATCATGGCGCACAGCAACGAGGCGGAGTGGCAGACCTTCAAGAACAACAAGAACAACGAGGCCTTCATCGACCGCATCTATGTCATCAAGGTCCCGTACTGCCTGCGGGTGACAGAGGAGCAGCGGATCTACGAGAAGCTGGTGCGCGGCTCGGAGCTCTCCGCCTCGCCCTGCGCGCCGGCGACGCTCGAGATGCTGGCGCGTTTCAGCGTGCTGAGCCGCCTGCGCAAGCACGAGAACTCCAACATCTACGCCAAGATGCGGGTCTATGACGGCGAGAGCCTGAAGGAGACCGACCCGCGGGCGAAGAACATGCAGGAGTACCGCGACGCGGCCGGGCCGGACGAGGGCATGGACGGCGCCTCCACCCGCTTTGCCTTCAAGGTCCTGGCGGCGACCTTCAACTACGACACGACCGAGATCGCCGCCGATCCGGTGCACCTGATGTATGTGCTGGAGCAGTCGATCCGGCGGGAGCAGCTGCCGGACGAGACCGAGAAGCGCTACCTGGAGTTCATCAAGGGCGAACTCGCCCCACGCTATGCCGAGTTCATTGGCAACGAGATCCAGAAGGCCTATCTCGAATCCTATAACGACTATGGCCAGAACCTGTTCGACCGCTACGTCGCCTATGCCGATGCCTGGGTCGAGGACATGGACTTCAAGGATCCCGATACCGGCCAGATGATGAACCGGGAGCTGCTGAACCAGGAGCTGACCAAGATCGAGAAGCCGGCCGGCATCGCCAACCCGAAGGACTTCCGGAACGAGGTAGTGAAATTCGCCCTGCGGGCGAGGGCCAACCGAGGCGGGAAGAACCCCTCCTGGACCTCCTATGAAAAGATCCGGGAGGTAATCGAGCGGCGCATGTTCAGCCAGGTCGAGGACCTGCTGCCGGTCATCAGCTTCGGCTCGAAGAAGGACAGCGACACCGAGAAGAAACACGGGGAATTCGTGGCTCGGATGACCGCACGAGGCTATACTGAGAGACAGGTACGACGGCTGGTCGAGTGGTACATGCGCGTCAAGCAGGCCGGCTAGCCGCAGAACCCGAAGGCAGGCCGCTGCATGCAGATCCTGGATCGCCGCCTCAATCCCAGCGGCAGAAGCCTTCCGAACCGGCAACGCTTCCTGCGCCGGGCGAAAGCCCTGGTGCAGGAGGCGGTGCGGGACGCCTCCGCGAAACGCGATATCCGCTCGGCCGATGAGGGGGGCGAGGTCAGCATCCCCTTGCACGGCATCCGGGAGCCCAGCTTCCATCTGGGCTCCGGCGGCATTCGCGACCATGTCCTGCCGGGCAACAAGGAATACCGGGAGGGGGACGAGATCCCCCGCCCGCCCGGTGGCGGCGGGGGTGGCGGTGGCTCGGAAGGCTCGCCGGATGGCGGGGGCGAAGACGCCTTCCGCTTCGTCCTGACGCGGGAGGAATTCCTCTCCCTCTTCCTTGATGATCTCGAGCTGCCGGACATGGCGAAGCGCCGCCTCGTGGACGGCGCCGACCCGGCTTGGCACCGGGCCGGCTATTCCGTCAGCGGATCGCCGGCCAACCTCTCCCTCCCCCGCACCATGCGGAACAGCCTCTCGCGCCGGATCGCCCTCAAGCGGCCGAAGCCGGAGGAGGTGCAGGCGTTGGAGGCGGAGATCGCCGCGCTGGAAGGCCAGCCCGAGCATGCCGAGCGCGTGCTGGCGCTGCGCGCCGAACTGGAGCGGCAGCTGCTTCGCACGCGCCGCATCCCCTATATCGACCCGATCGATGTTCGCTACCGGCGCTTCGAGCCGGTGCCGAGACCGGTCGCTCAGGCCGTCATGTTCTGCCTCATGGACGTCTCCGGCTCCATGACCGAGGACATGAAGGATCTGGCGAAGCGCTTCTACACGCTGCTCTACATATTCCTGCAGCGCCGGTACAAGCATGTGGAGATCGTCTTCATTCGCCACACGCATGAGGCGTCCGAGGTGGATGAGGAGACCTTCTTCCACAGCCGGGAGACCGGCGGCACGCTGGTCTCAACCGCCTTGGAGGAAATGCGGAAGGTAGTTGCCGACCGTTACCCACCCTCCGAGTGGAACATCTATGCCGCGCAGGCCTCGGATGGCGACAACGCGGCGGGGGACAGCCAGAAGACAGCGCGGCTGCTGGTCGATACGATCCTGCCCGCCTGCCAGTACTACGCCTATATCGAGGTGGGGCGCGAGGGCGAGCACGGCATCCCGGGCTTCCCGCGCGGCCCGACCGATCTCTGGCGCACCTATGAGGCGCTGGTGAATGCCGGCGCGCCGCTGGCCATGAAAAAGGTGCGCCACCGGCGGGAGATCTTCCCGGTCTTCCGTGAACTCTTCGCCAAGCGCGGCGTGGTCGAGGGGGCCAAGGCATGAATATCATCGTGAAGCCCGAGGACCGGCTGCTCTACAAGGGCGCCGACTGGGATTTCGACACGCTGATGCGGGTGCACGATGCCTGCGCCGAGATCGCGGGTGAGGAACTTGGCCTCGATTGGTACCCCAACCGGATCGAGGTCATCAGCGCTGAGCAGATGCTGGATGCCTATGCCAGCACCGGCCTGCCGCTCTTCTATCGGCACTGGTCCTTCGGCAAGCATTTCGCCCAGCACGAGTCGCTCTACCGCAAGGGGTTGCGCGGCCTGGCCTACGAGATCGTCATCAACTCCGACCCGTGCGTCTCCTATGTCATGGAGGAGAACACGGCGACGATGCAGGCGCTGGTCATTGCCCACGCCGCCTTCGGCCACAACCACTTCTTCAAGAACAACCAGCTCTTCCAGCAATGGACAGATGCCAAGGGCATCCTCGATTACCTCGAATTCGCCCGCGGCTATGTCCAGTCCTGCGAGGAGCAGCATGGAGAGATGGCGGTGGAGCGGGTGCTGGATTCCGCCCATGCGCTGATGAACTACGGCGTGCACCGCCATCGTCGCCGCGCCCCCGACCTGCTCTCCGAGCAGAAGCGGGAGCGCGAGCGGCGCGAGCATGACGAGCGGATGTACAATGTCCTCTGGTCCACCCTGCCAGAGAAGGCGAGCGCCCCGGCGGCGCGCGGCGAGGAGGAGCGGCGGCGGGCCCTGCTGCAGCTGCCGCAGGAGAATATCCTCTACTTCCTCGAGAAGTCGGCGCCGCGCCTCGCCCCCTGGCAGCGCGAGATCCTTCGCATCGTCCGCAACGTGGCGCAGTATTTCTACCCGCAGCGCCAGACCAAGATGATGAACGAGGGCTGCGCCACCTACACCCATCACCGCATCCTTGGGCGCCTGCACGAGCAAGGCCGTATCTCGGACGGCAACTGGCTGGAGGTGCTGCACTCCCACTCCTCCGTCATCATGCAGCCGGATTTCGACGACCAGCGCTATTCGGGGATGAACCCCTATGCGCTTGGCTTCGCAATGATGGAGGATATCGAGCGCATCTGCCGCGAGCCGACTGAGGAGGATCGGGAATGGTTCCCCGATTTCGCCGGCTGCGGGGACCCGATGCCAGTCCTGCGCTATGGATGGTCGGAATTCCGGGACGAGAGCTTCATCCTGCAATTCCTCAGCCCGGCCCTGATGCGCAAGCTCCGGCTGTTCCACATCGTGGATGACAACGGCCTGCCCGTGCTACGGGTGGATGCCATGCATGACGAGCGGGGCTACCGCCGCCTCCGCCGCGCCCTCGCCCGGCAATACGACCCGGCTTGGTCGGACCCCGACATCCAGGTGGTGGATGTCGATCTCGGCGGCGACCGCAAGCTGATCCTGGAGCATCGCGTCGCCGCGGGAAGGCTGCTGGAGGAGCAGGAGGCGCGGCAGGTGCTGCGCCACCTCGCCAGCCTCTGGAGCTATGACGTGCTGCTGCGGGAGGTGGACCCGGCCAGCGGCACCAGCCTGCGCGAGCATGCGGTGAGCCCACCGCGCTAAATGACTGGACGGGCCTGGGCCATCGGGGGGCGTGTAGCGATCCCGCAACCGATGGCCGGCTGGATGGGCACCGGTCGCTGAACGACAGCCTGACACCGGCGGCGCTCCTCACGCCCACGCCATTTCCGATCCGCATAGGATGCGGTCCAGGCTGGGCGGCCATTCCAGAAAGGCTGCCCCGATGTTGTCCGACACACCCCGACTCGATGATCGCCCAGCCGGGCTGGATGCTGGGCTGCTGGCCGCACGCATCCTGATCGTCGCGCTCTTCCTGGTCGCAGGCTATTACAAGCTCATCGACCCGGCCCGGAACGCCGCCTATTTCGGCAGCCTCGGCCTGCCGATGCCAGCGGCCATCGTCTGGGTCGCGGTGGCGATCGAGATCGTGCTGCCGCTCATGATCCTGTTCGGTATCGGCACGCGCTGGGCGGCGCTCGGGCTATTGGTCTTCACGATCGCCAGCGCCGTCATCGGCCACCGCTTCTGGACCTTCGACCAGGCAACGCAGTTCGGCCAGTACTTCGCCCAGCTCTCCAATTTTCTGAAGAACCTGGCCATCGCCGGCGGCCTCGGCCTGCTGGCGCTGGTCGGGCCCGGCCGCTATGCGGTCGAGTCGCGCGGCCGGGTCTGACCCTGCCGCGCCGGCCTTGCGGGGGGACAAGCGCGTGGCGGCGATCAGCTCCGTCGCGCCGCCCCCACCGTCGCCATGAAGCCATCCAGCTTCGTCGCATCCACCCAGCGCAGCACGGCGACTGTCTCCGCTGCCGGGTCAACCCAGGTGATGTTGCCGCCAGCACCGGAGAAGCAGGTGCTCTCGGCGCTCGCGCTCGGCCAGCGCGTCCGCCCGGTGTTCAGCCACCAGAGCAGCCCGTAATGCGGATTCAGCGCGCAAGGCGTGCGGCACTGCGCGACCCAGCCCTCCGGCAGGATGCGCTGCCCGGCCCAGACCCCATCCTGCAGCACCAGCTGGCCGATTCGCGCCTGATCCTCGGCATGCATGAAGATGCCGCCCCCCCAATGGCCGCCGCCCGAGACGCTCTGCACCCTTCGCCCCCCGATCTCCACCCAGTTCGTCTCGTAGCCATGCCAGGACCAGTCGGCGGAGGCGCCGATCGGGCGCATCACCCGCTCGGCGAAGATCTCCGGCAGCGCGCGGCCGAAGCGGCGCAGCAATGCCAGGGAAAGACGGTTCACCCGGACGTCATTGTATTCCCAGTACTGCCCCGGCGGGTGCAGCGGCCGGGGCAGGCCCTTCTTCCCCTGCCCTTCCACCTGCAGGTTCCGGCCGCGATCGATCAGGTCGCTCTTGCCAAAGAGCGTCCCTTCCCATTCGGAGGTGTTCTGCAGCAGTTGCCGCCAGGTGATCGCGCCGTTCTGCGGTCCCTCGAAACCGCCATCCTCCACCGTCTCCGCGACCCGTGCGTCAAGATCGGGGATCAGCCCGTCGCCAAACGCGATACCGGCCAGGATCGCCAGGTAGGACTTCGCCACGCTGAAGGTCATGTCCACCTGCCGCGTATCGCCCCAGCGCGCGACCAGCCGGCCGCGCCGCAGGATCAGCCCGTTCGGCCCGCCGCGCGGCCTCACAGGCCCGAGGACGGCATTGTCGGGCGGTGGCTCGAAGAAGCCGGCCTCGATATGGGCGCGGATGTCGCGTGGCCAGGGCGATTCATGCGCGAGGGCGAAGCGCACCGCCTCCGCGATCCGGTCCGGGTCGAGGCCGATAGCCTCGGGCGGGGCCTCGGGGAGGGGCGCCGGATGGGGCGGCAGGGTTGTCATGTCAGGCATGCCGGCCAGCCTATCCGCTTCCGGAAGATGATGTGAGGGGTGCCGGAGTGTTTCCACCAAAGCGCGATTTGCTCTAGAACCGCGCGGCCCGCGGCGCCGGGCGATCATCGCAGCCGGAGTGATTCATCCATGCCGCAGGGCAGCAGCACCCCAGCGCCGCGGTCCGTCGGCAGCCTCTCCGCACGGCTGATGGCCATGCTCCGCCCGCGTCCACCGCGGCTTCGCCTGCTGCCGACGGCGCGCCTCGCCGAAGGTCCCCGGGTACCGACCGAGGCGGCGATCCGCGCCCTCGCCGGAGCCACGCCCTTTGCCGGCAACCTGCTGCTCTGCCGCGTGCTCGGCCGCTACAAGCTGTTCGTGAATGCGGCCGACCTCACGCTCGCGCCGCACCTCGCTCTCGATGGCTATTGGGAGTGGTGGACCACCAGCTTCCTCGCCCGCAACCTACGGCCCGGCGAGACGGTGGTCGATGCCGGTGCCTGCATCGGCTACTTCACCTTGCTGGCAGCCGATCTGGTCGGCGCCAGCGGCCGGGTGGTGGCGCTCGAGCCCAACCCGCAGAGTGCCGCTCTGCTGCGCCGAAACGTGGCGCTGAACGGCTATGCCGAACGGGTGATGGTGGAGGAAGCGGCGCTCGCCCCGGCGGGGGGGCGCATGCTGCGGCTGGTGGTGCCGCCGAACAGCCCGATCGATGCCCATCTGCTGAAGCAGGACCTGGCCCCGGACCCTGCGGAGCGGCCCGCGGAAGGCCGCGCCACCGTGCTGGTCCGCGGCCGGACTCTGGACGAACTGGCCGTGCCGGCCGATGTCGTCCGGCTCGATGTCGGGGATGCGCTGGAAGCGGCCTGGGACGGCATGCAGCGCCTGCTCGCCCAACGATCCCGGCTGCGCCTGCTGATCGCCTTCAACCCGGCGCGCTGTGCCCAGCCCGCCGCCTTTCTCGAGCGCGTCGCGGCCCGCTTCCCGCTGCGTCGCCTGCAGCTGGACGGCAAGGCAAAGGCCTGCACGCCCCAGGGCTATCGCATTTGATCCTCTAAGGCCGAGTTTGCGTCGAACGAAGCCGTCTCGGCGGCCCAAACTCGACCACAAGGGCTGAAAACCGAGCCTTCGACCGCGGTTGAGGACCCGGAAATTCCATATGCGATAGCCCTGCTGCACGCCCGCCGAGGTGCTCGGCGGCGGTGGCGTCCTGCTCTGGCTGGCGAAGGACGAGCCCGGCTAGGCCCGTACGGCTTCGGCCGAAGCCCCGGCCGGAGCCGGCTTCGCTCCCGGTAGCTCGATCTCGATCGCCAGCGTCGAAATATCGCCGCCGCGGTCGAGCGCGACATTCACCTTGCCCGGGTCGATCGCCACGTAGCGCGCCACCACCGCGACCAGGTCCTGCTGCAGCCGCGGCAGGAAATCCTCCCGGGTGCGGCCGATGCGCTCATGCGCCAGCACGATCTGCAGCCGCTCCTTCGCCTGGGTGGCGGAGGCCGGCTCCGGCTTGCGGTTGGCGCGGAAGAAGTCGAGCCAGCTCATCTCAGGCAGCCCTCCCTCCGAACAGGCGGCGCAGCAGGCCGGGCTTCTTGTCCGGCTCCAGGAAGCGGTGCGGCAGTTCCTCGCCGAGGAAGCGGCCGATCGCATCCTTATAGGCCTGGCCCGCGACGCTCTCGGTATCCAGGATCACCGGCATGCCGGTGTTGGACGCGCGGAGGACGCTTTCGTTCTCCGGGATCACGCCCAGCAGCGGGATGGCCAGGATCTCCCGCACGTCTTCCAGCTTCAGCATCTCCCCGCGCTCGACCCGGTTCGGGTCGTAGCGGGTGACGAGGAGATGCTCCTTCACCTTGTCCCGCTTCTCCTCAGCCCGCTTCGACTTGGATTGCAGGACGCCGAGGATGCGGTCCGAGTCACGGACCGAGGAGACCTCCGGGTTGGTCACCACGATCGCCTGGTCGGCGAAGTAGAGCGCGAGCAGCGCGCCCTTCTCGATGCCGGCCGGGCTGTCGCAGAGGATGTAGTCGAAGTCCTTCCCGAGTTCCTCGATGATCTCGGCCACGCCCTCCTTGGTCAGGGCGTCCTTGTCCCGGGTCTGGGAAGCCGGGAGGATGGCGAGACCATCGACCCGCTTGTCACGGATGAGAGCCTGGTTCAGCCGTGCCTCGCCCTGGATGACATTGACGATGTCGAAGACCACGCGCCGCTCGACCCCCATGATGAGGTCGAGGTTGCGCAGGCCGACATCGAAATCGATCACCACCGTCTTCTTGCCCGCCAGCGCGAGGCCGGTGGCGATGGCGGCACTGGTCGTGGTCTTCCCCACGCCCCCCTTGCCCGATGTGACGACGATCACCTGCGCCATGGACAACCCCCTGCTGCACCCGCTCCCCGTCCGGACCCTGGCCTGCCCGGCCCGGGGCGCGCCGGGCACGGCCGGCACTCCCCCGATCCGGTCTTCCCCCAGGCCGGCGATCGCCCTGAGCGAACCCGCCCAGCGCTATCATCGGCCTTCTAGCCGAGCGGCCCGAACCGCATCTCCTCGCCGTCCAGCCGGACCTGCGTGGGCCGGCCGATCGGCGCTTCCCCGAGCCCTTCGCGCACCGCATAGAAGCCGGCGATGGCAATCAACTCAGGGTCGAAATTCAAGGCGAAGATCCGCGCCTCTGCATCGTTCCGCGCGCCGGCGATCGCCCGGCCGCGCAGCGCGCCATAGACATGGACATGACCGTCCGCGATCACCTCCGCGCCGGGATTAACGGTCGCGGTCACGATGAGATCGGCGCCCTCCGCATAGATCCGCTGGCCGGACCGCACCGGCTCGCTCACCAGCAGGGCGCTGCGGCCGCTGCCCTGGAATTGCGGGGTTGCCGGGGCGACCGGGGTTGGCGGTGCGGCCTGCGGCGCCGCGTCGGCAGGAGCCGGTGCGGCACTCGCGGTCGGCAGTTCGCTCTCCGAATCACGGCCGCCGACGGCGCGCAGCGGCGGCAGGCCGGCCGCGGTCGCGGCCTGGCGCATCTGCGGGCTGCCGCCGGTGGTCCCGATCGGGACGATCTCCAGCGCGTGCAGCCCCTCAATCAGGCCGCGGAAATCCACCTCCTCCGGCGCCGCCATGAGGTCGGCCAGGCCGATGACGATGGGCGCGAAGCGCAGGAAGCCCGGCGCCCGGCGGAACTGGTCGCCAAGGGCGGGCAGCACCGTCTCGGGCCGCGGGTCGAGCAGCCGCAGCACCAGCAGGTTGAAGTTGCCGGCGCGGAGCCTGAAGGTTTCCGGAAGGGTCTGGCTGCTCAAGGCGCTCTCGGGTCGGCCATCGCGGGTCGTGGGAAGCCTCCGGCCCGCGGGAGGCGCGCGCCGTATCCTGTGCTTAGCAGCGATGCCGCGAGCGGCGAAGCCCGAATGCATACCATTGCGACCCTTGGCTCGAGTCGCCTGCGAAATGCCGGCCGGGACTCGCCGGATCGCCACGACGAAGGATAATGCCTGCGAAGAGTCGGGAGCCCGTCTTGCACCAGATCACCCTGCTGGAGCCCTTCCGGGCGCTGTTCTATGCCCCTTTCTACCTGGCCGAGTCGCTGGGCGCCTTCGCCCGGCAGGGGGTGGACGTGCGGATGCTGACCGCCGGCACCGCCGATGCGGCCTGCGCGAAGCTCCTGGCCGGGGAGGCGGACCTGGCCTGGAGCGGGCCGATGCGCCCCATGCTGCTGCGCGCCACCACGCCCGACTGCACCCTGCGGAGCTTCTGCGCCGTGGTGATGCGCGACCCCTTCCTGCTGATGGGGGGGGGCGCGGCGCCCGGGCTTCCGCCTGGAGGAATTGCCCGGTCTCCGCCTCGGCCTGGTCTCCGAGGTGCCGACGCCGGTCTGGTGCCTGCGCGGCGATCTTGCGGAGCGCGGGATGGACTGGTCCGCCCTGACCACCGTGAACGGCCGGACCATGGCCGAGAATGCCGAGGCGGTGGCGGAAGGCGCGCTCGACCTTGCCCAGACGTTCGAGCCCTTCGCCTGCCGGGTGGAGGATGCCGGCGGCGCCCTCTGGCACGCCCAGGCCAGCCGAGGCCATACCGCCTATACCGCCTTCTATGCCACCGAGGCCGGGATCGCGGCGAAGCGCGCGCCGCTGATGGCGATGATCCGCGCCATGGCGGAGGCGCTGGCCTTCATCCAGGAGGCACCGGCGGGCGAGGTGGCGGAGCGCATCGCCCCGCGCTTCGCGGATGTCCCCTCCTCCCACCGCGTCCGCGCCATCGCACGCTACCAGGCGCTCCATCTCTGGGATGCCGGGCCGCTCTTCCCGCGGGAGGCCTTCGACCGGCTCGGCACCGCCATGCTCGCCTCCGGTGCCATTCCCCGGATCCCGGCCTTCCAGGCCTGTATCGATAACGCCATCGTCGAGGAGGCCCTCTCGTGAGCGGCAAGACCCCCACCGGCACCCGCGCCGACTACCGCTGGTTCACCACCATCCCGACCCGCTGGATGGACAATGACGTTTACGGGCACGTCAACAACGTCACCTATTACAGCTGGATCGACACGGCGGTGGCGCAGTTCCTGATTGCCAACCAGGTGCTCGATCTCGAGTCCAGCACGGAGGTCGGGCTGGTGGTCGAGACGCAGTGCCGCTACTTCGCGCCGCTCTCCTTCCCCGACCTTGTCACCTGCGGCATCCGCTGCGGCCGGCTCGGCACCTCCTCCATCCGCTACGAGCTCGGCATCTTCCGCAATGAGGAGGAGCGCGCGAGCGCGGAGGGGCATTTCGTGCATGTCTATGTCTCGCGCGCCGAGCAGACCCGGACCGTGCCGGTGCCCGCCAGGCTGCGGGAGGCGGCAACGCGCCTGCTGATGTCACCGGGCTGATGAGGCGGGACGAGCACCGGCTGCGGCTTGCCCTGCTCGCCTGGGCCGGGGCGGGGCTCGCCCTCGGCCTGCTGCTGCGCTGGCTGGCACCGGAGGCGGCGCCGGTCGTCTTCGCCCTCGCCACGCTGCCGGTGCTCGCGGTCCTGCTGCGGGACATCGTGCAGGGGCTGCTCCACGGCGATGCCGGCCTGGATCTGCTCGCCGCCCTTTCCATGGCGAACGCGCTGGCGCTGGGGGAGGAGCTGGCCGGCGCCGTCGTTGCGCTGATGTTCGCGGGCGGCAGCTTCCTCGAGGAGTTTGCGCGGGAGCGGGCGCGGCGGGAGATGACCGCCCTGCTCGCGCGCCAGCCGCGCCAGGCCACGCGGCACGGGCCGGCGGGGCTGGAGGAGGTGCCGATCGCGGCGCTGCAGCCCGGCGACCGCGTGCTGGTCCGCCAGGGGGAGGTGGTGCCGGTCGATGGCCGCGCCCTCGGCCCCGCCGTGCTCGACACCTCCGCCCTGACCGGCGAATCCATCCCCGTGACGCTCGCTGCCGATGACCCGGTCCTCTCCGGCAGCACCAATGCCGGTGAGGCCTTCGACCTGGCGGCCGAGCGGGATGCGGCGGCGAGCACCTTGGCCGGCATCATCCGGCTGGTGGAGCAGGCCCAGGCCAGCCGTGCGCCCATGGCGCGGCGGGCTGATCGCTGGGCGCTGGGCTTCCTCGCCGTCACGCTGGCCATCGCCGCCGCCGCCTATCTCGCTTCGGATGATCCGCGCCGGGCGCTGGCCGTGCTGGTGGTCGCCACCCCCTGCCCGCTCATCCTCGCCGTGCCGGTCGCGCTCATCGCCGGTCTCTCGCGCGCCGCCCGCGCCGGCGTGCTGGTGAAGAGCGGTGCGGCGCTGGAGATGCTGGCCCGTGTACGCGTGCTGCTGCTGGACAAGACGGGCACCCTGACCGAGGGCCGGGTCCGGCTGCTGGATGCGCGCCCCGCCAACGGCTTGGCCCCCAGGGAACTGCTGCGCCTCGCCGCATCGCTCGATCAGGCCTCGGCCCATCCGGTCGCCGCCGGGCTGGTCGAGGCGGCACGCGAGGCCGGGCTGCCGTTGGCGACGCCCGAGGCCGTGCGGGAGGAAGCCGGCGCTGGCATCGCCGGCATGGTGGAGGGCCACGCGGTCGCGCTCGGCGGCCCCGGCTTCGTTGCATCGCATGGCTGGGCGGGGATGGAGGCGGCGGATGACCATCCGCCCGGGTCGCTCCGCGTCTGCGTGGCGGTGGATGGCGCGCCGGCCGGGCTGCTGGTGCTCGCCGACCCGCTGCGCGGCGATGCCAAGGCCATGCTGGCGGCCGCCCGTGCCGCCGGCATCCGCCGCGTCGTGCTGCTTTCCGGCGACCGGGCGGCCGTCGCGGAAGCGGTCGGGGCGCGCCTCGGCGTCGATGCCGTGCTGGCCGAGCGCAGCCCCGCCGAGAAGGTCGCGGCCGTGCTGCGGGAGAAGCCCGGCGGCCCCGTGCTGATGCTGGGCGATGGCGTCAATGACGCGCCGGCCCTCGCCGCGGCTGATATCGGCGTCGCCATGGGGGCCCGTGGCGCGGCGGCCAGCGCCGAGGCGGCGGATGCGGTGGTGCTGGTGGACCGGATCGACCGGCTGGCGGAGGCCATGCGCATCGCCCGCCGGGCGCGGGGGATCGCGCTGCAGAGCGTCGCGGCCGGGATCGGGCTGTCGGTCCTCGGCATGCTGGCGGCGGCGGCGGGATATCTCACGCCGGTGCAGGGCGCGCTGCTGCAGGAGGTGATCGACGTTGCGGTGATCCTGAACGCGCTCCGGGCGCTGCGGGTCTGACGCCCGCCACGTCACGGCGGGGCCCTGGGGTGGAGCCGCCTCGCACCGTCCCGCAGGCCGCCCCCGCGAGGCTTCCGGCCCTGCCGGGTGCGGGAGGCGAGCCGTCCTGTTTGCCACCCGTCTTGATGCCCGGGCCTGGCCCGGCCATGACGCGACACACCATGTTCAGGGAGAGAACGCCATGCCCGCGCTCAAGCGTCTTGCCATCCTCGACGACTACCAGGGCGTGACCCTGCGCCTGGGCCCCTGGGACCGGCTCCCGGAAGGCCTGGAGATCCACGTCTTCCGGGACACCGTCACCGACCCCGCCGCCCTCGTCGCCCGCCTCGCACCCTTCGACGTCATCCTGGCGATGCGGGAGCGTACGCCCTTCCCGCGCAGCTTGGTTGAGCAACTGCCGAACCTCAGGCTGCTGATCACCACCGGCGCGCGGAACCGCAGCATCGACCTGGAAGCCTGCGCCGAGCGAGGCTTGACGGTCTGCGGCACCCCCTCCTTCGCCCATCCCACGGTCGACCTGACCTGGGGCCTCATCCTCTCCCTCATGCGCCGCATCCCGGAACAGGAGGCGGCGCTCCGCGAGGGCCGCTGGCAGGTGGCGCTCGGCAACACGCTGGAGGGCAAGACGCTCGGCTGTGTCGGTCTTGGCAATCTCGGCAGCCGGGTGGCGAAGGTGGGCGCTGCCTTCGGCATGAAGGTCACCGCCTGGTCGCAGAACCTGACGCCGGAGAGGGCCGCGTCGGCCGGCGCCGAGGCGGTGTCCAAGGAAAGGCTGCTGGCCGAAGCGGATGTGGTCACGCTGCACCTCATCCTCTCGGAGCGCTCGCGCGGCATCATTGGCGCCGGCGACCTCGCCCGCATGAAGCCCTCCACCGTCATCGTGAACACCAGCCGCGGGCCGCTGATCGACCAGGCGGCGCTGATCGCGGCGCTCAAGGCGGGCCGGATCGCCGGCGCCGGGATCGATGTCTATGACCAGGAGCCGCTGCCGAAGGACCACCCGATCCTCTCGGCGCCCAATACCGTGCTGACGCCGCATCTGGGCTATGTGACTGAGGAGAATTACCGCGCCTATTTTCAGGGCGCCGTGGAAGCGGTTGAGGGCTATCTGGCGGGCAAGCCGGTGCGGGAATTGCGCGCCGGCTGACCTGCACCGCAGGCACTGGCCGGTGCTGGATCCTTCGCCGCCATCCGGATGGACAGGGAAGGCCGGCGGCGTCCCGGTGCAGGAAACTCGCGCCAACCTCGTGTTTCTCGCGCACTGATCCGGGCAGGACCGACGGATCGTCCCGCGACAGGATATCGGCGGATACATGCCACGACGCCTTGCTCCGCTGACGCTTGACGGCTGCGGTTGGCGCACCGCAGCATCCTGTTCCCCGCCGCCGGAAGGGATGTGCCATGCGCCGACGCAGTCTCCTCGCCACCATGGGGGCCGCGCTGGCTGCGCCCCGCCTCGCCGCCGCGCAGGGTGCCGCCGGGCGTCGCGTGCTGCGCTTCGTGCCGCAGGCCGACCTGGCGCTGCTGGACCCGATCCACTCCGTCGCCTTCGTCACCCGCAACCATGCGCTGATGGTCTATGACACGCTCTATGGCTGGGATGCGGCGCTGAAGGCTCGGCCGCAGATGGCGGAGGGCATGCCGCTGGTCGAGAAGGAGGGCAGGCGGGCCACCATCACCCTGCGGGAGGGGCTCCGGTTCCATGATGGTGAGCCTGTGCGGGCGCGCGACTGCGTTGCCTCCATCAAGCGCTGGGCAACGCGCGATGCCTTCGGCCAGGCGCTCTGGGCGGCAACCGATGAGCTCTCCGCGGCCGATGGTCGCCGCATCATCTTCCGCCTGAAGAAACCCTTCCCGCTGCTGCCGGATGCGCTGGCCAAGGTGGGCACGCATCTCTGCGCCATGATGCCGGAGCGGCATGCGAGCCTGCCTTCCTCCCAGGCGGTGCCGGAGATCATCGGCAGCGGCCCCTTCCGCTACGTGGCGAGCGAGCGGCTGCCGGGCAGCCGCAATATCTATGAGCGCTTCGCCGATTACCGCCCGCGCGAGGAAGCGCCGAGCTACATGAGCGGCGGCAAGCAGGTGCATTTCGACCGGGTGGAGTGGCTGACCATCCCGGACGGCGCGACCGCCAGCGCGGCGCTGCAGCGCAGCGAGGTGGACTGGTGGGAACTGCCGGCCATCGACCTGGTACGGCCGCTGCAGCGGGCGCGCGGGATCAAGGTGGACATCCTCGATCCCAATGGCTCGATCGGCTTCCTGCGCTTCAACTGCCTGCATCCGCCCTTCGACAATCCGGCCATCCGCCGCGCCATCCTGCGCGGGACACATCAGGTGGATACGATGACCGCGGCGGCCGGCGACGACCGCAAGTACTGGCACGTGCCCTATGGCTTCTTCGCGCCCGGCTCGGTCATGGCAAGCGAGGAAGGGCTGGAGGCCTTCCGCAATCCGCTCGATGCCGCGGCGACGAAGCGGGCGCTGGAGGAAGCCGGCTACAGGGGCGAGCGCGTGAACCTACTGGCCGCGACCGACTTCCCGGTGATCAATGCCATGAGCGAGGTCTGCGGCGACATGCTGCGGCGCTCCGGCGTGAACCTGGATTACGTGGCGACCGACTGGGGCACGGTGACGCAGCGCATCCTGAAGCAGGATCCGCCGGCCCAGGGCGGCTGGAACATGATGGTGAGCTGGACGGCCGGCAGCGCGCAGGTGAACCCGGCGGCGAACAACCTGCTCCGCGGCCATGGGCGGAGCGCCCTCTTCGGCTGGCCCACGATCCCCCGGCTAGAGGAGTTGCGCAACGCCTGGTTCGACGCGCCGGATGATCCCGCGCGGGCCAGGATCGGACGGGAGATGCAGCGCGTGGCCTTCGACCAGGTGCCCTATGTGCCGCTCGGCCAATTCTTCTCGCCGACGGCGCTGCGTTCGGATCTGGAGGGGATGCTGAAGGGCGTGGCGCTGTTCTACGGCATAAGGCGGGCCTAGCGCGCCCGGCCCGGGCTGCCGCGGATCGGCGTTCAGAACCGAACGCCAATCCGCTGTAGAACATTGATTGCAGGGCAGGGTCTCGCTTCCTGGCGTTCACGCCCGTCCGCGATCCGCTGTAGGCCTTTAATTCTAAAGCAGATTCACGCTCCCGGGCGTTCACGCCCGTCCGCGATCTTCTGTAGACCTTTGATTCTGGAGCATATTCACGCTCCCGGGCGTTCACGCCCGTCCGCGATCTGCTCTAGGCGGAGGGCGTGACGCGGGGCACACTCCGCGCCAACACCGTCCACGGAAAGCCCATGCCGAGCCTGATCGAACCCGTCACCCTGCGCGGCACCACCTTCCGCAACCGCATCGCCGTCCCGCCGATGTGCCAGTACTCGGCGGAAGACGGCATCGCCCAACCCTGGCACATGGTGCAGTACGGCCGCTTCGCGGTCGGCGGCGCCGGCCTCGTCATCATCGAGGCAACGGCGGTCTCGCCCGAGGGCCGCATCACCCATGGCGATCTCGGCATCTGGTCGGATGCGCATGCCAGGGCGCTCGCGCCGATCGCCGCCTTCATGTAGTCCCAGGGGGCGGTGCCGGGCATCCAGCTCGGCCATGCCGGGCGCAAGGCCAGCATGCAGCGCCCCTGGTATGGCAACGGCCCGCTCGGCGCCGAGGACCTGGCCCGCGGCGACCATCCGTGGGAGATCGTGGCGCCCTCAGCCATTCCGCTGGATGAGGGCTGGCTGATGCCGCGCGCGCTGGACGAGGCCGGGCTCGCCCGGATCCGGGATGCCTTCATCGCCGGGGCCGTGCGCGCCCGCGATGCCGGTTTCGAGGTGGTCGAGATCCACATGGCGCATGGCTACCTGCTGGCCAGCTTCCTCTCGCCGATCACCAACAAGCGGAACGACGCCCATGGTGGCGACGCGGCGGGGCGGCAGCGCCTGCCGCTGGAGATCGCCCGCGGGGTGCGGGAGGTCTGGCCGGCGGACAGGCCGGTCTTCGTCCGCATCTCCTCGGTCGATGGCACCGAGGGCGGGCTGACGCTGGAGGACCAGATCGGCTTCGCCCGGTCGCTGAAGGCGGTGGGCGTGGATGTGGTGGATTGCTCCTCCGGCGGCATCGCCGGCAGCGCGACGGCCGCCAAGGGACCTCCGCGCACCTATGGCTTCCAGGTACCCTATGCCCGGGCGATCCGCGAACAGGCGGGCATCGCGACCATGGCCGTCGGGCTGATCGTGGACCCCCATCAGGCACAGCAGGTGCTGGATGAGGGCGGCGCGGACCTGATCGCGATCGGCCGCCAGGCGCTGGAGGACCCGAACTGGCCGCAGCATGCCGTCGCCACGCTGCTGGGCGGCCCGGCCTATGAGGCCTGGCCGAAGCAGCATGGCTGGTGGCTGAATGTCCGGCAGGGCTCGCTCTCGAAGCTCGGGCCCTGGAGGGCCGCCTGAGGGGTGCGCCGGGGGTGGCGCGCCGCCCCCGCTTCGCGCTAGGCCTTCGGCATGAATGACGCGCCGCACAATGTCGCGGAAGACAAGCTGCACCGGCTTGTCGCCCGCGCCGCCGCCGCCGGTCCCGCCCTGCCTTGCGCGGTGGTCCACCCGGTGGATGCCGCCAGCCTCGAAGGCGCGATGGAGGCGGCCGAGGCCGGGCTGATCCTGCCCATTCTGGTCGGTCCCGCCGCGCGCATCCGCTCGGCGGCAGCGCAGGCCGGCATCGACCTCGCCGGCGCGATCATTGAGGACGTGCCGCACAGCCACGCCGCCGCCGAGCGCGCCGTCGCCCTGGTGCGGGAGGGACGCGCGGGCGCGCTGCTGAAGGGCGCGCTGCACACGGATGAGTTAATGGCGGCCGTCGTCTCGCGCGAGGGCGGGCTGCGGACGGAACGCCGCATCAGCCACTGCTTCATCCTGGACGTGCCGCGCTACCACAAGCCGCTGGTGGTGACGGACGCCGCCATCAATATCGACCCGGACCTGGAGACCAAGGCCGACATCGCGCGCAACGCCATCGATCTCTGCCGCGCCCTCGGCATCGCCCGGCCCAAGCTCGCCGTCCTGGCAGCGGTCGAAGTCGTGACGCCAAAGCAGCCCGCGACGCTGGATGCCGCGGCCCTCTCCAAAATGGCCGATCGAGGCCAGATCGAGGGCGGGATCGTTGACGGGCCGCTCGCCTTCGACAATGCCATCAGCCGGGAGGCGGCGGCTTCCAAGCACCTGGAAAGCCCGGTGGCCGGCGACCCGGACATCCTGCTGGTGCCGGATCTGACCGCGGGCAACATGCTGGCGAAGCAACTGCAATACCTGGCAGGGGCCGAGAGCGCCGGGCTGGTCGTCGGCGCGCGGGTGCCGATCGCGCTGACCAGCCGGGCGGAGGGGCCGCGGGCCCGGCTTGCGTCCTGCGCCGTGATGAAGCTGGCGGTCGGGATGCGGGTGACCAAGCACGGGGCGGATTGAGCAGGCACCCCCTTCCCGCCCACAGCGGATCGGCGTTCATGCCTGAACGTCGATCCGCTGTAGGGCATTGTTTGTAGAGCAGACTCACGCGCCCAGGCGTTCACGCCCGTCCGCGATCTGCTCTAACCTGGCGGGACAGGGAGAACGCCCATGAAGAACATTCGCGTCGCAACCTTCGCCGGCCCTGGCGCCCCGCCCGAGATGCGGGAGGTGCCCTGGCCCAAGGTTGGCCGCAAATCCGCGCTCATCCAGATCGGCGCCTGCGGCGTCTGCGGCACCGACCTGCACATCCTGAAGGGCCACTGGCCGAAGCCCCTGCCCTGGCCCTTCACCCTCGGCCATGAGATGACCGGGATCGTGCGGGAAATCGGGCCCGATCTGAAAACCGACTGGATGGACCTGCCCATCAAGGTCGGATCGAAGATCATGATCCCGCCCTTCATGCCCTGCGGGTCCTGCTACTACTGCAAGCACTACCCCGAGAGCGCGAACCGCTGCCAGACACCGGTCTATTACGGGCGCTATCTCGGCTTCGACAAACCGCCGCATCTCTGGGGCGGCTGGGCGGAATACGTCTATGTGGACTTGGAGGACCTGCCGGGCACCAAGATCTACAAGCTGCCGGATGACATGCCGCTGCGGCTTGGCGCCCTCTCGGAACCCCTCACCTCCTGCATCCGCGCCTTCGCCCGCGCCCAGCGCATGGGCGGTTTTAGATGGGGCGACACGGTCGTCATCCAGGGCACCGGGCCGATCGGCATCCTGGCCATCGCGGCGGCGCGGGAGATGGGTGCGGGCCGCGTCATCGCGGTCGGCGCGCCGGAGGCGCCGCGCCTGGCGCTGGCCCGGAGGTTCAGCGCCGAGGCGACGGTGAACATCGAGGAGCACACGACGGCCGAGGCGCGCATCGCCCGCGTGCGCGAGATCGTCGGCGGTTATGGCGCCGACCTGATCATGGACTGCACCGGCCACCCGACCGCGGGGCCGGAGGGCATCGAGATGCTGCGGGATTCCGGCTTCTACATCGAGATGGGCCAGTTCACCGATGCCGGCTCCATCATGACCAACTGGCACCGCTTCGTCGCCAAGGACATCACCATCATGGGGTCCTGGGCCTTCACGGCGAATGACCTGGCGCTCGGCGTGCAGATGCTGAACCACGCACGGGACCGGTATCCCTGGTACGAAATGCAGACGATCTACCCCTTCGACGCCGATGGCGTCTCCCGCGCCGTCGCGGACGCCATGGCGATGCGGACGGTGAAGAGCACCATCGTGCCCTTCCCTGAACTGCTGGAGGCCTGATCGCGGGGACCTCGGTCTCCGCCCTTTTTCGTTGGCCCTTGCAGCGCCCTGCCCCTAGCTTCTTGCCGCATGGCCGGTCGCATCGTCACGCTCACCCTGAACCCCACCGTCGACATCGCCGCGGAGGCGGAGATGGTCCGCGCCGTCCGCAAGACGCGGACAAGGAACGAACGCTTCGACCCCGGCGGGGGCGGCGTCAATGTCTCGCGCGTGGTGCATGAGCTCGGCGGGGAGACGCTCGCCATCATCCTCGCCGGAGGTCTGGCGGGTTCGCTGCTGGAGCAGTTGCTGGACGCCCAGGGCGTGCCCCGCCACAGCATCCCGATTGCCGGCCGCACGCGGATGAGCCACACGGTGAACGACCTCTCGGCCCGGCACGAGTTCCGCTTCGTGCCGGAAGGGCCGGAGGTGTCAGAGGATGAGTGGCGCACGGCGCTGGAGGCGCTGGAGGCGGAGCCGGGCGACTGGGTGGTCGCCAGCGGCAGCCTGCCGCGCGGCGTGCCCGATGATTTCTACGCGCAGGCCGCGGATCTCGCCGCGCGCCAGGGGCGGCACTACGTGCTCGACACCTCCGGCCCGCCACTCAAGGCCGCGCTCGGCCATCGTCTCGCGCTGATCAAGCCCAGCCGTGGCGAGTTCGAGGCGCTGGTCGGACGCCCCCTCAACACGCCACGGCAGCAGAACCAGGCGGCGCAGGAGCTGGTGCGACAGGGCGCGGCGGAGCTGATCGCCGTCTCGCTCGGGCATGAGGGCGCGTTGCTGGCGGAGAAGGACGGCGTGCTGCGGCTGCGCGCGCTGGATGTGCCGGCGCTTGGCGCCGTCGGCGCGGGGGACAGCTTCCTCGCCGCCATGGTGCTGAAACTCTCCCAGCGCGAGAGCCCGCGCGAGGCCTTCGCCTGGGGCATGGCCTGCGGCGCCGCGGCGGTGATGCGCCCGGGCACGGCGCAGCCGCGGCGGGAGGATGTGGAGGCGCTGCGGCGCCAGATCGGGGCCGTGTAGCGGCAGGCTCGGGGCAGGCGGGCGCCGGCCGGCGGCAGCACCAGCGGATTGCGTTCATGTCTGAACGCCTATCCGCTGGAGCTCCTTGTTTTTCGGGCAGAGTCACGCGTCCGGTCGTTCACGGACTTCGTGATCTGCTCTAGCTCAGGGCCTCCGAGGTCCCGGAATGCTCGCATTCATAGGGCGCCTCGCGCGCCGGGACATGGCAAGTCACGCAGTGGATGCAGGGATCGACCCGCCGGTCGCCGGGCCGGCGGGCGAAGCCGCGTGTCAGCCCGAGCAACTCCCGTCCCTGACCACGCAGCGCATCCTTCCGCCAGAAGCCGGTGCCGGTTGCGCCACAATGCGGGCAGGTCAGCCGCGCGCAGATATCAAGGTCGCCGGTCATCGCTCCACGCGCTCCCGGGCGACGAGGCCGGGCATCGGGCCCGAGAGGGCCTGCCCATGTCCCGCAGCAAGGCGCCATCCGCTCGCCACCCTATCCGGACTCTGGGAGTGGCCGGAGCGGATTTCAAACCGGAGCGCGCAAGCTCACGTGACTGCGATCACTCCCGCCGCTTCAACGTCAGGCGCTTCGCCCGCCGGCCGGTGCTGAGCGCGGCGAAGCGTTCCAGCACATCCTCCGGCCAGGTCGTGACGCGCCGCAGGCCGAGATCGACGCAGAGATAGAGCACCTCATTCTCCGCGGCGAGCCAGCCCTCGGTCGCATGGTGCATGCGATGCACCGCCAGCAGGCGCTTGGCATCATAGCCCAGCACCTCATTGGTGCAGGAGAGCGGCATGCCTTCATGCACCTCCCGCACATAGCTCACCCAGGCCTCGGCGGCGAAGGTGCCGAGGTTGCGGGCGCGGAAGGGCGCGCCGAGGCCGAGGCTGGGCCAGAGCTGGTCGGTCGCGATGTCGAACACGACCATGTAGAAGCCCATGTTCATATGGCCGTTGTTGTCCACCCATTCGGGGCGGACCACCGCGAGGGGCGGCGGCAGGGGGGCAGTCGTTACGGTCTCGTCCGGCATCAATGCTCCATCATCCACAGGCCGGATAGGCCAGCCAGCCAAGTATCCGGCCATCCGGCGCATCCACCCGCCTTGCATCGACGCAGCGGCGCTCCAGGAAGAAGGCCGGCGCGGCGGGTTCGGGCGGCGCCGCGCCCGGCACTTCCTCCCGCCGCAGCACCCGTCCCCCCTCCGCTAAGCAATCCTCGGCAGCGGCAGCCCGCCAGAGGCGGATGGTCACCCGTCCCTCGCCCGCCGGCTCCGCACCCAGCGCGAAGCCCGCACGCTCACCGGCAAGGCAGGCCCGCAGCGCCGGGGCGAGTGCCGGCAGCGCCTCGGTCCACTCCGCCGCCGCGGCCGGCAGGGCCAGCAGCAGCGGGAGGGTGGCGGATCTCCTACCAAACCGCATCATGCATGACCCGCAGCCGCCGGAGGCGGCGCCGGCGCCTGAGGTTGCAGACATACGCCAGCATGTCGGCGCGCCGGTCTCAGTGGATATCGTCCGCCTTGGACAGTGCCTCCTTCAGCTTGTGGATATCGAAATCGTCGCGCTTCGCCATCTCGAGGATCACCGCCTCGCGCCGGGCGCAGAGATCGATGGCGGCCGGGAGTTGCCGCACCGCCTCGGCCGGGATCACCACCGCCCCGTGGCGGTCGGCATGGATCACATCGTCATGCAGCACCGGCATGCCGTGCACCATCACCTCCCGGCCGAAATCCACCATGTGCACATGCGCATGGCTCGGATTCACCATGCCGCCGATGATCTGGAAGCCGGGCGCCAGCATGTCGATGTCGCGGAAGGAGCCACTGGTGACGCAGCCGAGGCAGCCGAGGCCCTTGTGGACGTTGCTGTTCACCTCGCCCCAGAAGGCGCCGAAGCCCGGGCTGTCGTCCAGGTCCTCGATCACCACGATGGTCGGCAGGTCGGCATCCGCGACATATTCGTACCAGCCGATGCGCGCCGCCCGGTCCTGCTCCTTGCTGCGGCCGGAAGGGGCGGCGGCGCGGATCTGGCCGGTGCGGGCCAGGCCGCAGATCGGCGGCAGGGAGGGATCGGCGCAGACGAAGGGCTGCAGGGTGAAGCCGCGGCCGCGCCGGGCCGGTACCACAAGCTCCAGCGCGTTGCAGATGGTGGGCGTATCCCAGCGCCGCAGCAGATCCAGATCCGCGCGGGTGAAGGAGCGTTCGGCCATGATGCGTATCCTCCCGGAAAGGGTGAAGGATCGGTGAGCCGCGGCCGCCGGTAAACCCCCCATGCGGCGGGACGGAGGCCGCGTGACGGTTCCGCGACATGCGCCGGCCGGCAGTTGCCGCGGCCCCCGCTCTTCCCGTACTCGCACCCCGAGGCCAAGGGGGAACGGCATGGGGTGGCGTTGGACGCGTGCGGCAGCGCTTCGGGGTATGCTTCTGCTCAGCCTCCTCGCGCCCGGGGGGGCGCGGCGCAGGGCTATGGCAGCGCCGCGGTCGCCAATATCGGGCCGCCCGAAGCCGCGCTCTTCCCCGATCTGGCGGCGCTGCAGGACCGGCTGGAGGAGCAAGGCTGGATGCTCCGCGGCCAGGCGACCTTCATCCTGCAGGGGCATCCGGCCTTCCGCTCTCCCTATCGCGGCGCGGGCAGCCTCAAGGATGTCGCCAATGCGCGGAACACGCTCTCGACCGACCTCGTCATAGGCCGGCAGCTCTGGCAGGGGGCGGAGGTCATCATCGATGCCTCGGTGACCCGCGGCTTCGGGCTCTCGAATTCGGTCGGCGTCGCCAATTTCCTGAACAATGAGGCCTTCCGCCTCGGCAGCGCGGAGCCAAGCTTCTTCGTGCCGCGCGCCTTCTTCCGCCAGACCATCGCGCTCTCGGCCGATATGGTGGAGGACCCCGATCCCTTGCGCTTCGGCACCGCCCGGCCGCGCGAACGGCTGATCATCACCCTCGGGAAATTCTCGGTTTGGGACATCTTCGACGACAATCTCTACGCCCATGACGCGCGAACGCAATTCCTCGGCTGGGCGCTGGTTGGCGCCGGCGCCTTCGACTTCGCCGCCGATGCTCGCGGCTGGACGGAGGGCGCGGCGGTGGAGTGGTAGAATGGCGCCTGGGGCCTGCGGGGCGGCGCCTTCCGGGTGGCGCGGGAGGCGAATGGGCTGTTCCTCGACCCCTCCGTGACGCGCGGCGTCCAGGTGATCGGCCAGGTGGACCGGTTTTATCACCTGGCCAACCGGCCGGGTGCGATACGCGTCCTCTACGGCTTCTCGCAGGCCCGCCAGTCGCAATGGAACGAGCTGTTCCGGAACGGCTTCGAGAGCTTCAACAAGAACCCGGTCGGCTATCGCGGCAAGCACATGCTGGCGCTGAATGCGGAACAGGAGTTGGCGGAGGGCATCGGCGCCTTCGCCCGCCTGTCCTGGAATGATGGCCGCACGCAGAACTGGATGTTCACCGAGATGGACCGGGCGGTCTCGGCCGGCCTGTCCTTCGACGGCGCGCGCTGGGACCGGCCCGGGGACACGGCCGGGCTTGGCGTCAATCTCGGCTGGATCTCGGGCGGGCGGCGCCGGTACCTGGAGGCAGGCGGCATCGGCTTCATCACCGGCGACGGCCGGTTGAACTATGCGCCGGAGGCGACGGTAGAGATCTATTACGACTGGCGTCTCGCGCCGGGCGTGAACCTGGCGGCGAATGCCCAGCTTGTCGTGAACCCCGCCTACAACGCCGATCGCGGCCCGGTGCCCATCTTCGCCTTGCGCCTGCATACGGCCTTCTGAGACCCGGGCCGGGCCCGGGGTCGCCTGACCCCGCAAGTTTCTGGTCATGGTTGTCGGCTTGTTGAGCCATATGCCCGACCTGGCCCTTCTCGACGCGCTCCGGCGGCGGCTGGAGGCCGCACCCGGGGCGCCCTTCGCCCATGTCGTCCAGGGCGAGCGCACCGAGGTGCTGACGAATGCCGCGCTCGCTGCCGGGGCCGCGCGCTGGGCCGGGTTGCTGGCCGCGGATGGCTGCCGGCCGGGCGAGACCGTCATCCTGATGCTCCGCCATGGTCCGGCGCTCTACACCGCCTTCCTCGGCGCCATGATGGCCGGCTGCGTGCCCGCCTTCCTGCCCTTTCCGACGCCGAAGCAGGACGCCCGGCTCTACTGGCAGGGCCAAGACGCGCTGCTGCGCCGTATCCGTGCCGCCTGCGTCGTCACCTATCCGGAGAATGCCGCGACGCTGCGGGCCATGATCCCGGATCTGCCCTACCGGTTGCGCATCCTGGGCGAGGAGGCGTCGGCGCCCCCGCTGGCCCGATGGCACGAGGGCGGTGGCGCCGGGATCGCCTTACTGCAGCACAGTTCCGGCACGACCGGCCTCCGGAAGGGCGTGGCGCTGAGCCATGCCGCGATCCTGGCGCAGGTCGAGGCCCATGCCGCGGCGATCGGCTTCGAGGCGGGCGATGTGGTGGCGAGTTGGCTGCCGCTATACCACGATATGGGGCTGATCGCCTGCTTCCTGCTGCCGCTCCTCAAGGGCGGCGGGGTCGTCAGCCTGGATGCCTTCGAATGGGTGGCGCGGCCGGGCATGCTGCCGGCCGCGATCGCGGCGCATCGCGCGCGCTGGTGCTGGTTACCGAATTTCGCCTTCGAGTATCTGGCGCGCATGCGCCGGCCGGAGGAGCGGCACGACCTCTCCTCCCTCCGCGCCTTCATCAACTGCTCCGAGGTCTGCCGCCCGGAAAGCTTTGACCGCTTCGCCGCCGCCTATGCCGATTGCGGGGTGACACCGGCGCAGTTGCAGTGCTGCTACGCTATGGCCGAGACGGTCTTCGCGGTGACGCAGACGCCGCCTGGTTCTCCCGCACCGCGTCTCCTGCTCTCCACCGCGGCGCTGGCATCGGGTGAGGCCCGGACGGCCGCGCCGGGCGAGGCGGCGAAGGTGTTGCTCTCGGTCGGCCGCCCCATCACCGGGCTCTCGGTCCGTATCCTGGACGCCAGGGGCCAGTCGCTGCCGGAAGCTACGGTCGGCGAGGTCGCGGTGCGCGGCGATTGTGTCTTTTCCGGCTGGCAGGGCGAGCCGGAGGCGAGTGCCGCCGCCTTCACGGCGGGCTGGTACCGCACCGGCGATCTTGGGGTGCTGGTCGGGGGTGAGTTGTACATCACCGGCCGCCGCAAGGAGGTGATCATCCTGAACGGCCGCACCCTCTACGCCCCGGACCTGGAGGCGATTGCGCATGGCGTGCCCGGCGTGCATCCCGGGCGTGCCGTCGCCCTCGGCGTGCCGAACCCGGCAAGCGGCAGCGAGGATCTCGTCCTGCTGGCCGAGACGCCGCTGACCGACGTGGCGGCTCGCCGGGACCTGCAGCGCGCGCTGCGGGCGGCGGTCGAGGCGGCAGCCGGGCTTTCCGGCGCCATCGCCGCGCTGCGCCCGCCTGGCTGGCTGGTGAAGACCACCAGCGGCAAGCTCAGCCGCGCGGACAACCTAGCGAAATACCTGGCCGAGGCCGCATGACCGAAAACGATGTGATGGACGGCCTCACCGCCGTGTTCCGGGAGGTGTTCCATCGCCCCTCCCTCATCCTGGACCCTGGCTGGACGGCGGCCGACCTGGATGGCTGGGACAGCCTCCGGCATATCGAGATCATCCTGCGCAGCGAGGCCCGCTTCGGCATCCGGCTGGAGGCAGCGGCGCTGGAAGGGCTGCAGAGCATCGGCGACCTCGCCGCCCTTGTGCGGAAGGCGGCATTGGCGGGGCGCTAAGCCCAGGTGATGCCGGACCGGTTCCGGCGGCACCAACCCGGGACCGACCACATGCCCCCTGCCCCGCACCGGCATGCACATCCGCATCCTGCTGCTTCCGGCCATTGGCTGCACGCCCGCCCCACGGCTAGGCGGAATTCCCCATGCGCGCGATCGCACCTCCAGCAGGCCAGGAATTCGACTCCCGGGCGCGGCGGCGAGGCCGGCGCGGCGCTTGATGGCGTCCGGAACCATGGTGGAGGAGGCTGTGGGCGTCTGCCTGCCGGACCCACCTCCCTGGATTTCGACCGCCTGTGTGCCGCGCCACGCCTGCGGCGCCGGAGCGATCTGCTATAGGCTTTTCCCCACCGCGGCAGGCTGCCCGGTGGCGACGAGGGATGGCACCGGGTATGGCCGGCTGGCGGAAAGAGCAGGATGAGCCGATCACCTCGGGCGCAGTCGATGAGCCGGCGCCCGGGCTGGAAGGCCAGCCGCGCCTCGACATGGCGCTGATCGAGGCGGCGGTGCCGAAGCTGATCGACCATGCCGTGGGCGGCCCGGTGGTGCTCACCCGGCATGGCTCGGAGGCCTTCGTGCTGCTGCCGCTCGATATCTGGCGCCGGGTCTGGCTGGCGATCGCCCGCCCGCCGGTGGTCGACATGGAGCGGGACCGCCCCGGCGAGCCCGAGACGGAGGCTTGACGCCGGGGGCGGCCCGCCCCCCTCTCCCGTCGCATGGCCCCGCCCCTTCTGATCCTCCAGGATATCCACCTGCATCTCGGCACCACGCCGCTGCTGACCGGCGCGACCCTCTCGGTCGGCGCCGGGGAGCGGGTGGCCCTTGTCGGCCGCAACGGCTCCGGCAAATCGACCCTGCTGCGGGTCGCGGCCGGAGAGGTGCAGCCGGAGAGCGGCACGCGCTTCCTGCAGCCCGGCGCCACGCTGCGCAGCCTGCCGCAGGAGCCGGATTTCGGCCCGGCGCGCACGGTCTGGGAGCATGTCGAGGCTGGGCTTGGCCCCAGCGACGACCCGCACCGGGCGCGCTGGCTGCTGGAGCAGCTCGGCTTGACCGGAGAGGAGGAGCCGGCGCGGCTTTCGGGTGGCGAGGCACGGCGGGCGGCGCTCGCCCGGGCGCTCGCCCCCTCCCCCGACATCCTGTTGTTGGATGAGCCGACCAACCATCTCGACCTGCCGGCGATCGCCTGGCTGGAGGAAGAACTCCGAGGATTCCGCGGGGCGCTGGTACTCATCAGCCATGACCGCCGCTTCCTGGAACGGCTGAGCCGGGCCATGGTCTGGCTGGACCGCGGCACCACCCGCCGGCTGGAGAAGGGATTTTCCGAGTTCGAGGCCTGGCGGGACCAAGTGCTGGAGGAGGAGGAGCGCGAGGCGCACAAGCTCGACCGCAAGATCGTGCGGGAGGAGCACTGGATGCGCTACGGCGTCACCGCCCGCCGCAAGCGCAACATGCGCCGCGTCGGGGAGCTGGCGGCGCTGCGCCAGCGGCGGCGGGAGGCGCTGAAGGCGACCGGTACGGTGCGCATGGCGGCCAGCGAGGGCGAAGGCAGCGGCACGGTGGTGGCGCAGGCCGAGGGCGCCACCAAGGGCTACGGCGGCCCGCCGGTGGTGAAGGATTTCTCGACGCGCATCCTGCGGCGCGACCGGGTCGGCATCGTCGGGCCGAACGGCGCGGGCAAGACGACGCTGCTGAACCTGCTGACCGGGACGCTGGAGCCGGACACGGGCACCGTGCGGCTTGGCACCGGCTTGCAGATGGTCACGCTCGACCAGAAGCGGGAAAGCCTCGATCCTGAGGTCAGCCTCTCCGAGGCGCTGACCGGCGGCCGCGGCGACCAGGTGGAGGTCGGCGGGCAGCGGCGGCACGTGATCGGCTACATGAAGGACTTCCTTTTCGTGCCGGACCAGGCACGGACCGCCGTCGGGGTGCTCTCGGGTGGGGAGCGCGGGCGGCTGATGCTGGCCCGGGCGCTCGCCAAGCCCAGCAACCTGCTGGTGCTGGACGAGCCGACCAATGACCTGGACCTGGAGACGCTGGATCTGCTGGAGGAGCTGCTGGCGGACTATCAGGGCACCGTGCTGGTGGTGAGCCACGACCGCGACTTCCTCGACCGCGTCTGCACCAGCGTGATCGTGGCCGAGGGCGAGGGGCGCTGGCAGGAATATGCCGGCGGCTACACCGACATGGTGGCGCAGCGCGGGCGCGGCGTGGAGGCGAAGCCGACCGATACCGCGAAGCCTGCCGCTGTGCCCAGGCCGGCTGCCGCGCCTGCCGCATCGCCGCCGGCCGCGAAGCGGAAGCTCACCTTCAGGCAGCAGCATGCGCTGGAGACCCTGCCCGGCCGCATGGCCGCGCTCGAGAAGGAGATCGCGACCCTGCGCAGCGCCCTCGCCGCCCCCGACCTGTACAGCCGCGACCGCGCGCGCTTCGAGCGCTTCACCGCGGCGCTGACCGAGAAGGAGGCGGCGCTGGCGGCGGCCGAGGAGGAATGGCTCGAGCTGGAGATGCTGCGGGAGGAGATCGAGGCAGGGTAATACTCCGCTCCTCACGTCCCGACCTGCGGCCCGCGGCCAGGGCCGCAAAGCCAAGGCCCGAAGGGCCGCCGGCGGTTGAGGCAGGACATGCTGACGCATGTCCTGCGCCAGGTATGAGTCTCCTCCTCCCCCGGCGGCGAGCTTCGATGGTCAGGGCAAGGGCGCACGGGTCTGGTGCGGCGGCTGCGCACCAGGCCGGATGCCATGCCGGTCGCATGGATGCCAGGCATGGCTCAGCACGTCCTGCGGGCGGCACCCCCTGCGCTGCGCCGGTCGCAAACCAGCCCGGCCCCGCCCCTCGTTGACCTCTGGGCCCGGTGGCCGCCGGAATGGGGTCCGCTCACCCCAGCCGCCACCGCCCGCGCTCGACCGTCGAGAGGAAGGCCGCGACCTCCCGGTTGAAGGCGGCCGGCTCCTCCAGGTTGATCGCATGGCCGGTGCGCGGGCAGACCCACAGCCCGGCATTCGGCAACACGCTCTTCAGCCAGATATTGGTCTCGATGCAGGGGCCATCCTCGTCACCGACGGCGAGCAGGGTCGGTATTTCCATCCGGCGCAGTTCGGGCTCCCAGTCGAAGATCGAATCCCGCTCGCCCTGGTAGTGCTTCATGGTCAGGCCGGTGCCGAGGCCGGAATGCTCGGAAAGGCGCTGCATATAGGCCGCCCAGCCGCGCGGGTCCTTCTTCCTGAGTTGGATGCGGGTGGGTGAATGGCCGGTCTCCTCGGCCATCTCGCCCGCCCAGCCCTGGGCGATCAGCTTGTCCCCGCGCGCCTGGCAGGCGGCGCGGAAGGCGGCCTGCTCTTGCTTCGGCGAACCCGAGCCGGCGCCGGCCGGCACCAGGGAGACCGTCAGGTCGGGATGCCGGATGCCGAAGAGCAGGGCCGCGAAGCCGCCCATGGACAGGCCCACGATATGCGCCTTCGGGTTGCCGAGATACCGCAGCACCGCCGCCGCGTCCTTCACCGCGAAATCCTGGCCATAGAGCCTGGGGTCGGAGGGGACATCGGAGGGTGGGTAGCCACGCGCGGCATAGGTGATGCAGCGGTATTCGCGGGAGAAGAACCGGACCTGGTCCTCCCACTCCCGGTGGTCGGCCCCGAATTCGTGGATGAACAGGATGGGGTGGCCGGTGCCGGCCTCCTCATACCAGAGGCGCGCGCCTTCGGAGGGGGCATAGGGCATGGCGTTCTCTCCCTGATCCTTGCGGCCATCCTGCACCGGATCGCCACCGATGCCAGCCCCCGGCGCAGGCCGGACGGCCCGGCGGTGATCCCCGCGGCGGAAATGCCCTAGGCAGCGGCAGCGGCGCGGGCGAGGCTGCGGGGAACACGCCAGCCATGCCAATCCCCGCGGAGACCACCGCCCACCCCCTCCGGCGCCTGCTTGCCATCCCGGCCTTCCGCCGCCTCTGGGTGGTGGGCGGCATCGCCAATGCCATGCGCTGGGTGGAGGTGCTGGTCGCCGCCATCTGGACCTTCGAGGCGACGGGCTCCGCCTTCGCGGTCTCGCTCGTCGCGCTGATGCGGGCACTGCCCATGCTGCTGCTCGGCGCCGCGGCCGGCGCCCTGGCCGAGCTGCTGGACCGCAAGAAGCTGCTGGTGCTGGGCCAGGCGGCGAACGGCCTCGGTGCGCTCGGGATTCTCCTGCTGGCCCTCGGCGGCGCGCTGGAGGTCTGGCATCTGGCGGCGCAGGGCTTCCTGGGCGGCCTGGTCTGGACCGGCGAGATGGCCTCCCGCCGCCGCATGCTGACCGAGGTGGCGGGCGAGCGGGACGTGGTGACGGCCGTCGCCTTCGACAGCCTGACCGCCAATACCACCCGCATGGCGGGGCCGCTGCTGGGCGGCGCGATCTACCAGTTCCTCGGCCTGCCAGCCGGCTTCGCGCTGGCGGCGCTGTGTTACGGGCTCACCTGCACGCTGCTGGCCGGCGTCGTGCATGCCCAGGCACGGCGGCGCTTCGGGCCGCGGCTGCTCCTGGCGGAGATGGCAGATGCGCTGCGCGTCGTGCGGCGGATGAAGCCGCTGCAGGCGGTGATCCTGACCACCATTGCCATGAACATCTTCGGCTTCTGCTTCGTCGCTGTGCTACCGGCTTTCGGGACGGCAGCCTTCGCGGCCAGCCCCGTCCAGATCGGGATGCTGACCGCGGCCGAGCCGGCCGGCGCGCTGCTGACCGGGCTGGTGCTGGCGTCGCGCCGCGGCGTGCCGCTCTCGCCGGCCCTGATGCTCGGCGGCGGGGCCGGATTCCTGCTCTGCCTCCTGCTGCTGGCCGTGGCGCCCAGCCTGCCGCTCGCCCTCGGGGTGCTCATGCTGGGCGGCATCGGCACGGCGCTGTTCGCCGCGCTGCAGACGGCACTGCCCGTCACCCAGGCCCCGCCCGAGGCGCGGTCGCGGGTGCTCGGGCTGGTGACCACCTGCATCGGCATGGGCCCGGCGGGGCAGCTCGCCATCGGGGCGCTCGCCGATTCGCTTGGCCCGGCGACGGCCATCCCGATCATGGCCGGGCTCGGGCTGCTGATGGTGGCCGGCACGGCCTGGCAGACGCTGCGGCCCTGAGCGCCGGCTTGCCCGCCCCGCGATCGCGGCCGAAGCTCGCGCGACGCATGGACCGGAGCAGGGCATGAGCGAGCGCGTGGCGGATTATCTGGCGGGGCAGAAGGGGGCGATCCTTGAGAGGCTGCTGGCGCTGATCCGCTTCCCCTCCGTCAGCACCGACCCGGCCTTCGCCGAGGGCATGCGCGGCGCGCGCGACCTCCTGCTCGAGCGGCTGCGCGGCATGGGACTGACCGAGGTGCGGCTGCTGGAACCGCCCGCCGACATCCCGGGCGGCCAGCCCGCGATCTTCGGCGCCTGGACCGGGGCGGGGCCGGAGAAGCCCACCATCATGATCTACGGCCATTACGACGTGCAGCCGGCCGATCCGCTGGAGCTCTGGCATTCCCCGCCCTTCGAGCCGGCGATCCGCGAGGGCCGCATCCATGCCCGCGGCGCGAGCGACGTGAAGGGCTCCACCACCATCGCCATCGAGACGGTGGCGGGCTTCCTCGCGGTCGAGGGCGGCTGCCCGGTCAATGTGAAGCTGTTCCTGGAGGGCGAGGAGGAGATCGGCTCCCCCTCCCTCCCCGCGCTGATCGAGGCGCATCGCGACCTGCTCGCGGCGGATGCCATGCTCTCGGCCGATGGCGGCGGCGCGGCCGGTCCGCAGCCGGCGCTCAATATCGGCTGCCGCGGCATCTGCGCGCTGCAATTCAGCCTACGCACCGCGGCGAAGGATGCGCATTCCGGCAAGGTCGGCGGCGCCATGCGCAACGCGCTGCACGAGATGGCGCGGCTGGTCGCCAGCCTGCATGACGACGAGGGCCGGGTGCTGGTGGAGGGTTTCGAGGACGGCGTGCTGCCGCTCTCCAACGCGCAGCGGGCCGAGGCGGCCTCCCTGCCGCTCGACGAGGCCGCCTGGTATGCCGAGTTCGGCGCCAGCCCCTTCGGCGACCCGGCCTATACGGTGCGGGAGCGGACGACGATGCGCCCGACCGTCGAGGTGAACGGGATGTGGGGCGGCTATACCGGTGAGGGCGGCAAGACCGTCACGCCCTGCGAGGCGCATGCGAAGCTGACCATGCGCCTGATCCCCGGCCAGGACCCGGCCGCGGCCCAGGCGGCGGTGAAGGCGCATCTGGAACGGCATGCGCCAAAAGGCGTCACGCTGGCGTTCAGCGGCCGCCCCGGCGGGACGCGGGCCTTCACCCTGGCGGCCGACCATCCGCTGCGCGCCGCGGCGGCCGCGGTGCTGCGGCGGGAGAAGGGCGGCGAGCCGGCCGTCACGCGCCTCGGCGGCACGGTGCCGATCACCACCCTGTTCCAGGAGAAGCTCGGGATTGACAGCCTGATGTTCGGCCTGGCCAGTCCGGACGAGGACGCGCATGCGCCGAACGAGTTCTTCCGCCTGTCCTCTCTGGAGGAGGGGCTCCGGCTCTGGCCGATGATCCTGATAGAGCTGGGGCGGATGCGGCCGGCGGATTTCCACCGGGCGGGGTGATCCCCGCCCGCGCGGGGCGGGCTACAGCGCCTTGTGCCGCCCGTCGCAGAGCGGCGCGCGGCCGGTCGCCTTGCAGCCGCAGAACCAGAGCTTGCCGTCCTTCTCCGCGGTGTACTTCATCGGGCCGAAAGCGCCGCCCTCGTAGCTGCCGTCGCAGAAGGGCTGCTTCGAGGACTTGCCGCAGGTGCACCACCAGTAGCTCTTCCCGGCCTCGACCTCGACCGGATAGGGCGCCTTCTGGGCGATGACGGGCTGCGGCGCGGCGTCGGACATGGTCGTTCCCCCTTCACGAAGCCGGAAGGATTTGACCTTATCCGCGCCGATGTCCAGGGGTCAGCCCCGCTGCGGGATGCCCGTGGGGATGACGGTCTTCACCAGCGAGGCGTCCAGCGCCTCGTAGTCGTGGTAGCCGATGGTGGCGTAGAGCTCGGCGCGGGTCTGCATCCGATCCACCATCTTGTGGGTGCCGCCATTCTCGCGGATCGAGGCGTAGAGCTCCTCAATCGCCTTCGACGCCACGCGCAAGTGGGAGACCGGCCAGATCACCATGGAGTAGCCCATCTCCTGGAACTCGGCCGCGGTGAAGAAGGGCGTGCGGCCGAATTCGGTCATGTTGGCCAGCAGCTTCACGCCGGGCATCCGCCGCGCGAATTCCACGAACATCTCGCGGGTCGTCAGCGCCTCGGGGAAGATCGCGTCGGCGCCGGCCTCCAGGTAGAGCTTCGCGCGGGCGACGGCGCCGTCCATGCCCTCGCTGGCGGCGGCATCGGTGCGGGCGATGATGTAGAGGTGCTTGCGGGCCTTGCGCGCCGCGGCGCACTTCGCCGCCATGTCATGCGCATCGGCCAGCTTCTTGTCGTTCAGGTGGCCGCATTTCTTCGGCAGCAGCTGGTCTTCCAGATGCACCGCGCCTGCCCCCGCCTCCTCGAAGTCACGGACCATGTGCATGACGTTCAGCGCCTCGCCATAACCGGTATCGCCATCGACCAGCATGGGCAGGCCAGTGGCGCGGTTGACCTGGCGGATCCAGAAGCAGACCTCGTCCACCGTGATCATGCCGAGATCGGGCAGGCCCATGGTGGCGGTCATCGCGGCGCCGGAGAGATAGAGCGCCTCGAACCCCGCCTTCTTCGCCAGCAGCGCCGCCATGCCGAAATGGGCGCCCGGCATCTGCAGGATCTCCGGCCGCTCAAGCAGGCGGCGGAAGCGAAGGCCGGCCGGCTCGTCCGGGACATCGGCACCGATCACATAAGGCATGGCGTCTCTCTTGCTCACGGAGGATTCTGGGCGGGAGAAGGCGCCCGCCCCGGCGATCTGTCAATTTCGATCCTGCGGCGGCGATAGGGAAAGCGTATCGCCGCCCCCTCCGGCCGCGCCGACGTCTCCGGCTTAGCCAGGAGCCAGGAGAGCGCGAGCAGCACCGCCGCGTGGAGCCCATCCCCATGTGTCACCCTGCACCGGCAGCCCTGCGCGTCGCCAGAGGGAGAGGGCAAACGGTCACGAACACGGGAGGCAGGATGATCCGCCCCGGCCCTATCCCCGTCTGCACCGGAGGGGCCATCACATTCCATCCCGGCCAGACCGTGACGTGACGATTGGAACGGCAGCGCCGGGGACCTGTCGGCCCGGTCGCGCGTTGCCCCGCAGCGGCAGGTGCGACCCTGTGGGGACCGCTTTCTCTTGGCGCGAACAGGGCGAAGGCCAGTGCGATGAAAGGCAAGCAGTCGGGCGGCACTCACGGCGTGGCTCGCGCCCTCGGCCCTCCTCGCCTCGCCCGTGAACGCCCCTATCGGGTCATTCCGCGATGGCGCCGGGCCGTCGTTCCGCCTGATCCCGCGGGGGTTCCCCTTCCCCGCACCCGCCACTAAGGTCCGACGCGAATTCGGGAGCAGACCATGGAAATGACCGGCGAGCGGCGCATTCCCGCGCCGCGGCAGCAAGTCTGGGAAGCGCTGAACGACCCGGAGGCGCTGCGCGCCTCCATCCCCGGCTGCGAATCCGTCGAGCGCACCGCCGAAGACCAGTTCCAGGCCCGCGTCGCGGTCAAGCTCGGCCCCATGGCGGCGAAGTTCGGCGGCAAGGTGAAGCTGGAGAACATCAACCCGCCCGAGAGCTACACCATCACCGGCGAGGGCAATGGCGGCGCCATGGGCTTCGCCAAGGGCGGTGCCGATGTCGCGCTGGAGGAGCTCGGCCCCTCCGAGACG
>JAESGY010000186.1_pt1 | contig 48223 bp, 38 predicted proteins | sample 9269841 | NCBI WGS metagenome assembly JAESGY01 (sample SAMN17022865, study PRJNA683097) | algae metagenome | isolation source: Spirirestis rafaelensis WJT71-NPBG6 and co-occurring heterotrophs from... | place: USA: Pinto Wells, Joshua Tree National Park, Colorado Desert, CA | collected 2006-08-15
CCCATTCCGCTCTCCTGTGCAAAAGGGAACGGAATCAGACCCCGTCAACACTGGCAACCCTTAATGAGTACAGAACCTAGCCGCAGCCGCTCACGTTATCTTCCATCTGTGACACTCGGAGGGTTTGCTATGACCCGTAAGGATCGTGTTGCGCTCTATGGACGTGTCGGGCTTATCGTGGCCTCGTTTGCTGTGATCGGCGGTGTCGTCGCCGAGCCTCTTCTTCGGAATGTATGGCCCTCTCGTCTGATCGTCGCCCAACGGTAAAGGCGGTCCTGACCGTTGGTTTACCGCGCCTACCTTGGCTGACGCGAACTCCTCCAAGATTTCGCTGGCGAGATTGAGGTCGGCCATTCGCCGGCAGCGATAACCGGCTCTGCAATTCTGCAAAAAGGCTCTTCATGAATGCGGCTTGGCCAGAGGAACCAGCTCTTCTGGTGCGAGTTCAGCACTCTTAAGATCAGCCAGGAGAGCATGATGGGTTCCCGCAGTTGGACAGCTTTGGCAGCAATTGCGCTTGCTGTTGTCGTTCTTTTCTTTGCCCTACGAGGAACGCACACTGATCCGGCTGGTGCGCCGGGACGAGAGGCGGGCCAAGCCAAGAACGACTTTCCGTCAAACCCGGACACCGTAACGCCGCGCCACCCAGCCCAGCCTCAGCCAAGCGCCCCTGTGAAGCCCTAGACTCCGCGTCAGGGCAATGATTGATCCCGACCTGATCGCTTGGATCGGCGCAGGTCAGAACCAGACAAGCCGCGTCGAGTAGCAGGCCCTTGAACAATGACCTATCCGGTGCTTGGCCAGGCAGGATTTCCCGTGAGGGCCGAGGGTGCTCTGCGGACGAGAGAGCCGCCATATGTCGGGGCTCTGCCCTGTGCTCTTTTCGGCCTCACCTTCGCCACATCAACCGCTAGGCTTGCGGTCAGGTGCATCGATTGGGGCGGCAGGCATGAGACATCATTACGTGACGGTGCTGTGTGGACGGCTTGGACTCGTTGCGGCTTTTGTGCTGATCGCGGCAGTGATCGCAGCACCCCTGCTGCAGCGGGCCTGGTCACCTGATGTCATGATCGCCCAGCGATAGACGAAATCCGGGTCAGGCAACTTGCCGCATGATCGAGGCGTGTGAGCGCCGTTGAGGCACCCCTTGGAATACGCTAGGACAAAAGTCGCCACAAGATGAAGACCAGGGGCGGCGCGTGGGGCTCACGACCAAAGCAGAGACCGAATGGAGCACCCTTGGAGCCGCGTTTTGCGGAGCGGTCCTGGCCTCATTGGCCGTGATGGTGCATGAGGTCTACACCGTCATCTTCGGCTACTGCCTGAGTTCCGACCCCTTCACCCATGTTCTGCTGGAGATGGCGATATTCGGGCCCGGAGGCGCGATTCTGTTCGGCGCCATCGCCTCTGCTCGGAATCGATTCCTCGCGGACGAGTCCAGTCAAGCTGACGGCCGAAGGTCTATGGCGCCGTGTCACGCAACATTGGTTCCGCCACCTGATGACGAATCGAATTGCGCCCCGAAAGCTTCGCAGCGCCATGGAGCGAGAGGGCTGGGATGACCCCGGCTCTGCCATAGGGTACGTTCCGGAATCCCGGCGCTCACGCGGCGGCTTGATGCGGCACATCGTCCGGTCAGCACGAAGTTCCAACAACAAGCTTTTAGTCCTGAACGAATACCCCTACAACTTCGGGCAACAAGACGCTTCTCAAGCAAGAAGCGCTGAGGATTTGCACAGGGGGCAACATTTTCATGACCATATCGCAGGCTCGTTCAGCGTCGCGCCCGGATGCCGTTGCGCGATAGCCTCCGCCATCCGGATCGTGTTGCATTCCGGCCCGCAGGCCTTGCCCTGCCCGCTCGGCGAACACGTCGGCACACCATCATCGTCCCGTTGAAATAGTGAGCGGGCCATGGCTGCCGTCTCCACCTATGATCTGACCGGAAACGCTTGTGTCGACGCTCTCCTGGGCGACGCCAAATGGGCGACGAACCGGCTGACCTACAGCTTCCCGACCAGCTCAGCGCCTTATGGCGCATCCTACGGCAGCGGTGAGGCGGCCAGCGGCTTCGGGGCTTTCGGCGCATCGCAGCAATCGGCAGCCCGAGCCGCCCTGGAGCTTTATTCCGATGTCTGCAACCTGACCTTTACCAGGATCACCGAGACGCGTGATCAGCACGCCTCCATCCGTTTTGCGCAATCGAACGCACCCGACACCGCATGGGCCTACTTTCCGGCCGAGCCGGAATCCGGCGGAGACGTGTGGTTGAACAACTGGGATTATGACAGGCCGCACAAGGGCAACTACGCCTATCTGACCCTGATGCACGAGATCGGACATGCGATCGGGCTGGAGCATGCGCATGAGGGCAACGTCATGCCGTTCAGCCGGGATTCCATGGAATACACAATCATGAGCTACCGCGCCTATGCGGGAGCCTCGATAGAGACCGGCTACACGAACGAGACCTGGGGCTATGCGCAGTCGCTCATGATGTACGACATCGCGGCGGTGCAGCACATGTACGGCGCCAATTACGAGACCAACAGCGCCGGCACCACCTATTCCTGGAGCCCGACCACCGGCGAGATGTTCGTCGACGGCGTCGGCCAGGGAAAGCCCGGCGGCAATCAGATCTTCCTGACCGTGTGGGACGGAGGCGGAACCGACACTTACGATTTCTCTCGGTACACGTCGGGGCTGAGGATCGATCTCCAGCCCGGCGCATGGACGAGAACATCGCCCGAGCAGCGCGCCAAGCTGGACTGGGACGGCTCGAAGCTCGCGGCCGGCAACATCGCCAATGCCCTGCTCCACCAGGGGGATGAGCGGTCCCTGATCGAGCGGGCCATCGGCGGCTTGGGCAGCGACGTGATCAAAGGCAACGGGATCGGGAATGTCCTTCAAGGCAGGTCCGGAAACGACAAGCTCTACGGCCTTGACGGCAACGACGTCCTGATCGGCGGAGCAGGAAAGGACGTGCTGAGCGGCGGCAGGGGGTCCGACGTTTTCGCCTTCAGATCCGCCAGCGAGTCCCGCGGCTCCGCCATGGACACGATCAGCGTCTTCGTGCCCGGCGCGGACCGCATCGACCTGCGGGGCATCGACGCCGATGTCGCGGCGGCCGGCAATCAGGCCTTCACCTTCATCGGCGCGCGCGCCTTCAGCGGAGAGGCCGGCGAGCTGACCTTCTCGCGCGGCGTTCTGTCAGGCGATGTGAATGGCGACAGGATCGCGGATGTCCGCATCGCCGTTTCCGGCCTGTCGGCGCTGGCGTCGGGCGACTTCTACCTGTGAGCCGCCTCCAGATTTAGGGCATCTCTAGATTTCGGACGCCTGGAGATAGATCCGGACGAGCGTCTCGCAGCCCTCGCGGTCATCCTCGTCGAACCGGTTGGGGCTGGGGCTGTCCAGGTCGAGGACGCCCAGAACCGTTCCGTCCTTGATCAGGGGCACGACAAGCTCGGAGCGGGAGGCGCTGTCGCAGGCGATATGCCCCGGAAAGGCATGGACGTCGGGAACCACCACAGAGGCCTTCCGCTCCACGGCCGTGCCGCAAACCCCACGCCCTACCGGAATGCGCACGCAGGCGACCTTGCCCTGGAAGGGTCCGAGCACCAGCTCGGGGCCGCGCATGAAATAGAAGCCGGCCCAGTTCAGATCGGGCATGAGCTCGTAGATCAGGGCGGACATGTTGGCGGCGTTCGCCGTGGCGTCCGGCTCGCCGTGCAGCAGGCCGGTGAGCTGCTGCGCGAGGGATGTGTAGAAGTCCCGCTTGCCGCCGGTGTCGGTGAGAGGTTTGGCTTGGAACATGGGGCTCACTTATGGGCTCTGGACGCGCTTGTCCAGACAGGCGGCAGGAACCCTGCCGCCGCGCCCTACTCGATGCGCACCAGCACGCTGTCCGTGGCGCCCTTGGCGTCGATCACCGAGAGGCGCACGAAGCCCGCGCCGCCCGGCTGCCAGGAGGCCTCCCGCCGCAGGGTTCCCGCCTCCACGGGCGCTCCATCGGCCATCCAGGTGAGGGGCGGCGCGCCGCCGGAGGCCTTGAGGACGAGGCTCCCCTTCTCCTCGCCCTCATGGGAGAAGCCGAGATCGACCCGGGAGCCGTCGAGGGGGAAGGCGATCCTGAGCGGGGCCTGCATGGTGGACGCAATGGTCTTGGGCACGTCCTGCCGCACGTGGCGCAGGGGCGGCGGCAGGGTGGCGGTGGTGGCCTGCAGGGCGAAGGGCGGCGCTATCAGGGCCTCCGGCTCGACCCCGAGACGGCCATAGGCATCGAAGAGGATCGGGGCCGCCACGAGACGACCGACGAGCCCTGGCACCGCCGTCCCGTCGGGCCGCCCGACCCAGACGCCTACCGTGAAATGCCGGTCGTAGCCCACGGCCCAGGCGTCCCGGTAGCCGTAGGAGGTGCCGGTCTTGAAGGCGATGCGCCCGGCCAGGGCATTGTCCGGCGGCGGAGCCCCCCGCAGGATGTCGAACACGTACCAGGAGGCCACCGGATCGGCGATCCGGCGTTCAGGGGCCTGGCTTGCCGCCTCCCCCACCCGGCGGGCGACAACGGGCATGTCACCGCCCCGGGCAAGGCCGGAATAGAGGCGGGTGAGGTCGGCGAGGGTGATCCCGAGGCCGCCGAGGCCGATGGCGAGGCCGGGGGCGGCTTCCTTGGGCACCGCGATGGCGGTGTCCGTCTGGCGCAGGCGCGAGAGCAGGCGGGCGGGGCCGAGTTCGCTCAGGAGTTCCACCGCCGGCACGTTGAGGGAGAGCTGGAGGGCCTTGCGGGCGGTGACCGTGCCCTGGAAGGCGAGGTCGAAATTCTCCGGCTGGTAGAGGCCGTAGCGGGAGGGCCTGTCGTCCAGCAGGGTCTCCGGATGGGCGAGGCCGCTCTCGAAGGCGAGGGCGTAGATGAAGGGCTTGAGGGCTGAGCCCGGGGAGCGCAGGGCCTGGGTCATGTCGATGGCCCCGGCCCGCTCCCGGTTCATGTAATCGGCGCTGCCCACCTGGGCCCGCACCTCGCCGGTGGCGTTGTCGATGGCCAGAATGGCGAGGGAGAGCTTGGGATCGAGCCGCTCGATGCGCTCCCGCGCAAGCTTCTCCAGGCCCGCCTGCAGGCGCGCGTCGATGGCCAGCCGATGGCTGGTCTCGGCGGGCCGCTCCGCCACCGCCGCCTCGGCCGCATGGGCCGCGAGCACGGGGAAGGGACGGCGCGCCTGGGGCACGGGCTCCGCCTTGGCGGCCTCGGCCTCCGCAGCCGTGATGACGCCGCGATCCCGCGCCCGGTCGAGCACCCGGTTGCGGGCCTTGAGGGCGATGCCCGGGGAGCGGTCCGGGCGGCGCGTCTCGGGGGATTGCGGCAGCGCCACGAGAAGCGCGGCTTCCGCGAAGGACAGGCGCTTCGGCTCGCGCCCGAAATAGGAAAAGCTCGCCGCCCGGGCGCCTTCGAGGCTGCCGCCGTAGGGCGCGAGCGTGAGATAGAGCCGAAGGATCTCGTCCTTCGAGAAGCGGCGTTCGAGCTGAACGGCGCGCACCATCTGCCGGAGCTTCGCCCCCATGCTGCGCTCGTCCCGGGGCTCCAGAAGTCGCGCCACCTGCATGGTGAGCGTCGAGCCGCCGGAGACCACCTCCCCCTGCCGCAGGAACTGCGCCGCCGCGCGCAGGAGCGCCAGGGGATCGATGCCTCCGTGCCGTTCGAACCGCGCGTCCTCGTAGGCCTTGAGCATGGCAAGGTAGCGCGGGTCCACGTCCCCTGTTTCGACGGGGAGACGCCAGCGCCCCTCGGGGGTGGCGAAGGGGCGCAGCAGCCGCCCGTCCCGGTCCAGCACCACCGTGGATCGGCCGCCCGCGGCCGTCAGGTTGAGGGGGCCGAGCTGCTCCACGTAGCGCCAAAGGGCCACGCCGGGGACGAGGCAGACGACGAGGGCCACGGCGAGGACGAAGCCCCGCCCGTGCGCCGGCCCTCTGCCGCCCCGTCGCATCATGGCTTGGCCTGCACCACCTCGACCGTGCCGTATCCCGTGCGCCCGAAGCGTTCGGGCCGGTACATATCCTCCACATGGGCGGCGGGATGCACGTAGCGGCCAGGGGAGACGGCCCGGACCATGTAGGCCACGGTGAAGAAGGCGGGCTGGTCCGGAGACCGGTCGATGGCGGCGACGAAGCGGTCGTCCCGGTACTCGGTATGCTCGGGCTCCACGTCGGTCTTGAGCCAGGAGAGGCCCGCCACCGAATTGCTGTCCACGAGCTTCGGATTGTCGATCTCGAAACCTGCCGGCAGGCGGTCGACGAGCAGCAGGTTGGCGGCCTTGGCCTCGCTTTCGGTGACCTTCAGCACCACCACGAGGCGCTCGTTCTGCCGCACGGAGGACGGCTCCACCTGGGCGCCGTCCAGCTTGTAGTAGCTGCGCTCCACCGCATAGCCCCGCGACAGGGCGGGCTCGGGCTCCACCGGGTTGCCGGTCACCGTGACCACCGCCTGCACGGGCGCCTGGCCCACATTGGCGAGGGTGACGGAGCCCTGATCGAGGTTGGAATCCTTGTAGGTGCGGTAGAAGGCACCCTTGTGGGCCGCATCGCCCACCTTCAGGGCAATCGCCTCCGCGTCCCGGATGACCGCCTGGGCGGCGAGGATCATCCACGCCTCCTCCTGCGTGCTGGTGCGTCGGCTGGCCCCGCGTTCCTCGTCGAGAACCTTCGACACGGAGGCGAGAACCAGAGGGCTGTTCTCGGTCTCGGACGCCAGGGCCAGAAGGCCTGCCCCATCGCGCAGGCGCGAGCCGTAATCGTGACGATAGTCGCCCGTATCGCGCTCGCCCTTGAGTTGCTCGGCCGCGGAAGTGAACGCTTTCTGCGCCCGCCCCCGGTCGCCGAGCAGGGCCAGCGCCGCCGCGATCTGGCCGCGGGCGAGGGGCGTGTCGAACTCGCTCAGCTTCGTGTCGGAGAGGTAGCGCAGGTCGCCCATGACAGGCCGGCCGTTGCGAGCCAGCACATAGGACGCATAGGCGAGGCCCGCCGCATTGTCCTGCACCTCCTTGGTGTTGGCGACGAAATTGCGCAGCCTGTCGAGGGCGGTCGTGAAGGCGGTCTGCGGGACGGCGAAGCCGCGCTCCCTCGCCCGGGTGAGGAAGTCGACCGTATAGGCGTCGAGCCAGATGTCGTCGCCGCCCACGGACCAGAGGCCGAAGGAGCCGTCGGAATCCTGGCGCGCCAGGACGCGCTCGATGGCGCCCCGCACCCGGTCGTCGATCTTCTCGTCGAGACCCAGCCTCTCCTCTTCCGCGAGCCGGTTGACGTAGAGCAGCGGCAGCGCGCGGCTCACGGTCTGCTCCGTGCAGCCGTAGGGGTAGCGGTCGAGCGCCTTCAGAAGGCCCGGCACGTCCAGGCTCGCCAGCGGCGAGACGGAGACAGAGACCGAGCCGGTTCCCGAGAGCATGTCCGCCACCAGGTCCTTGGAGATGGCGAGGCTGGCTCCGGGCGCGATGGACCGAACCGTGCGCCTTGCGAAAGAGCCCGTGCCGGGCTGCATCGCCACCGTGAACCGCTGCGACATCTCCTCGATGTTCGGCCCCCGCAGGGTCATGTCGATGACGGCCGCGCCCTGCCCGCCGGCAGTCACGGGGATCACGACGCTCCCCTTCGCCTTGGCATCCAGTTTCACGGTGGTGCGCAGCGCATCCGCGTTGACGATGATCGGCCCGTGAATGTCGAGGTCGATTGTGTAATCGCCCGCAGGTCCTTCCACGTTGTCGAACTGCATGAAGAAGCGCGAACGGTCGCCCACCGCCAGGAAGCGCGGCAGGGTTCCGGCGACCACCACCGGATCGCGGATGATCACGTCGGCGCCGGCGCTGCCGACCCGATCCTTCGTCCAGGCCACGGCCATCACTCGGGCGGTGCCGTTGAAGGCGGGAATGTCGAAGGTCACGTTCGCGGTTCCGTCCGCGTCCACCTTCACCACGCCGGAGAAGCGGGCCAGGGGCTCCTGGGTCGGCGGAATGCCGTCGAGGGGCTTCACCCCCATGTCGCCGCCGGAGCGGATCGCGCCCCGGGTGCCCTGCATCCCGTCGATGAGGAAGCCATAGAGATCGCGGATCTCGGACGACATCTGCTTCTGCCCGAAGAAATGCGCCGCCGGGTTGGGCGTCTCGTAGCGGGTAAGGTTGAGGATGCCCACGTCCACCGCCGCAACGGTGATGCGCGCCTCCTCGCCGGAGGACAGGCCCTCCACCTTGATCGGCAGCGTCAGGCTGCCGCGCGGCCTGATCTTGTCGGGAGCATTGAGATTGACCGAAAGGGTACGGGCGTCGCGGTCGATCTCGAACCAGGCGGTGCCGAGGGAGCGCCCGGGCATGCGCCGCGCCGCCTGATCGAGGGGCCGGTGCGCGAGCGCCACGATATAGGCGCCGGGACCCCATTCCGTGCGAACCGGAATCCCCACATCGGTGCCGGAGGCGGCCACGTCCACCACGCGCACGTCATGGACCCGGTCGCTGACCACCGCCAGGGTCGCCTTGCCCTTGAAGCGGGGATTGAGGCGCAGCCGCATGGTCTCGCCGGCGCGGTAGGCCGCCTTGTCCAGGGTCATGTCGAGGAGATCGGGGGCATCGGCGGTCTGGTCGCCGGACCAGCCCACGTTGAAGGTCAGGCTGGTCTGGGCGGTCCCGCCGAGATCGGCGGCGCTCACGTCGAGCCGGTAGGTGCCCCATTCCACGGGGGCGGAGATGCGGGCGGGCGCCTGGGCCGCCACGTCGAGGCGTCCGTCCGCCACCCGGCGCGCCCTCTTGACGGATTCATAGCTCCAGCGGCCGTCCGAGTTGTACCATTGGTAGCGCTGCTCCACCTTGTAGAGGCTCCAGGCGACGTTCCTGCCCGCGAGGCGCGCCCCCCTGGGGTCGGCGAGCACCACGTCGAAGGTGGCCTGCATGCCCTCGCCCAGCTTCGCGTCGAAGTTCTTGCGCACGGCGACCACGGGGCCTTTCGGCAGGATCGGCAGGGTGACGCTGCGCTCCACGGCGCGCCCGCCCGTCTCCGCCACGCGCAAGGTGATGCGCGCCTCGGTGGGGCGGGGAGCCGCCGCGTCCTGCACGGGGATGGTCAGGCTCGCCCGGCCCCCGGCGTCGGTGGTGGAGGTCTGTTCGATCTCAGCCGTGGAGGTATCGAAGGACTCGTCCGAGAGACCGACAGTGTAGCCCTCAAGGCCCTTGATGCCGCTGCTGGAGGCAGCCGCCACCGAGACCTCCCCGGTGACGGCAAGATCCGAACCGGCCGCGCCGTAGAGATAGCGCGCCGTCAGGTCGATGGGAGCCGGCTGCCCGGGCTGCAGGGCCTCGACCCTCGGCGTGAGGGTCACCTCCAGCCGCTCGGGCACGTAGTCCTCGACCAGGAAGGTGGCCTCGCCCACGGCGGGCCCTTTGGGATCCGTGTAGGCGGCGACGCGCCAGGTGCCGCGAATGGCGCCCGGCAGGATGGGGATGGACAGCGCCCGCCCGCCGAGGCCCTGATCCTCCACCAGGGCGCGGCGGTATTCCACGCCGTCGGGACGGCGCACCACCAGGGTGAGCGGCACGCCCGGCACGGCGACGCCGTCGGCTCCGCGCACCAGCGCGGTCAGCGCCACGCTCTCGCCCGTGCGATAGACGCCGCGCTCCGTATAGAGAAAAGCGTCGACCGCGCCCGAAGCGACGCGCCCCTTCACGCCCCGGTCGGTGAGATCGAAGGCGGCGGCGCTGAGGTCGAGGAAGCCGTAATCGGTCCCGACCGTCGCCACCACGAGCCCGGGCGCCATCCCGCCCTCCCCGCGGGCGAGGCCCGGGTCGAAGGTGGCGACGCCTGTCGGGTCCGTCTTCTTGGTCGCCAGCACCTCGTTGTTGCGGGCGATCAGCCTGATCTCCACATCCACCCGCGGCTCGGCGCTGGCCAGCGAGCGCACGAAGACCTGAACGCCGCCCCGGCCGGTGAAGGCGGTGAGCCCGAGATCGGACACTACGAACCATTGCGTTGCGATGGGCTCGTAGCTTTCCTCGTCCTCCTTGACGACGGCGTTGGCCACATGGGGCTTTGCGGTCATCACATAGACGCCGGGCTGCAGCTTGCCCACGGCCTGCATCACCGGAAAGGCCGTGATCACGTCCCGGTTGAGGTCGGAGGACGCATCCAGCGTTCCGTTCCAGATCTTCATGCCGCGGTCCCGGGCGATCTCGCGGGCGTTGTACTCGTCGAGTTGCCGCATGAACTCCTGGGTGCCCATGACCGATACGAGGTTGCGGTCGCCGATGCGGTAGACTCCCACGTCGATCCTGGGCGTGTTCACGGAAACGACCGGAATGCCCTCCTGGCCGGTGCTCGGCAGCACGTAGTTGCGCCCGGTGAAGCGCACCTGGGGCGAGCGGTCCTGCACATAGATCTCATAGTCCAAGGATTCGAGCAGGGTCTCGCCCACGGAGGACGGCAGGCCCTGCCGCACCACGAAAGCATAGCGCTCGCTGTGCTTGAGCCCGTCCACGCAAAGCTGCGCGCCCTCGGCCGTCACGGCCGCGTTGGCGTTGCCGGATACGGCGACGTAAGGGGCGAAATCGACCTTCCCCAGGGCCAGAGTCTCGGAGAAGTTGAAGCACACCCGCGGCGAGGCTGAATCGGAATCCACCTTGTAGTCTATGACGCGAAAGCCGTGCTTCTCGCGCAGTTCCTCGTAGACCTCCCGCACGGCGGGCTCGTCCTGCAACTTGAGGCTTGCCGCATAGGCGTTGAGCGACCAGCGCCAGTCCCGGTCGGCCGCATGGATCTGCCCGAGCAGCGCCAGGGCGGATGCTTCATCCGCCGGGTTCTTCGCACGCTGGTAGGCGGCATAGGCGGCGGCCCGGCGGCGGTCCTCGAGCCTGCTGCGCTCCTGCCAGTCACTGCCCGGATCGATAGCAAACGCCGCACGCGCATAGGCGGACCAGTTTGCCGCATTGGCGGGCTCGGCCGCAACCGCGGCCGTGAGAAGGCTCGCGGCCTGTCGGGCCTGACCGTTCCTGAGGAGAGCCTCGCCCTCCTGGCGCAGCTGCGACCCGGTCTTGCCGCCGATCAGGCGGGCGCCCTCGGACTTGAAGGTCTGCTCGAGGCGCACGACCTGGCTCGCCAGATCCTCGCGCACGAAGCTTTTCGGGGCCTGCGCCTGCGCGGCCAGGGCGGCAGCGCTCAAACCCACCGCCAGGAATGCGGCCCGCAGCCAGTGCCTGATCATCGTATCGCCCCCTCAACCTTGATCTTGTTTGCGCGAGCCTAGCACCGCCGTTTCCATCGGCAAAGGGAGGGTTCGTGCGCCGCCACACGCCACATCGGCTTTACATCCACAAACAAGACGCTTTAGCTTCCCGTGGCAAGACGGAATGTCTCAAGGATTCCGCTGGGGGTGGGACGATGAACGGATCCTGGAGACGAAAGCCCGCGCGGGCGGGGGCCGCCTTCGCCGGAGCCCTTTTGATCATGACATGCCAGCCGGCATGGGCGCAGGCTCCCGCGGCCAATGTCAGGCCCGCTCCGCCCCCTGCCGTCCTGGATGCGGCGCGCCTGGCCTTCGAGGCCCTGCCGGAGGCGGACCGCAAGGCGGTTCAGGACGGGCTGATCTGGACAGGCCATTACAGCGGCGTTGCCGACGGCGCGTTCGGACGCCAGACCTTCGAGGCCATCGCGGCCTTCCAGGGGGGCGCGCAGAAGCCCCCGACCGGCCTCCTGAGCCCCGCCGACCGCAAGGCGCTCCAGGATCAGGCCCAGAAGGCGAAGGTCCAGGCGGGCTTCGCGACGGTCGAGGACCCCGGCACCGGGGTGCAGATCGGGGTGCCGAAAAAGCTCCTTCCCAAGCAGAGCGCCAACCCGAGCGGCGGCGGCCGGTGGCAGAACGCGGAGGGCACGATCACCCTCGACACCCGTGTCGCGCCGGCGGACGCCACCCTCCAGGCCCTGTTCGAGCGCAACGTGGCGATCCAGACCCCGGGCCGCATGGTGACCTACAAGGTGCTGCGCCCGGACTTCTTCGTGATCGCCGGCGAAACGCCCGCGGGCAAGTTCTACATGCGCTATTCCGCCGGCGCCGCCGGGATCCGCGGCTTCTCCGTCGGCTACGACAAGGCGCTCGCGCCGCAATTCGACCGGGTCGTGGTGGCCATCGCCGGGAGCTTCACGCCGTTTCCCGCCGCCGCTCCGACAGCCGTCGCCCAGAATCCGGCGCCCCAGCCCCCGCCGCTCCAGGCGAAGCCGCCGGCGCCGCGCCTCATGGGCACCGGGATCGTCGTCGGGCCCCGTCAGGTTCTGACCACGGCTCCCGTGAATGCCTGCAAGGAGGTGCGCGTGCTCGGGCTCAAGCCGCAGCAGATCCTCGGCAGGGACGCCCAGGCCAGGGGCATGGCGCTGCTGGAATTCGCCGAGGACCTGAAAGCCAGGCCCCTCGCCGTCACGGGGGCCGCCATGGAGGAGGGCGCCCCGGTCCTGGTCGCCGCCTTTGCCGAGGAGAACGGAAGCGCCGGGCTCACGGCCGTCTCGGGAGTGGCGACGGGAGCAAACGCCCTTGCCGCTCCCTTGCAGCCGGGGGCGAGCGGCGCGCCGGTTCTCGACGAGAGAGGCGCGCTCCTGGGCCTCGTCGGCCCGGTCTCGCCCAACCAGCGCAGGATCGCCGGGGTGATGACCAGCGCAAGCTACGAGGTCGTCCCGGCGGCCGAGATGACGAAGGCCTTCCCGGCCCTCGTTCAGGGCGGGAAGGAACCGGCGGCGCAGAAGCTCCGCGCCGCCGATATCGTGACCTCCATCAGGGGCGCGCTGGCGCCGATCGCCTGCGCCCCCTGAGGGCTATTCCGCCGCAAGATCGGGCCGCCCGGCCCCGGCGAAATCCAGCCCCTGGTGATCGCAGAGGCGGCGATAGAGACCGCCCCTGCGGTAGAGGCCGTGGTGATCGCCCTCCTCCACGATCCGCCCCCGGTCGAACACGAGGATGCGGTCCAGGGCGCGCACGGTGGACAGGCGATGGGCGATCACGATGGAGGTGCGCCCCACCATGAGCCGTTCCATGGCCTGCTGGATCAGCACCTCCGATTCCGAGTCGAGGGCGGAGGTCGCCTCGTCCAGGATCAGGATGGGCGCATCGGCCAGGAAGGCGCGGGCGAGGGCCACGCGCTGACGCTCGCCGCCGGAGAGCTTGACGCCCCGCTCGCCCACCAGGGTGGAATATCCCTTCGGCAGGCGCTCGATGAAGTCGTGAGCGTTGGCGAGCCTTGCCGCGCGCTCGATCTCCGCGGTGGTCGCGCCGGGACGCCCGTAGGCGATGTTCTCCGACAAGGTGCGATGGAACAGGATCGGCTCCTGCTGCACGATGGCGATCTGCGCCCGCAGCCCTGCCTGCTGGGCCTCGGCGATGTCCTGGCCGTCGATGAGGATGCGCCCGCCCGTCACGTCGTAGAGGCGCTGGATCAGCTTGACGAGGGTGGTCTTGCCCGAGCCCGACGGCCCCACGAGGCCGACCCGCTCGCCCGCGCGAACGGTGAGCGACAGGTCCCGGTAGAGCGGCGTGTCATGGCCGGCATAGTGGAAGGTCACCCGGTCGAACGCCACCTCGCCGCGCCCGATCCGAATCGGGCGGGCGTCGGGACGATCGGGCACGCCCACCCTTTCGTCATGGATGGCGATAAGCTCCTCCATGTCGTTGACGGAGCGGCGCAGGTTGTTGATGTGCATGCCCACGTCGCGCAGGTAGCCGTGGATCACGAAATAGGTGGTGAGCACATAGGCGAGGTCGCCGGGCGTCGCGCGATCGTTCCACCACAGCCAGAGCGCCGTGCCGATGATGGCGGCGCGGATGCCCAGGAGCGCGATGAACTGCACCGTGCCGCTGTTGGTGCCCCTCTGCCAGAGGCGGCTGGTGCGGCTGCGCCACTTGGCCAGCACCCAGGTGAGCCGCCGGTCCTCCCGGGTCTCCGCGCCGAAGGCCTTGACCACCGGGTTGCAGCTCAAGGCGTCCGCCAGGGTGCCGCCCACCCGCGTATCCCACGCATTGGCGAGCCGCGCCGCAGGGGCGACGTAGCGGGTCGCCAGAAGAGCCGTCATAACGATGTAAGCCAGCGCGCTCGCGCCGACCACGAGGCCCATGACCGGCCAGCGCAGCCCCAGGACAATCATCGATCCGGCGAGCACGGTGAGCGACGGCAGCAGCGCCAGGAGCAATGTGTCGTGCAGCAGGTCGAGCGCCCACATGCCCCGCGTGATCTTGCGAACCGTGGAACCCGCGAAGCTGTTGGCGTGCCAGTCCGTGGAGAAGCGCTGGACGCGGGCAAAGGCATCCTGCGCCACCCGCCCCATGACCCGCAGGGTCAGCTCGACGATCCCGTAGAACGCCAGGTGCCGCATCACGATCATCACGAGGCCGAGCCCCGTCATGAAGGCGAACGCCACGAGGGCCGCATTCAGGGCGGTCCCCCGGTCGGCTCCAGCCGCCGCGATGGCGTCCACCAGCCGTCCCGCGAAGACCGGCATGAACACGTCCGCAAGGGTGGACACCATCATGGCGACCACGATGAGGGCCACAAAGCGCGGCTCCTCGCGCCAGTGCCGGAACGTGAATCTCAGTACGTCGCGGGTTGCATCCCCGCCCTTCGTCCGTTGGGTCATTGCATTGAACAGGCTGCGCCTGAAAGCGCGCCTCTCCTGAAAAGTCGAAGGAGCGTCGTCAGGGACGGCGATGAGACGTCCGGCGTCGCTCGAATCTAGGCATTGAAAGGTTCATGGGCGCGGGGCCTCGCTGCCCCGCATCGTCCGGCCTTAAGGCTTGGACGCGGGAGGAATGTTCAGCAAGCACATGAAAGCCATGCAGTCCTCCCTCTCTGGAAATGAAACCTATGGGCAAACTAATGCAGTCAGTCCAACTTGGCAACTGCGCAAAGGTTCAAATGTGGTCTCGCGTGTTCAGACGCATGTGAGCGGCCGGTGCGGCCCGGGCGGCAGTTCGGCCCTGATCGCGTCGCCGGGCCTCACCTCTCCGCCCCTGACGACGATGCCCATCACGCCGGCCTTGCGGACGAGGTTGCCGTCCCCGTCGGGGTCCAGCACCGCCTTCATCAGGCCCTTTCTGAAGCGGTCGATCTGAACGCAGGGATTGCGCAGGCCCGTGATCTCCACCAGGGCGGTACTGCCGATCAGCAACCGGGTCCCGGTGGGCAGGGAGAGAAGATCGATCCCGCGGGTGGTCACGTTCTCGCCCATCTGCCCGGCGCAGACGCTGAAGCCCGCCTCCTGCAGTTCGTCGAACAATTCGGCATGGATCAAGTGGACCTGGCGCAGGTTGGGCTGGCTCGGGTCCTTAGCCACTCGGGAGCGGTGCCTGACCGTCCGGCCCAGATGAGCGTCGCCCTCCACCCCCAGGCCGGCCAGGAGGCGGATGCTCTCCCGGTTGGGCTTGCTGAAGCCGTGTGTGGCGTTGCAGGACACGGCCGTGACGATTGCCGTCATGAGATCGGATTCTCCGGCGAGAGCTTCGAAGCGGTCGTGGGGAGGATTCACCGGGAAGCGTAGCGCTACAAGGGGGTAATCCGCGCCTGCTCATCTGATCCGTTGCCGACTTTCGCTTACGCCAGGGAGTAATGCGTCTGTAGCATATTGTCCTATTGGGCCTAATCCTTCAGCAAAATCGACGTCATGGCTTTGACCGTATAGGCTTTCCGAAGATTAGAAATCGCTGGTTGGACCTTCAGAGGATGGATCGAGGGAAGGGGCATGGAAACGGACATCGTCTCGGACCTCTCTTCTTTCCAGAACATGCGGGCGGAGTGGAATGAGCTTGCGAAAAACTTCGCTTCTCCGCTTCTGCGCCATGAATGGGTGACGGCCTGCATGGAGACCCTCTATCCCAAGGGGGCTTGGCCCGCGGTCCTCATCGTTCATTCAGGCGGAAGGCTTCGAGCGGCCGCACCCCTGATGTCCGTCCGCCGGATTATCCTGCGGGAACTGGAAACGCCCGGAAATGTCCTGCTGGAGCCCACGGGCTTCATCTACGACAGCGAGGAAGCGCTGATGACGCTGCTCGACGCCCTACGCGAAACACGGCGGTCGTTCCATCTGGCCCGGCTCGGCAGCAAGGCCAAGGAAATTCGGGCGCTCAAGCAGGCCCTGACGAAGGGCTGCCTTCGCCTGGAGAGGGACGGAGCAAGCAGCCTGCGCATTCCCCTCAAGCCGACCTGGAAGGAATTCGAGGCGTCGATCTCGTCCGGGCGCCGCAGCGACCTGAGGCGCTACCGGCGCCGGGCCGAGAGCCTGGGGGAGGTCACGTTCGAAGTCGTTCACCCGGACGTCCATAGCCTTGCCGGATCCATTGAGGACCTGCTTCGAATCGAGGCGTCCGGCTGGAAGGGGCAAAGCCGCACGGCCATTCTCTCGCAGCCGCGCATCCGAAACTTCTATGAGAGCTACGCCCGCGCCGCAGCCGAGCAGGGAATGCTGCGCTTCTTCTTCCTGAGGATCGACGGCAAGATCATCGCCGGGCGCATGGCCGTGGAGCACAGCCAGCGCCTGTGGGACCTGAGGATGGGCTATGACGAGAGCTCGTGCCGATGCGCTCCGGGCGTCCTCCTGACCCACGAGACGCTTCGCTATGCGGTCGAGCGTGGTCTTGAGGCTTACGAGTTCCTCGGGCGCGCGGAGGCCTGGGAGAGGCACTGGCCCTGCGAGGAGGAACACTACGTCTCGTTCAGGGCCTATCCCTACTCCCTCAAGGGGCAGTTCTCCTTCGTGCAGGACGGCTGCCGGGCTCTGTCGCGGAAGGCTGCCTCCACCGCGCAGGTAGGCCTCGACAGAGTGACCAAGAAGGCGGTGGCCCTGCCGGGCGCGACGCTCTACATTGAGGAGGCCCTTCCTCTCATCCACTAGATGGACGGGGGCCTGCAAGGCTCTAGAAGGCCACCAGGTCCACGCACTCGAAACCTCTCTCGCCCAGGCGCTGCGCCAGGATGCGGCGGTGGCATTGGGCGGGATCGCGCTCGAAGCAGAGAAGGCAGACCGGTTGCTCCTGCGCAAGAGCTTCCAGGTCCCGCAGGGCCTCCTCGGCAGGCCCGGTCGCCAGCACCTCGTCGCAGTAGATCCGGCGCATCAGATCGGCGTCGCCCGCCCGGGCCGCCTGGCGGCCCTCCTTCGGGGTGCCGAGGGCGATGAAGTGCCGGTAGCCGATCCCCTGCCCGGCCAGGGCATCGCGAAGCGCCGACTTGGAGAAGCCGCGCTTGCGCGACAGCGCCACGGCCCGCACGTCGGCCAGGGTCGCGACGCCCGCCTCCTTCAGGGTGGCGAGGAAGCGGTCCGCATCCACCCCCTCGTAGCCGATGGTGAAGACCTGCGGCTTTGCCATGCGGGCGGAACGCTCACATGGAAGGCTGCGGATGCTGCGGCGCTTGCGGCTGCGTGTAGGGTCGCAGGGCCTCCGGCGTCCGGAAGTCCCGCGGCACCTCGAAATCGCTCGCGGCCCCGCGCATCTGCTCGGCGGCGCGGGGGAAGCCGCTCCGGTCGGAATAGTCCTGCATCGGCGGCAGGGGCGTCGGGCTCTCGCCGCTCAGCACCCCAGCGCAGTACACGTCCAGGGCCGTCACGCCGGCCACCGCCGCCATGGCGATGCCCACATTGCCCTTCTTCGGGTTGTTGCCTTCCAGGCCCGTGGCCAGAGTGGCGAGATCGAGCCCGTCGCCGGCGACCCGCCCCCAGATCCAGGGGGTCGGATCCTTGGAGGCCAGGATGCCGATTCCGGTGGCGATCTCCCGCAGGCCGTAGGCGGCGATCAACCCCTCCTGCCCTTTCATCCCGAGCGAGCGGGCCAGCGCCCGCGGCGCCACCACTTCGGCGATGCCCAGCGCGATGGAGAACCATCCCAGGCCCCGCGCCAGGGTGTCGGTGGCCGTATCCGCATGGCCGCGGCGGCGCGTCTTTTCGGTTTCGTAGCGCATTACATCCCTCAGGGTTTGAGAACGACCTTGATGCAGCCGTCCTGCTTGTCGCGGAACACCTTGTACATGTCCGGTCCCTGGTCGAGCCCAACAGTGTGCGTGATGACGAAGGACGGGTCGATCTGGCCTTCTTCGATGCGCCGCAGGAGATCGTCCGTCCAGCGGTTCACATGGGTCTGCCCGGTGCGGACCGTGAGGCCCTTGTTCATGAGCGCGCCGAACGGGATCTTGTCCAGAAGCCCGCCGTAGACGCCCGGAATCGACAGGATGCCCGCGGGGCGGCACACATAGATCATCTCGCGCAGCACGTGCGGCCGGTCGGTTTCCAGCATGGTGGCCTGCTTGACCCGGTCGTACATGGAATCGATGGTGGCGGTGGCGTGGGCCTCCATGCCGACCGCGTCGATGCACTTCTCCGGGCCCTTGCCGTTGGTGAGCTCGTTCAGGCGCTCCACGACGCTCTCTTCATCGAAGTTGATCGCGATCGCGCCTCCGGCCCGCGCCATGTCGAGGCGCTCCGGGACCCGGTCGATGACGACCACCTGCCTGGCGCCGAGCAGGACGGCGCTGCGGATCGCCATCTGGCCGACGGGGCCTGCGCCCCAGACCGCCACCGTATCGGTCGGCTGGATGTCGCACGCGACCGCCGCCTGCCACCCAGTGGGGAAGATGTCGCCGAGAAACAGCACCTGCTCGTCGCTGAGCCCGTTGGGAACCTTGATGTGCGTCTTGTCCGCGAAGGGAATGCGCACGTACTCCGCCTGGCCGCCCGGATAGCCGCCGGTGAGATGCGTGTAGCCGAAGAGGCCCGCGGTGGTGTGGCCGAAGGCCTTGGCGGCGATATGGCCGTTCCGGTTCGTCCGCTCGCAGACGGAGAAGTTGCCGCGCTTGCACTGGTCGCACTCGCCGCAGATGATTGTGAACGGAGCCACCACCCGGTCCCCGACCTTCAGGGCACCCTTGGCCTCGGCTCCCACCTCGACCACCTCGCCCATGAACTCGTGGCCCATGATGTCGCCCTTTTTCATGCCGGGCATGAAATGGTCGTACAGGTGGAGGTCGGAGCCGCAGATGGCGCAGCTCGTCACCTTGATGATCGCGTCGCGGGGATGTTCGATTTCCGGATCGGGAACGGAGTCGCAACGGATGTCGGTGGTGCCGTGCCAGACAAGAGCCTTCATCGAAATCTCCCTCTCCATGCGTGCAAAAGGCCAAGCTTCGCCGCTCGACCCCGCGTCACAGGAAAGACTTCTTGAAGGGCGGTTCCGTTCCCTTAAGCCCCGCAAAAATCAGGCGGCCACCCCCTGGAGGGAGGGCCTAGATATGCGCCGGCAGGCTGCGGATGAGTTCGGCAAGGGCCGGCTCCAGCACCTGGTGGGCGGCCTCTTCCACCTCGAACCACTGGGCGTCGCGCTGCCCCTTCTCGCGCCAGGACCGGAGCTGCTTGGACACCTCGAGCGGGTAGACGTTGACCCGGCACAGGTCGAAATGCGCCGCGCGCCGCTTCCAGTAATTGTAATGGCCCAGCGGCTTGTCGTCGACCTCGCCCTTGACGCCGGCCTCCTCCCTCGCCTCCAGGGCGGCGGCCTTGTGGGGCTTCTTGCCCTTGATCGGCCAGCCCTTCGGGATGAGCCAGCGCTTGGTCTCCCGCGAGGTGACGAGAAGCACCTCCACCCTGCCGTTCTTGATGCGGAAGGGGAGCGCGGCAACCTGGCTGAGTTCGTCTTTGAGGGCCTGGGACATTCTCGAAGGGGATATTCCTAGGGTGGCACCCCGTTATATAGTTGATTTGAGCCGGCTAATAAAGCATCAATTCAAAAGGTTTCAAAGCGTTCGCCCCTCTTTGTAGCAAGATCGGATGAACACCTGATAACGAACAGCCGAGCTTTTTGATCCGGAGGAAAATCCCACCCCATGACAGCCGACGGTCTCGACATCCGATTTGCCGCCGCCTGCGCCATCGCCAGGGAGGCGGGCGTGCTGGCGCGCAAGCGCTTCCTGGAGCGGCCCCGCTCCCAACGCCCCGACTTCAAGGGGCCGCAGGACTTCCTGACCGTCACCGACGCCGAGGTGGAGGAGCTGATCCGCCGCCGCCTGGGCGAACTCTTTCCGAACGATTCCTTCTTCGGGGAGGAAGGCGGCGGCTCCTTCGAGCGCGACGTGTGGGTGGTCGATCCCATCGACGGCACGGCGAACTTCGCCCGCGGAATCCCGCATTTCGCCATCTCCATCGCGTTCGCCCGCGACAACCGCGCCGAGATCGGCGTGATCTACGACGTCATGCACGCGGAGCTCTACACGGCCCTGCGCGGCCACGGCGCGATCCTCAACGGGGAGCCGATCCGGGTGAGCGGCCTTGCCGACATGCGGCAGGCGACCGTGGAGGCAGGCTGGTCGCCGCGCCTGCCGCCCGAGCCCTATGTGACCGTCGTCGGGAACCTGAAGACCACCGGCGCCAACGTCCGGCGCGCCGGGTCGGGGACCCTGGCCCTCGCCCATGTGGCGGACGGGCGCATCGACGCCTATTGCGAGCTCCACATCAACTCCTGGGACGCCCTCGCGGGCCTGCTGATCATCGAGGAGGCCGGGGGCTGGACCAACAACTTCCTGGCGGGGGACGGGATGCGGTCAGGGAACCCGATCCTCGCCTGCACCCCCGAACTCGCGGATGCCCTCATGGCCGCGACGGGGATCTCGAAGGAGCCCTGAGGGAGCAGGCCCGCCCGCGGGCGGGCTTGTCATTCGCCTCGGGGCGGGAGACAAAAAAGCACGGGCCGAAGGCCCTTGACCGGCGGGCTCAATGGGGGGAGCTTAGCCGGCCAATCAAAACAGAACAACGTTTAGGTAAACGGGAGGAATCCATGAACACCAGAAAGACCTTCGTCTCGGCGACCATGCTGGCGGGCGCCATGACGGCCCTGTCCTTCCTGTCGGCCGGGGCCGCCCAGGCCCAGGGCGCGCTCGTCATGTACTGCGCCGTGCAGGAGGAATGGTGCCGCGCCATGGTGGGCGCCTTCGAGCGCGAGACCGGCATCAAGGTCTCCATGACCCGCAAGAGCTCCGGCGAGATCTTCGCCCAGGTGAAGGCCGAAGCCCAGAATCCCCGGGCGGACATCTGGTGGGGCGGCACAGGCGATCCGCACATGCAGGCGGCGGAAGAGGGGCTCACCATCGAGTACAAGTCGCCCAGGATGGGCGAGCTGCAGGACTGGGCCGTGCGCCAGTGGGAGCAGTCGAAGAACCGCACCGTCGGCATCTATTCCGGTGCCCTGGGCTTCGGCTACAACACGGATCTGGTGAAGTCGAAGGGCCTGCCGGAGCCCAAATGCTGGGCCGACCTCCTCGACGCGAAGCTGAAGGACGAGGTTCAGGTGGCTGATCCGAACTCCTCGGGCACCGCCTACACGCTGCTGGCCACCATCGTGCAGCTCATGGGCGAGCAGAAGGGCTTCGACTACCTCAAGAGCCTGCACAAGAACGTCAACCAGTACACGAAGTCCGGCGCGGCTCCCGCCAAGGCCATGGCCATCGGCGAGACTACGGTGGGCATCACCTTCATGCACGACATCGTCACCATGGTGGTGGACAAGGCCCCCATCAAGGTGGTGGCTCCCTGCGAGGGGACTGGCTACGAGATCGGCTCCATGTCGATCATCAAGGGCGCCAAGAACCTCGACAGCGCCAAGAAGTTCTACGACTGGGCCCTGAGCGCGGATGCCCAGAAGCTCGGCGCGGAAGCCAAGTCCTACCAGGTGCCCTCCAACAAGAGCACGCCGGTTCCGCCCCAAGCGCCGAAGCTCAGCGACATCAAGCTGATCAACTTCGACTTTGCGAAATACGGCTCCTCGGAGGAGCGCAAGCGCCTGCTGTCCAAGTGGGACAACGAGGTGAAGAACCTGCCGAAATAGTCGGCGCCTCACAGCTTCCGGCGAGGCCAACAACGCCTCGCCGGGCGTCATCGTCACCTGAACGCCTTCGAGCCGGATTCCGCCCTTGGAGTCCGGTTCCTCCTCACGCGGGAACAGACATGTCACGGGCAACCCTTGGCTGGATCGTTCTGGGCTGGGCCGGGTTTGTCCTTCTGCCCTGGTACGGCTTCGAACGCGCAGCGTCCCCCACCCTCACCGATTATGTGGTCGGCGGATCGGCCCTGATCCACGGGCTTAAAGGAGCCTGGTGGCTCCTGCCGATCCTGGCGCCGCTTCTCATGGCGCTGCGCCCCGCCCTGTCGTCCTCGCGAGGTTTCGACAGCCCGTGGCTGATCGGCGCGGGCGTGCTCGGCCTGGGGCTCATCATCCTTCAGGGCTTCACCATCGGCCTCAACGGCTGGGGGCTGGATGCCCTGGCGGGCCTGTTCGGGGCTCCGGGCCCGAGCCAGGCGGGGATGGGCTTGGGAGCGGCGCTCACCTCCGCGGCCTTCCTGATCATCCTCTGCCATGGCCTTGCGGCCCGGGGCTGGTGCCGGGGCGACGCCTTCGTGACCTCGTCCATCGGCGCGGTGATCGCGCTCATCGCCGTGTTCGTGTTCTTTCCGGTCACTACCATTCTCGCCAGCGCCTTTGCCGACAACAACGGCAACTTCGCTCCCGCCGAGTTCATGACCAAGTTCATGGACCGGTCGATCTGGGGGCTTGACTGCCTGACCGGCAGCCTGCGCTGCGGCGTCGCCTGGAACACCTTGTTCCTGGGCCTCCTCGTGGGCGTCGGCACCACGGCCTTGGGGCTTGCCTTCGCGCTCATCGCCACCCGCACCGCCTTCCGGTACAAGAAGCTTCTTCGCGTGATGAGCGTTCTGCCCATCATCACCCCGCCCTTCGTGATCGGCCTGGCGCTCATCCTGCTGTTCGGCCGGTCCGGGGCCCTGTCGGCCGGGCTGTGGGAATGGTTCGGGATCCCGCGCACCCGCTGGATCTACGGCCTGCCGGGGGTCCTGATCGCCCAGCTCCTGGCCTTCACGCCCATCGCCTTCCTGGTTCTCATCGGCGTGGTGCAGGGCATCAGCCCCACTCTGGAGGAGGCCTCCCAGACCCTGCGCGCCAAGAGCTGGACCACCTTCTACACGGTGACCCTGCCGCTCATGCGTCCGGGCCTCGCCAACGCCTTCCTGCTCGGCTTCGTGGAAAGCCTTGCGGATTTCGGCAACCCGCTGGTGCTCGGCGGCAATTACGAGGTGCTGTCCACCAAGATCTTCTTCGCCGTGGTGGGCGCGCAGCAGGATCAGGGGCGAGCCGCCGTGCTCTCCATCATCCTGCTCGCCTTCACGCTCGGGGCCTTCTGGCTCCAGCATGCCTGGCTCGGCAAGAAGGTCTACACCACGGTGACCGGCAAGGGCGATGCGGGCATCCCCCTGCCCCTGCCGCGCCGGGTGGCGCTCGCCTCCTACCTCACGGCGATCCCGTGGGCGCTGTTCACCGTGGCCGTCTACGCCATCATCGTGGTCGGCGCCTTCGTGCGGGCCATGGGGCGCGACTACACGCCGACCCTCGACCACTTCCTCACCGCCTTCCGGATCGAGCAGACGAGCCGCGGCTTCTACTTCTCCGGCTCGGCGTGGGATTCCTTCCTGGCCACCCTGAAGGTGGCGGCGCTCGCCGCGCCGCTCACCGCGGCGGTCGGCCTGCTGACCGCCTACCTTCTCACCCGCCAGCGCTTCTCCGGGCAGCGGGCCTTCGAGTTCGGAACGCTCCTGAGCTTCGCCATCCCGGGCACCGTGGTGGGCGTGTCCTACATCCTGGCCTTCAACGTGCCGCCCATCGAGATCACCGGCACGGGCTTCATCCTGGTGATGTGCTTCGTGTTCCGCAACATGCCGGTGGGCGTGCGCTCCGGCATCGCCACCTTGAGCCAGATCGACAAGAGCCTGGACGAGGCCTCCCTGACCCTCGGGGCCCGCTCGTTTACCACCATGCGCCGGGTGGTGCTGCCGCTCCTGCGCCCCGCCATCGTCGCCTCGCTGGTCTATTCCTTCGTGCGCGCCATGACGGCGGTCAGCGCCGTGATCTTTCTCGTCACCGCCGAGTACAACATGGCCACGACCTACATCGTCGGCCGCGTCGAGGCGGGCGAGTTCGGCCTCGCCATCGCCTATTCCACCGTGCTGATCCTGGTCATGCTGGTCGCCATCGTGGCGATCCAGCTCGCCGTGGGCGAGCGGCGTCTCGGACGCCGCTCAGCCGCCAGCGCGTCCGCCCCTCCCGTTGCCGTTCAAGCGATCCCATGAGCACGATGACCGCCATCAGCCCCCTGCCCCGCGCCCATGAGGCAAAGACCGCGTCCAAAACGACCACGTCCAAGAAACAGGCCGCCTCGGTCGAGTTCCGCAACGTGACGAAGCGCTACGGCAACGTCACCGCCGTGGACGACGTGTCCTTCACCATCGAGGCGGGCCAGCTCGTGACCCTGCTGGGCCCCTCCGGCTGCGGCAAGACCACGACCCTTCGCATGATCGCAGGGCTCGAAATGGCGAGCGCGGGCCGGATCCTCATCGGCGGGCGGGACGTGACCAATCTCTCGGCAGCGGACCGGGACGTGAGCATGGTGTTCCAGTCCTATGCGCTCTTCCCGCACATGTCGGTGCTGGAGAACGTGTCCTACGGGCCCAGCGTGCAGGGCGTCCCGAAAAAGGACGCCCATGCCATGGCCATGGAGAAGCTCTCCCTGGTCGGCCTGTCGGGCCTGGAGAAGCGCGCCCCGTCGGAGCTCTCCGGCGGCCAGCAGCAGCGCGTGGCGGTGGCCCGCGCCCTGGTGCTGGAGCCGCAGGTCCTGCTCTTCGACGAGCCCCTCTCGAACCTCGACGCCAAGCTGCGCCGCCGGGTGCGTGACGACATCCGCGAGCTGCAGCAGAGCCTCAACCTCACCGTCGCCTATGTGACCCACGACCAGGAGGAGGCGCTCGCCGTGTCCGACCGGATCATCGTGATGTCCAATGCCCGCATCGCCCAGACCGGAGCGCCGCGCGAGCTCTACGAGGAGCCCGTCGACCTGTTCGTCGCCGACTTCATCGGCGACGCCAACATCATCGAGGGCGACGTGGTGGACGTGACCGGGCCTCAGGCCCATGTGCGGATCGGCGCCATGAGCCTCCACCTCCCGCACCGGGGCGTGGGCCGGGGCTCCGTCAAGCTCGCCGTGCGGCCGGATGCGATTCTGCTCGACGAGGCGTCCCCCCCGTCCGGCTCCATCGCCGGCACGGTGAAGAAGGCCTCCTATCTCGGGGCGCAGGTGGAGTACGACGTGGAGAGCCCCATCGGCGACCTGTTCGTGGTGCAGTACGGCCGCAAGGAGCCCATCGAGGCGGGCGCAGGGGTCTCGATCTCGTTCGCGACCCAGCGCGGCGTGGCGATCGTTCCCAGGGCCTGAGCCGCCCCCTACATCAGCCCTTCGTCGGGAATGCTCAGGACCGTTCCGCAGGCCTTGCAATGGACCGCATCCCTGTCATGGCGCTGCAGGGCGCAGACGGGGCAGGGATGGCGCACCTTGTTGGGCTGCAGCAGAATCTGCACGAGGCGCAGGAACAGGGTCACCCCGAAGATCATGATGATGACGGAGATCAGGTGCCCGAGGGTTCCCGTGAGCGTGATGTCGCCGAAGCCCGTGGTGGTGAGCGCCGCGATGGTGAAGTAGAGCGCGTCGATGTAGTTGCCGATCTTCGGGTTCGTCCAGCGCTGCGTCTCGTAGACGAAGCCGGTCATGATGAAGATGAAGACCGCAAGGTTGACCGAGGCGATGATCAGCTCCTCGTTGCGGCGAAAGAACAGGATGTCGGTGCGCAGGCGGGCGAGGAGCTGATAGGTGTGCAGGAGCCGCACGGTGCGCAGGATGCGGATGAAGCCGATCCCCTCCCCGACGATGGGGGCCAGGAAGGACACGATGGCGGCGGCGTCCGCCAGGGTGATCGGATGCACCAGATCCCTCCACGGGGTGCGGCTGATGGCGAGGCGGGACACGAAATCCGCCAGGACCACGAGGCCGACCGCCACGTCGATCCATTCCAGGGCCTGAGAGCGCGGCAGGAAGGATGAGACCACGATGAATAGGATGGTGGTGATGTCGAAGACCAGAAGAGCGTAGCGGAACCGGTGCGCCTTCTGGCTGTCGCCCTCGTAGAGATCTCTCAGCCTGTCGATCACCCCCATAGGGCTCCCTCGTCGGTCTTGCAGGGCAACGCTCGCGTCATAGCAGGGTAACGCCGGCAACGGTTTATCCTTCGCCGATTTATCTATAAGGCAGAGCTGGAATTCCAACGGGCAGCCCCCGAACCCCAGCGGCGGCGCCCCTTCGCAACGACAAGCTCCGAGACGACCCCGATGCTCAAAGCCCTGATTTTCGACATGGACGGCACCCTGGTGCACAGCGACCCCGTTCACCTGGAGGCTTTCGCGGAAGTTCTGCAGCCTGAGGGGGTGGCGATCAGCGAGGAGTTCTACCGCGCCTCGATCATCGGCCGCACCAACGAGGCCATCTTCGCCGACCTCCTGCCCCACCTGGACCTCAAGGGACAGGAGGCCTGTGCGGACCTGAAGGAGGCCACCTTCCGGCGCCTGAGCACGAATCTCAAGCCCCTGGACGGGCTGCTCAATCTGTTCGGCTGGGCCGAGAGGCACGGCGTCAAGATCGCCCTCGTAACCAACGCCCCGCTTCTCAACGCGACCCATATGCTCGACGTGCTGGGGATCGCCGAGCGCTTCGATGTCAAGATCACCATCGACCAGGTCGAGCGGGGCAAGCCCGATCCCCTGCCCTATCTCACGGCCCTGGAGCGGCTGAACCTGGCGCCCGAGGAGGCCATCGCCTTCGAGGACTCGCCCTCCGGGATGCGGGCCGCCAAGGGCGCGGGCCTCTTCTCCTTCGGCGTGCTCACGGGCCTCAGCGCGGAGGAAATGCGGGAGATCGGAGCCGACGCGACCATCGACACCTTCCACGACCCTGCCCTGTGGGACGTTCTGGAGCGCCGCATCGCCGCCTGAACCCTGCCGCTTCAGGCGGCGTCCGACCTTTTCAGATGCAGGGCCAGGTCGCCGGCGTCGCCCTCGTCGAAGCGCCGCCGCGCCTCCAGGATCTCGTCCCGGTTCCGGATGGCCCATTCGCCCAGGCCCCGCACGATGGTCAGCAGGGAGCATCCCAGCTCCGTGAGCCTGTACTCCACCCGGGGCGGAACCGTGGGGTAGACGGTGCGGGTCACGAGCCCGTCCCGCTCCAGCCCGCGCAGGGTCAGGGTGAGCATGCGCTGAGAGATCCCGCCGACGATCCGGCGCAGCTCGTTGAATCGTTTCGGCCCGCTGCCGAGCTGCACGACGATCTGGACGCTCCACTTGTCGCCGACCCGGGACAGGATTTCGGTCACCGTGCGGCAATCGGTGGGCACATGAATGTGACCCGGTAACATGAAAGTGCCTCCTTGCGCGCGGCTCACAGAGTTACTTAATGAGCCTAGGTTACAAAGCAGAACTTAGTGACTGTTCGCGCCCTTTGCAAATCAGGAGAGACCATGACCCTCAAGCTTCACACGATCATCGCCAGCACGCGCCCCGGCCGCGCCGGGCCCGCCATCGCCAGGTGGTTCCATGGCCAGGTGGCGGAACACCGGCGATTCGAGCCGGTTCTGGTGGACCTCGCCGACTTCAAGCTGCCGCTCTATGACGAGCCGGCTCACCCGATCCTTCAGAAATCCGAGCACCAGCACACCAGGAACTGGAGCGCCAGCGTGGCGGCCGCCGACGCCTATGTGTTCGTCACGCCGGAGTACAACTACAATCCCCCGCCCTCTCTCGTGAACGCCCTGAACTTCGTCTACAAGGAGTGGAACTACAAGCCGGTCGGGTTCGTCAGCTATGGGGGCGTATCGGGCGGCCTGCGCTCGGTCCAGATGGCGAAGCAGCTTGTCACCACCTTGAAGATGATGCCCATGTCGGAAGGCGTTCCGATTCCGAACTTCGGGCAGTTCCTGGATGCGGACAAGACGTTCCGGCCCAACGATCTGATCAAGGCTTCGGTGGAGCCCATGCTGAACGAACTCTACCGCTGGGCGGAAGCCCTGAAGCCGATGCGCCGCTGACGCTCGGGGCTGGGACGGGCGCGCCGCATGCCGCGGCGCGTCGCCCATCAGCCTCTCCGGGACAGGACAATCATGACGCCCGATGATTTTCGACGGCTTGCCCTCGCTCTGCCGGAGGCAAGCGAAAGCGCCCACATGAACCACCCGGATTTCCGCGTGAACCGCAAGGTCTTCGCGACGCTCAGGCCCGACGGGCAGCGGGCCGTCGTCAAGCTCACCCCCGAGGATCAGGGGATGCGCGTGGAGGCGGAGCCTGAGGTCTTTTCTCCGGTATCCGGCTCATGGGGCCGCAAGGGCTGGACCGAGATCAAGCTCGCCTCCAGCGATGAGCCGACGCTGAAAAGCGCCTTGCTCGCGGCCTGGCGGACAGTGGCGCCCAAGCGGCTTTCCTCACAGGCATAGGGAGGGCGGCTGGAGCATCGCCGCCCTTGCGAAGCAGGAGCCAGGCTCAGACCCGCCCGGCCAGGGCATCCTCGTAGAGTTTGCGCGCGCTCTCGCGGGTGATCGGCACCGGGTTGCCGCCGGCGGTCGGGTCCTCGGGGGCCATGGCGGACATCTCGTCGAAGCGGCCCGCGTCGATCTTCAGCCCCTCCAGGGTATGCGGCACGCCGAGATCCCGGCGCAGGGTCAGGACCCAATCGAGGAAGGCCTGGAACGAGGCTTCAAGGCCGAGATAGGCCGCAAGCCGCTCGATCTTTCCTTCGATCGCCTGGCGGTTATAGACCAGCACGTAGGGCATGAAGACCGCGTTGGTCAGGCCGTGATGGGTGTCGTAGAGCGCGCCTGCGGGATGGGAGAGCGCATGGATCGCGCCGAGCCCCTTCTGGAACGCGGTGGCCCCCATGGCGGCGGCCGACATCATGTTGGCGCGGGCCTCGATGTCCTTTCCATTCTGATAGGCGCGCGGCAGGTATTCCTTCACCAGGCGGATGCCCTCCACGGCGATGCCGTCGGCCATGGGGTGATAGCCCGGCGCGCAATAGGCCTCGATGCAATGAGCAAGGGCGTCGAGCCCGGTGCCCGCCGTGATGTGGGGCGGCATCCCGACCGTGAGCTCCGGATCGCAGATCACGATCTTGGGCATCATGAGCGGATGGAAGATCACCTTCTTGGTATGGGTGGCCTCCTGGGTGATGACGCCCGCGCGTCCCACCTCCGAGCCGGTGCCTGCCGTGGTCGGCACGGCGATGATCGGCAGGATGCCCTTGGGGTCGGCGCGGGTCCACCAGTCGCCCACATCCTCGAAATCCCACATGGGCCGGGTCTGGCCCGCCATGAAGGCGATGACCTTGCCCGCATCGAGCCCCGAGCCGCCGCCGAAGGCGACCACACCGTCATGGCCGCCCGCCTTTAGGGCTTCGAGGCCACGATAGACGTTGGTCTCGACCGGGTTCGGCTTGATGTCGGAGAAGATCGCAGCCTTCAGGCCCGCTCCGGTCAGCTGATCGAGGGCGGCCCGGGTCATGGGCTGGGTGGCGAGGAACGGATCGGTCACGATGAGCGGGGCCGACATGCCCACCGAGCGGCAGGCCTCGGCCAGCTCCGCGATGCGGCCTGCGCCGAAGCGGACGGGGGTGGGGTAGTTCCAGTTGGAGCGGGGAGAAGCGGTCATCGGTCAACTCAAAGCGCGTGGCGCAGGTGGTAGGATTTGGGACGGGTGAGGGATTCGTAGGCCAGCCGCGACAGGCTCGCGCCGCGGCCCGTATCCTTCACGCCGGTCCAGGCGAGAGCGGGATCGAGGTAGTCGCAGCGGTTCATGAACACGGTGCCGGTCTCGAGCTGTTCGCCGATGGCTTCCGCCGCATCCACGTCGGAGGTCCAGATCGCGGCGGAGAGGCCGTAGGGCGAATCGTTCATGAGGCGGATCGCCTCCCCGTCGCCCGCCACCTTCATGATGCCGACCGTGGGGCCGAAGCTCTCCTCGCGCATGACGCTCATGGAATGATCCACATTCGTGAGCACCTGCGGCGCCAGATAGGCCGTGTCGCCCGTATCCGCCGCAAAGCGACTCGTGTCGATATGGGCCCTTGCGCCCTTCGCCACGGCTTCCGCGTTCTGCTGGCGCACCAGGTCGACGAAGCGCCTGTGAGCCATGGGTCCAAGGGTCGTCGCCTCGTCGAGCGGGTTGCCGAGCACATATTTGTTCACGAGACTTACCGCGCCTTCCACGAAGCGGTCGTAGTGCTTCTCGTGCACGTAGATGCGCTCGATGCCGCAGCAGCACTGGCCGGAATTGAAGAACGCCCCGTCCACCAGGTTTTCGATGGCGTGATCGATATTGGCGTCCTCGCGCACATAGGCCGGGTCCTTGCCGCCGAGTTCGAGGCCAAGCGACGTGAAGGTCCCTGCCGCCGCGCGCTCGATGGAACGGCCGGCGGACACGGAGCCGGTGAAATTGCAATGGTCCACGAGGCCTGCGCCCAGAATGCGGCTCGTCTGGTCGTGGCTGAGATGCATGTTCTGGAACAGGCCCCGGGGCATTCCGGCTCGGTCCATGGCGGTCTGGAAGCGCTCGCCGGCGAGCACCGTCTGCGAGGCGTGCTTGAGCAGCACCGCATTGCCGGCCACCAGGGCCGGCACGATGGTATTGATGGCCGTGAGATAGGGATAGTTCCAGGGCGCGACCACGAGCACGAGGCCCACCGGCTCGCGCTTGATCATGCGGCGGAAGCCCGGCTTCGCGTCCTCGGCCGGAATGGGCTTCAGGCTCTCCTCGGCGATGCGGATCATGTAGCGCGCGCGCTCCTCGACCCCGCGGAACTCGCCGCCGTAGCGCACCGGACGCCCCATCTGCTGGGCGATTTCCGGCACCACCTCCTGGTTCATGGCGAGCAGGGCGTCGAGGAAGGCCGACACCTTTTCGGCTCTCTCGGACAGGGGCGTCTGGCGCCACTCCTTCTGGGCCTCTCGCGCCGCCTGGACGGCCGCGTCGATGGCGGCCTCGGACATGATCGGGCGGCGGACGAGTTCGCGTCCGTCGATGGGGGAAATGCAAACGATATCGGTGTCAGCCATGGTGATGTTCGAAAGACCATGATCCCCGGATCATGGTCTTCTCCTCTCGTATCTCGAAAACTCTTTAAATGATCTCGAAGTAGCGGGCGAGCTGCCAGTCGGTGATGGCCTTGCGGGCCTCCCTCTCCTCCCATTCGCGCGTTGCGGCGTAATGGTCAACAAAGGTATCGCCGAAAAGCTGGCGCGCAGGCTGCGACCCTTTCAGCCGCCCGGCGGCCTCGCCCAAGGAGCGCGGCAGGGCCCGCTCCCTGGGGTGCTCCACCGCATAGGCGTTGCCCTGGATCGGCTCACCCGGCTCGATCCGGCTCTCGATGCCCCAGAGGCCGGAGCCGATGGCGGCGGCGAGCGCGATATAGGGGTTGATGTCGGCGGCGGCGACCCGGTATTCCACCCGCTGCGATTTCTCCGAGCCCGGGATGACGCGAAGCGCCGTGGTGCGGTTTTCCACGCCCCAGGCCGAGTCGGTGGGGGCCCAGTAGCCGGGGATGAGCCGGGTGTAGCTGTTCACCGTGCAGGCCACCATGGCGAGGAGTTCCGGCATCAGCTGCTGCTGCCCGCCCACGAACCAGCGCATGGTCTCCGACATGCCGTGCTTGCCTTCGGGATCGTAGAACGCGCCCCTGCCGGTTTTGGCATCGCGCAGGGAGGCGTGCAGGTGGCCGGACTGGCCGGGCCAGTCGCGCGACCACTTGGCCATGAAGGTGGCCATCCAGCCCCGGCGCTGCGCCAGGATCTTGGTATAGGTCTTGAACAGCGCCGCCTTGTCGGCCGCCCTCAGGGCGTCGTCGACGCGGATTGCGGCCTCCAGCACCCCGGGGCCGGTCTCCGTGTGCAGGCCCTCGATCTCGAAATCCATCCTGTTGGCGAGGTCGAGTAGCTCATGGTAGAAATCCGCGTGCACGCCCGAGCGCAGCACGGAATAGCCGAAGAAGCCCGGCGTGATGTTTTTCAGGTCGCGGTAGCTCTTCTCCCGCACGGAATGCGGCGTTTCCTCGAACAGGAAGAACTCGAACTCGGCCGCGGCGGACACGGCAAAGCCCATGTCGTCCGCCTTCTTCAGGACCCGCCTCAGGACGCCGCGCGGGCAGGCCGCCTCCGCATAGCCGTCGAACTCGGAGAGGAAGAACGGCAGGTCGTTCTCGAAGGGGATGAGACGCATGGTCTCGGGCAGAACCCGCGCGCTGGCGTCCGGGTAGGCGGTGTGCCAGCCGGTGAGCGTCGTGTTGTCGTAGAGCTGATCGTTGGAATCCCAGCCCAGCACCACGTCGCAGAAGCCGAAGCCCTTTTCCAGGGCGGATTCGAACTTGTCGCGGGCCATGTACTTGCCGCGCATGATGCCGTCCACGTCCACGAGGCCGATCTTCACGAAAGGAAGGTCGCGGCTGCGCACATATTCCGCGGCATCGGCGGCGTTCTTGATCTTGGGAGCGTTCATGCTCGAAACCCCAGCGAAAAAAGAAAGGTGGGAGCGCCCGCGGATCGGGCGCTCCCGGCTACCGTCAGTAGGACTTGTATTCGCTCTGTCCCTTGGTGAGCGCGAACTCCTCCTCGGGCGAGAGGATCAGCTTGTGGCGACCGACCACCAGGAAGTAGGCCATCATCACCGCATAGTAGACGGCGACGCCGATCACGCCAGCCCGGAATACAGCATCTGTCAGTTGGAAGACGAGCGTCACCGCCGCGATGACCATGCAGATCACCGCGCCGGCCGTGCCGAAGGGGCTGACATAGGGCCTGTGCAGATGGGGGAACTTCTTCTTGAGGACGATGTAGGACATGCCCTGCATGAAGTAGGCGAGCATCGCGCCCGCGACTGCCATGTTGAGCAGCGTACCACCGATCACGGCCGCTCCGGCCTCGGCGCCGACCGAGAACCAGATGACGAACATCACCAGAAGGCCGAGAGCCGCTCCCGCGATCAGCGCCACATGCGGCGTCTTGCGCTCGCCGTGGGTCACGGAGAGGAAGCTCGGGAAATACCCTGCCCGCGAGAGCGAGTAGATCTGCCGCCCGAAGGCGAAGATGATGGTGTGGAACGAGGCGATGAGCCCGATCACCGCGACGGCGGCCAGGATCTTCGCGATATCCGTGCCGAACAGGGTGCGGAAGCCGTCGAGCAGCGGCTCGCCCGATTTCCCCAAGCCTACTGCGCCCGGTGCGATGCCCGTGTTCAGGAAGAGCACGAGGAACGCGGATGCGATGAGCGTCAGGATGCCGGCGATGATGCCTTTGGGCATGTCACGCTGCGGATCATGCGATTCCTCCGCCGCGAGCGGCAGTTGCTCGATGGCCAGGAACAGCCACACCGCGAAGGGAAGCGACGCCAGGATGCTGCTGACGCCCATCGGGAGGAAGGGTCCGTTGCCGTTCGGCAGTTCCGCGCCATCCGGCCCGATATTGAGCGCCCAGCGGGAGAAATCGAATTGCCCGGAGAACAGGACCGACAGGTAGAAGGCGGCGAGAACCGCCAGGGCCATCAGCGTGACCGTCACGGTGACCCTGAACGAGAGCTCGACGCCAATGATGTTCAATCCGACGAACAGGGCGTAGAACAGCACCCAGTAGACGGGCTGGAAGGCCGGCGAGGTCTCGAAGATCGTGCCCAGATACGAACTGATGAAGAACACGATCACGGCAGGGGTCAGCACGAACTCGATGTTCTCGGCGATGCCGGTGATGTAGCCGGCCCAGGGGCCCATGGAGGTGCGGGCGAACGAATAGGCCCCGCCCGTATGCGGCAGCGCGGGCGACATTTCGGCGAGCGAGAAGGTCAGGCCCAGATACATGATGGCGATGATGATGGTGGCGAAGAACATGGCCCCGAAGCCGTTGGCAAGGCCCAGGTTCCAGCCCGAGTAATGACCCGAGATCACCGCGCCGACGCCCAGCGCCCACAGCGACCACACCCGGGCGTGGCGCTTGAGGCGGCGCGCCTCGAAATAGCTCTCGTCCACCGTGGTGTAGGTGATGCCGGCCGCATTCTGCGCCCCGGCTGGCGGGGCATGAGCCCCGGAACTTCCTTGTCCGACCGACATGAATCTTCCTCCAAGAATGGTCTGTCCTTCGGGTCAGGGCGCCCCTTGCGCCATGCCCGTCATCAGAGCGTCCGCGCCCCCTCCCTCAAAAGCGGCGCGAGACGGTGGGCCCACGACGCCTGTCCCTCTTCCGTGCGGATCAGGTCGTTGCGGATTTCGATCATCAGCGGCGCGAGGCCGCGTCGCTCGGCGTGACGCTCAAGGGTGTGGAACACCCGGTCCGCCGGAGAATAGGGTTCGTTGATGCCGACGGTCAGGGACGGATCGCCCGCAAGCCCGGCCTCGACGCTGCGGGCAAGGCGCTCGTCCCGGTCGAAGATGAGGCCGATCTGCCAGGGCCGCGGCACGTCCCGGTAGACCGGCGTGAAGGAATGGATGGAGACCACGGCCTTGGTCCGTCCTGCCGCGACGCGGGGCTCGATGAAGCGGTCCACGGCCCCGTGGAAGGCATCGTAGACCTCCCGGACCCGATAGGCGCGCTCGTCGGGATCGAGGTTCTGGTTGGCCGGAATCACGGTGCGCTCGCTCAGGGTCCAGATGGAATCCGGCGCGGACGGTTCCCGGTTGAGGTCGAGGACGAGGCGCGACACCGTCGCATGGACCAGGGGCGCATCGAGAAGGCGCGACAGGGCCTTTGCCACCCCGAGGGCTCCCGGATCCCAGGCGATGTGGCTCTCCAGCTCCGCAGGGCCCAGGCCCAGGGTGCCGTAACGGGCCGGAAGATGGTTGGACGCGTGCTCGCAGACGAGGAGGATGGGCGAGCGCCCCTCCGGGTTCTCCACAAGGGCTACCGGCTCCGCCCCTGGGGGGGCGGGTTCCACACCGGTGGCCATCCGGCTCGCATGCGTCATGCAGCCCTCCTGGCCTGCTGTCGCAGGCATGAGCCTGCGGGAGCAGGCTGATATCGCGTTTGAACGCCTGATACGTTTCTTTTTGTTTTTTCTCGTTCTGGAATTTCTGATACAGCTTTCAGGTGCCGTCAAGGAGGGGTGTGAAACAATCCAACATGCATGACGCCAAGAGCCTGCCCGCTCCCGATCCCGCCAGCCTCGCCGAGCGCATCCGCCACGAGATGGATTCCTTCACGCCGAGCGAGAAGCGCGCCGCGCACGTGCTCCTGAGCCATTATCCCTTTGCGGGTCTCGATACGGTGGCGGAATTCGCCACCCGCGCGGGCATCTCCGCTCCGTCCGCGCTGCGTTTCGTGACCCGGCTGGGCTTCAGCGGCTTTCCGGATTTCCAGCGGCACCTGCGGGAGGAGCTGGAGGCCCAGCTCCTGTCGCCCCTCGCTAAGGCAGGCCCCTCCGACCGGGGACAGGGCGCGCCGGCGCTCGCCTCCTTCGCGGAAGCGGTGATCGGCAACCTGCGGGCCACGGTGGAGAACATCGCTCCGGCCGAGTTCGAGGCGGTGGTCGCCCTTCTGGGCGATCAGCGCCGCCACATCCACTTCACGGGCGGACGCTTCACGGGCGCCGTCGCGCGCTACGCGGAGAGCCATTTCCGCATCGTGCGCAACAACGTGGATTTCATCGAGGGCCAGCCTGCCCTGTGGCGCGACCGGATGATCGAGATCGGCAGGAAGGACGTGATCGTCGCCTTCGACATCCGCCGCTACCAGGAGGATGTGATCGCCCTGGCTGAGACGGCGGCCAAACAGGGCGCGACGGTGGTTCTCCTGACGGATCCCTGGCTCTCCCCCATCGCCCGCGTCGCCCGCCACGTGCTGCCGGCCCACATCGCCGCCCCGTCGAACTGGGATTCCTCGGCGGGCCTGCTGCTGCTGGTGGAGGCCCTCATCGCGGCCGTGACCAAGCGCCTGTGGGAGACCGCCAAGCCGCGCATGGAAGCCGTCGAGCGGCTGCGGACCGGCAAGCCCTAGGGAATCGTGCGCAAAAGCGGCCCGGTTTTGCGGGGACACGATGCGGTACAAAAAACGGGCTTGAGCGTCCGACGCTCTAAGGCCTGTCCCGTTGCAGCAACGCCACCGCCACGGGCAGGACGAGGCCGATCCCCAGGAAGCGGACCAGGTGGTGGATGCCCACATAAAGCGGGTCGAGGCCCAGGACCAGGGCGAGCACGGTCATGGCCTCCAGGCCGCCCGGCGCGAAGGCCACGAGGCTGTTGGCGAAGCTGACGTCTGCAACCCAGGCCGCAAGGGCCGCGAACAGGGCTGCCACCGACATGCCGATGGCAAACGAGCCGACCGCGGCCGCCAGGGCCCGCCGGAAGGTCGAGCGTTCCATGTTGCGGAAGCGCTCGGCGATGAAGAGGCCGATCAGCACGAGGCCGCCCGTGGCGATGACGGGCGGGATCACCCCCGTGACCGTTTCGGTGGCATGGCTCACCGTGCTCACCAGTGTGGCTCCCAGCAGGATGGGCGCGGCCAGGCCGATCCGCTTGAGCGCGAGGCCCAGCGCGAGGCCGCCGAGGAGCGTGAAGGCCATGCCGCCGGGGCTCTCCACCGGCATTCCCTCTCCGATCAGGGCTCCCGTATGGCCCCCTCCCCCGGTGAGAACCACCACGCTCGGCAGAAGCGCGATGAGCACGAAGAGCCGGAAGTTCTGAACGATGGCGATGGAGGCCACATCGGCCTTCCGGTCGGCGGCGACCGCCAGAACCGTGGAGAGCGCGCCGGGGGTGGAGGCCAGCACCGCATCGGCCATGCGCCAGCCCGACAGGCGCACGAGCCCGAGGGCCGAGGCCGAGGAGATCGCCAGGACCCCGATGACCAGAAGCACCAGGCTTCCCGGATAGTGTCCCATGGCGGCGATGGCCGCGGGCGTCACGGTGGCCCCCATGGCGGCCCCCGAGATCAGCATCGCGGCATCGGCCAGCGGGCGCGGCAGGGTCACGCCCCATCCGGTCAGGCCCCAGAGGGCGGCCGCAACGGCGGAGCCCGACAGCCAGGCCGCCGGCACCCCGAGCCAGTGGAAGGCAAGGCCGCCGAGGCCGGCGACGAGGATCTGGGCGATGTGAGGCAGGATGGAGCGCATGACGGAAACGGGCATGGCCTTGGAGGTCAGGCCCGCTCCATGAACGCCGGCGGCGCTCCCGTCAATCGCCGCCCGCGCAGGCGGGCCATGCAAGGGGGGCCGTCTCAGCCCACCAGCCTTGGCAGGGCGGCGGCGATGCGGCTGACCGCTTCCTCCAGGTCCCCGGCCTTGCGGAGATAGCACAGGCGCAGATAGCCCTCGCCCGCCTCGCCGAAGGCGGAACCGGGGGCAAGGCCCACATTGGCCTCGTCGATGAGGCGGAAGGCGATGTCTCGGGAGCTGCTCGCGCCCTTGATCTTGAGGAAGGCGTAGAAGGCCCCGCTCGGCGGCGGCAGCTCCACGAGGCCCGTCCCTGCCAGGCGGCCCACGATCTCCCGCCCCGCCCCGGCCCGGGCGATCTGCTCGGCCACGAACGCCTCGCCTCCCTCCATGGCGGCGACGCCCCCACGCTGGATGAACACCGGCGTTCCCGAACTCTGGTACTGCACCAGGTTCTCGATGACCTGCCCCAGGGCGGGCGGGGCCTCGATCCAGCCGAGGCGCCAGCCGGTCATGGCCCAGTTCTTGGAGAAGGTCTGGACGAAGAGGATCCTGTCCTCCGGCTCCATCACGTCGCGGAAGGACGGGGTGCGGCCGTCCACGTTCAGGGCCGGATCATGGACGAAGCGGGCGTAGATCTCGTCGGCGACGATCCAGAGCCCGCGCCGGCGGGCGAGATCGAGGGCGGCGCGCAGATCCGCGTGGCTCGCGGTCCAGCCGGTGGGATTGGAGGGGGAGTTGACCACGAGGGCGCGGGTGCGCGGCGTGATCGCCTGCTCCAGGCGCTCCACGTCAAGCTGCCAGCCCCCCGCGTCGATGGTCATGGGAACGCCGACCGCGCGCGCGCCCGCCACCGTGATCGCGCCCACGAAATTGGGCCAGGCGGGAGTGGGGACGAGCACCTCGTCCCCCGGGCCCGAGATCATGCGGAAGACGATCTGCATGGCGGCCATGCCGCCGGACGTGACGAAGAAGCGCTCGGGGTCGAAGGCCCTGCGGTAGACCCTCTCGTGGTAGCGGGCGATGGCCTGGCGCAGGTCCGGGATGCCGCGCTGATAGGTGTAGAACGTCTCGCCCTCCTGGAGCGAGCGCGCCGCCGCCTCGCAGATGAAGGACGGCGTCGGCAGGTCGCCCTCGCCTACCCAGAGCGGGATGATGCCCGGACGGTTGCGCCCGTAGCTGAACACGTCGACGATTCCGCTGGTGGGAGCCTGCTCCGCCTCCGGCCGCAGATTGAACCTGGAGGGGGTCTGGACGGGCGCGTTCATCAAAGGGGCTCCTCGCGAAGGGCGCACAGGAATGACCCGTTCGCCCGCCCAAGGCAAGCCTTCGGAGGCATTCATGACAAGAAGCGAAGGAACCTATCGGATCCGGTGATGGATCAGGCAGTTCGCCCGGCCTTCATCAGGTCGCGGATTTCGGTGAGCAGCTTCACGTCTGCGGGAAACTCCGGCGGCTTGTCGGCCGTGCCGGTCTTGGCGTCCTCTTTCCGGCGCAGCCGGTTCATGCCCTTCACCAGCAGGAACAGGATCCAGGCGATGATGGCGAAGTTGATCGCCACCGTGATGAAGCTGCCCCAGGCCAGCACCGCGCCCTGGTTCCTGGCTTCCGCGAGCCCGGTCGCCGTCACGGCGCCGGACAGGGGCGTGAAGTAGTTCGAGAAGTCGAGGCCGCCGGTCGCAGCGCCGATGACCGGCATGAAGATGTCGCCGACCAGGGAATCCACGATCTTGCCGAAGGCCGCGCCGATGATGATGCCGATCGCCAGATCGACCACGTTGCCGCGCAGGGCGAACTGCTTGAACTCATTCCACATGACCGGACCTCCTTTGCCTGCAAAGCTTAAGGTGTCCAGCTTGAGAATGCCGTCAAGCCTCGCGGGCGGCGAGCAGGTTCTGGAGGTCCAGGCGGCGGGTGACCATCTGGAGCTCGCCCTCCGGCGTTCTCGGCCATTGGTCCTCGGGCCGGTCCACGTAGAGTTCGATGCCGTTGCCGTCCGGATCGGCGAGGTAGAGCGCCTCGCTCACCCCGTGATCGCTCGCCCCCTGCAGCGGGATGCCGGCCTGGATGAGCCGATGGAGCGCATCGGCCAGGGCCGCCCGGGTGGGGTAGAGGATCGCCACATGGTAGAGCCCCGTGCTGCCCGGAGGCGGCGGCGAGCCGCCCTGGCTCTCCCAGGTGTTCAGGCCAATGTGGTGATGATAGCCCCCCGCCGACACGAAGGCGGCCTGGCTGCCGTAGCGCTGCATCAGCTCGAAGCCGAGGACGCCGCAATAGAAGGCGAGCGCGCGCTCGAGATCGGCCACCTTCAGATGAACATGGCCGATTCGGACGCCCGGATGGATGGGGCGCGCCGCCGGTGCTCCGGCGGCGTCGTGGGCAGAAGGCTTGATCATCGGATGTCCCTCAGGCCGACCTAGGGGACAACGCGGGAGCGGCGTCCCTCGATCCGGTCCGCACCGCATAGGCGCCATTGCCGAGCAGGGCCTGCGCCACGAGGGCCGCGATCCAGAACGCCAGGAATTCCCAGCCGCCCTTGGGGTTGGAGAAGAAGAACCCGGCCGAGCCGTGAACGGTCACGATGGCGCCGACGAGGATCGGGATCAGGGCCAGGGCGGCCCAGCGGGCATGGAAGCCCAGGATCAGCGCGACGCCTCCGGCCACTTCGGCGGCGATGACCAGGTAGGCGAGAGCCGGAGGCAGGCCGAGGCTGCCGAAGAACTGCGCCGTGCCGGCAGGGGTGAAGACGAAGAGCTTGAGGCCGGCATGGGCGAGAAAAAGCGCGCCGAGGGTCACGCGCAGGACGAGAGCGGCATAGGGAGCAGTGCGGGTGTCGATCATGGGAGGGTATCCTTTCGCCCTCTCGTATGACCTCAAACCCTTGATATGATAATCGCCTCGGTGGAATATCAATTCACACCCCGGGAGTGAGATCGTCCCATGCTCGACCGCGTGACCGGCATGCAGGTCTTCGTCCGCGTCGCGACGCTCGGCAGCTTCTCGGCGGCGGCGCGGGCGCTCCATCTCTCCCAGACCATGGTGACAAAGCATGTCGCCGCCCTGGAGGACAGGCTTGGGGTCAAGCTGCTGCACCGCTCGACCCGCCGGCTGGTGCTGACGGAAGGCGGGCGCAGCTATCTCGCCGCCTGCGAGCGCATTCTCGCCGAAATCGAGGAGGCCGAGGCTTCCGCCAGCCTCGACCGGATCGAACCCCGGGGAACGCTGCAGCTCAACGTGCCCCTCACCTTCGGCCTCCGCCAGGTTGTCCCGGCGCTCACCGCCTTCAGCCGCCTCCACCCTGCCGTCGCGGTGGATCTGGGGCTTGCCGACCGCTACGTGGACCTCATCGAGGAAGGCTGGGACCTGGCGGTCCGGATCGGTCTGCTGAAGGATTCAAGCCTGGTCGCCCGGCGGCTCGCCCCCTGCCGCACCATCGTCTGCGCCGCGCCCTCCTACCTTGAGGCCCGCGGCGCGCCGCGCCGCCTGGAGGATCTTTCCGCCCATAACTGCCTCGGCTACACCCTGCCCAGCGCTATCGGGGCGGAACGCTGGGCCTTCGGGGCCAGGGGCGAGATCGTGGCCCCGGTGAGGGGAAACCTGCGCGCCAACAACGGCGACGCCCTGCTCGCCGCGGCCCTGGCCGGCCAGGGCCTGATCTATCAGCCGACCTTCATCGTCGGCGACTGCCTGCGGGAGGGAAGCCTCGTGCGGGTCCTGAGCGGTCAGCCCACCCTGGAACTCGGGGTTTACGCGGTCCTGCCCTCGGGCCGTCAGGCCCCCGCCAAGGTGCGCGCCTTCGTGGAGTTCCTGGCCCAGCGCTTCGCGCCGCACCCGGAATGGGACCGGGAGCTGTGACCACCCGGCAGTGGCGTTCTCCGGCCTGAGCCGCTAAACCTGTTCTCAGGTTGTCTCGCGGGAATCCCCTCCATGGTCGCCAGTTGGTCGGTTATCCTATCGGCTCTGGTCTATCTCTGCCTCCTGTTCGCCGTGGCCCATTGGGGCGACAACAGCGGCAGGCGCATCGTCCAGGGTCAGTGGCGCTCCACCATCGCGGCCCTGTCGCTTGCGGTCTATTGCACGTCCTGGACCTTCTTCGGCTCGGTGGGGCTCGCCAGTCATACCGGCCTCGACTTTCTCGGCATCTATATCGGGCCGATCCTGGTCATCGGCCTGGGCCATGTGCTCATCGCCCGGGTGGTTCGCGTCGCCAAGACCCAGAACATCTCCTCCATCGCCGACTTCGTGGCCGCCCGCTACGGCAAGAGCGAGCGGGTCGCCGCCATCGTGAGCCTGATCGCGCTGATCGGCTCCATTCCTTACATCGCCCTGCAGCTGAAGGCGGTCTCGTCCTCCCTCGACGTATTCCTGACGGCCGCCAGCGGAAGCGTCCTGCCGCGGATTCCCTTCATCGGCGATCTCGCGCTGACCGTGGCCCTGGTGCTCGCGGGCTTCGCCGTGGCGTTCGGCACGCGCCATACGGATGCGACCGAGCATCAGGACGGGCTCATGATGGCGATCTCCCTCGAGTCCGTCGTGAAGCTCATCGCCTTCCTGGTGGTCGGGGCCTACGTCACCTTCGTGATGTTCGACGGCTACGACGCCATCGTGGCGAAGCTGACCGCGCAGGGGGCCGGCTCCGGCCTGATCGAGAAGACCTCCGGATTCGGCAGCTATCTCACGCTCATCCTGCTCTCGAGCTGCGCGGCCCTGCTGCTGCCGCGCCAGTTCCACATGACCGTGGTGGAGAACCGCGCCATCGAGGACCTCAAGCGCGCCGCATGGCTGTTTCCGCTCTACCTGGTGCTCATCAACCTCTTCGTGGTTCCCATCGCGCTCGGCGGATTGGCCACCTTTCCGCAGGGCGCCATCGACCGGGACATGACCGTTCTGGCCCTGCCTCTGTTCGACGGGGCGGGCGCCATCGCCATCATGGCCTTTCTCGGCGGGTTCTCGGCGGCCACCGCCATGGTGATCGTGGATTCCGTCGCCGTGGCGGTGATGATCTCGAACCATCTCGTCATGCCTATCGTCCTGCGGCGGCGGGCCTTTGCGGGACTCGATCTCGGCGGCTTCGTGATCGCGGTGCGCCGGGTGTCCATCGTGGTGGTCATCCTGCTGGCCTATGTGTATTACCGCGCCTCCGGCGAGGCGGCGCTCGCCGCCATCGGTCTCCTGTCCTTTGCGGCCATCGCGCAGGTTGCGCCCGCCTTCCTGGGCGGGCTCTTCTGGTCGAGGGGAACGGCGCTCGGCGCGAGCGCCGGGCTCGTGGCCGGGTTCGTCACCTGGACCTATACCCTGCTTCTGCCCAGCCTCGTGCGGGATGGGATGTTCTGGTCGGAGGTGGTGGTCTCCGGACCCTTCGGCATCGCGGCCCTCAAGCCCACCGCCCTGTTCGGCGTCGAGCTGCCTCAACTGACCCACGGGGTGGCGTGGAGCCTGAGCCTCAACATCCTGTGCTATGTGGGCTTCTCCCTCCTGCGGCGGGCGACCTCCCTGGAGCAGATCCAGGCCAACATCTTCGTCGGAGAGAACCCGGTTTCGGCCGCCCCGAGCTTCCGCTTCTTCCGGGCCAGCGTGAGCGTGGACGAACTGCGCGCCACCGTGGCGCGCTATCTCGGCGACGAGCGCACCACGCGCTCCTTCGAAAGCTTCGCCCAGAGCCGGGGCCAGCACCTGGAGATGCGCGCCGAGGCCGACGTCCATCTCCTGCGCTATGCGGAGCACCTGCTGGCCTCGGCCATCGGCACGGCCTCGTCGCGGCTCGCCCTGTCGCTGCTCCTGCGGCGCCGCACGGTTTCCACCAAGGCGGCCCTCAAGCTGCTCGACGACGCCTCCGCGGCCATCCAGCACAGCCGCGACCTTCTCCAGCATGCCCTCAACTACGCCAAGCAGGGCATCACCGTGCTGGACCGCGACCTGCGCCTGCTCGCCTGGAACCAGGCCTTCATCGACCTCTACGACATGCCGCCCGGTTTCGTTCACGTGGGGATCGGCATGGACCGCATCGTGGAGTTCAACGCCGCGCGGGGCTCCTACGGCCCTGGTCCCGTAGACGAGCTCGTGGCCGCGCGCATCCATTCGTTCCGCCATGACGTGGAGCCCGTGCGCCTCAGGCTCTACCCGTCCGGCAAGGTCATCGAGATCCGCTCGAACCCCCTGCCCGACGGCGGCCACGTCACCACCTACACGGATGTCACCGACGCGGTTCTGGCCGAGGAGGAGAGCCGCCGCGCCAACGAGACCCTGGAGCAGCGCGTCCGGGAGCGCACGGAGGAGCTGACGCGCCTCAACGAGGCGCTCCGGAGCGCCAAGGCCGAGGCGGACGAGGCCAACATCTCCAAGACCCGCTTTCTCGCCGCCGCGTCCCACGACATCCTCCAGCCCCTCAACGCCGCCCGGCTCTACGCCACCTCCCTGGTGGACCGGGACCGGGAGGCGGGGGACTCGACGCTGGCCGAGAACATCGACGCCTCCCTCGACGCGGTGGAGGAAATCCTCACCGCGCTCCTCGACATCTCGCGCCTCGACACCGGGGCCATGAAGCCGCAATGGTCGAGCTTCCGCATCGACGAATTGTTCCGCCAGCTCGAGCGCGAGTTCGACCCGATCGCGCGCGCCAAGGGCCTCAAGCTCACCTTCGTGCCCTGCTCGCTCAGCATCCGGTCCGACCGGCGGCTGCTGCGGCGGCTGTTGCAGAACCTCATCTCTAACGCGGTGAAATACACGCCCTCCGGACGAGTGGTGGTCGGCACCAGGCGGCGCGGCCACCATCTTCTCCTGGAGGTGTGGGATACGGGCCTGGGCATTCCGCCCTCGAAGCAGCGCATCGTGTTCCGGGAATTCCAGCGCCTGGACCAGGGCATGAAGGCCGCCCGCGGCCTCGGGCTCGGCCTCTCCATCGTCGAGCGCATCGGCCGCGTGCTCAAGCATCCGGTGACGCTCACATCGGAGGTCGGACGGGGCTCCGTGTTCCGGGTCGAGGCGCCCGTGGTGGCGGCCCTGCCGGCCACGGCCGCGGCCCCCGAGCCGCCCCGCACCCCGGCGACGGCGCTCTCGGGCCTGCGCGTGCTCGTCATCGACAATGAGCCCGCCATTCTCGAAGGCATGCGCCTGCTGCTCTCGGGCTGGGCCTGCGAGGTCTGGACCGCGTCCGACCTGGAGACCGCCAATCAGGCCATCCGGGACCACCGGCTGCCCCCGGACGTGATCGTGGCGGATTACCACCTGGACGAGGGCGACGGGCTGGAGCTCATCAAGGCCCTGCGCTGGAAGACGCAGGTCGACACCCCCGCCATCCTGGTCACCGCCGACCGCACCCCGGCGGTGCGCGAAGCCGCCGCCTCCATGCACATCCATGTGCTGAACAAGCCTCTCAAGCCCGCAGCCCTGCGCGCCCTTCTCACCCAGTGGCGCGCCACCAAGGTGGCGGCGGAATAGCCGGCGGGAGGTCGAGCCTCACGGCGTCAGGGCATAATCGACCGCGGCGACGGCGTGGATCGTGGTGGTGTCGTAGAGGGGCACGGCGCTGTCCCGGTCGGACACGAGCAGCATGATCTCGGTGCAGCCGAGAATGATGGCCTGGGCGCCCCGCTCGATCAGGCGGGCCATGACGGCCCGATAGGCCTCCCGCGATTCAGGGCGGATCTCTCCGACGACCAGCTCCTTGTAGATGATCTCGTGAACGACGCGCCGGTCGTCTGCGTCCGGGATCATGACATCCAGGCCGTCATGATCCCGCAGGCGTCCCTTGTAGAAATCCTGCTCCATGGTGAAGGCGGTGCCGAGAAGGCCGATCCGCTCGAAGCCGGCCGCCTTGATCCGTTGCGCGGTCGGGTCGGCGATGTGGAGCAGCGGGATCTCCACCGCCGAGACCACCGCGTCGGCCAGGCGATGCATGGTGTTGGTGCAGAGCACCACGAAGTCCGCGCCGCCGCGCTCCAGGCGGATGGCCGCGTCCTTCATCTCATTCGCGAGCCTGTCCCATTCGCCCCTGTGCTGAAGCCGCTCGATCTCGCCGAAATCCACGGACCACATGAGGCTGCGCGCCGAATGCACGCCCCCGAGCCGCTTCTGCATCTCCTGATTGACGATGCGGTAATATTCGGCCGAGCTTTCCCAGCTCATCCCGGCGATGAGCCCGATGGTCTTGTGCTGCCGCATGGCTTGCCTCAGACGTCCGGCTTGAAGGGCGCGCGCCCGCTCGTCAGGGCGTCGTCGAGGAGATCGAGCCGGTCCTGGCCCCAGAAAACCTCGCCTTCGAGCACATAGGCCGGGGAGCCGAACACGCCGCCCCCCACCGCGTTCTCGAGGTTGAGCGCGTAGATCGCCTCCGTGGTGCTGCCGGTGGCGATGTCCATGAGCGTCGAGGAATCGAGGCCCGCCTGTTCGGCCAGCTCCGCCAGAACCAGCGGATCGCCCAGGTTCCGCTCCTCCTCCCAGAGGGCCGCGTAGGCGCGGCGCAGGAAGGCGTCCGGGCTCCGGCCGGACGCCCCGATGGCGATCACCATCCGGTCGGCCAGGTTCACGTCGAAGGGCCAGTGCTTGGGCTGAAGATTGAAGGACAGGCCCCGCTTCTCCCGCCAGCGCTGCAGCTCCACGAGGCGATAGCGCTGCCGGGCCGGGTGCCGCTGCGCCAGGGGCAGGCCGCCGGTCTCCGCAAACACCCGGCCGAGGAAAACCGGCTTGTAATTGACCTCGACCCCATGCCGCTCGACGATGTCCATGAACGGCCCGTGGCCGATATAGGCCCAGGGGCTCACGAGGGAGAAGTAATAGTCGATGACGCGGGGCATGGACCGGATTCCCTGATTCAGGATTGGGCGCAACCTTGGACCATCAGGCGGCGCTCTTCAATGTCTCTTCCGCCCTCAGAAAGGCCTCGACTTCCGGCGAGGCCTGCGGCGGCTCCGCCTCCAGGCCGATCTCTTCGAGCAGGCGGCTCATGGGAACGTAGCGCCTCTCGCGCCGGTCGTAGAGCCCGGCCCGGACCAGGGCGATGGCGTTGAGGACGGGCTTTCCGTCCCGGGCCTTCGACAGGAGCCGGTGCTCCATGACCACATGGCCCTCGGACCAGGTGAGGATGCGGGTCTCCAGGACGAAGGCCTGGAACAGCTTCATCTCGCGCCGGAACCGGATCTGCCCCGCGCTCACCACGGGCACCCAACCCCGTTTTACGATGGCGCGCCACAGGCCCGAGCGGATCATGATGTCGGCGCGGCCATGATCCATGAGGGTCCAGTAGCGGCCGTTGTTCATGTGCAGGGACGTGTCAACATCGGTGAGGAGCACCTGAAGATCAGGCCGCACTTTCAACACTCGCAGAGCTTTCGCGAGGTTCTTTCGTTGTACGAAACAGTTCGAAAACGAGAACGGGCCGCCTATGGGTTTTCCGGGCGTTGCGCCGTAGATCGCATAATCCCGCCTATAGGGGCCGTGGCCTGAAACAGGTAAAAGCCGTTGTACCGCACGCCAGCCTTTGCTCCTCTGTCGTGGAATCCGGGTGGCGCAGAATCGTGGGGTAGAAGGATACGTTCCAAGGTCCATGCCTCCGCGACAATGAGGCTTGGAACGGGATGGTCCTCAGGCACAGCGCAGAAGAGTTCGGCTCGTTCCTTGTTTCGAAAAAGCTTGTACGCGCACTCCCGCGTTGCTTGCTGGGCTGGTGCCGTTTTGTCAATCAGCGTCATGGCGCTCCCCTATAGATCGCGTGCGCCGACCTGCATTGAGGAACCCGATGATTTGTTGATTCTGCCGTCGTTCCAAGCGCACAACTACACCGATTCACATTCGGAGCGTCTTGTCTGTCGGGAATCCTACAGAGCGAAAAATATTCCTCCTGCGCGCCCGTCATGTTGATCAGATGGCTGCGACAAACCGTAGATATGAGCAGTCGATGAACCTACCTTGGTGCTGTTACCACGACGACCGAGCATTCAGGGGTGCCCTCTCCCCGGTAGCTGTGCGGCGCACCCGAGTCGAAGTACATGGCATCCCCATCCTCCAAAATGATCTCATCCCCAGCAATGCCGACAGCAAGCTTTCCCTTGAGCACGTAGATCAGTTCCGCTCCAGCGTGCTGGTGTGGCTCGGATGGCTGCGATTGCGTGGGAAACACGGCATAGAATGCCTGTAGTTTGCGGTCGGTGACTGGAAAGTCGAGGCTCTCAAAGAAGTAAGATGGGATGGCCTCCCCCGCCCGATCCGGCAAGCGTAGCCGATCCTTCTTCCGGACGACTGCAATCGTTGGCCGCTCCGACGCCTCAACAAAGAAGTGCTCAAGCCCGACGCCGAACACCATGGCAATGCGTAACAGCGTCGGCAGCGTTGGAAAAAGCTGACCGCGCTCGATCTTTGAGAGCATGGCCGGTGAGAGCCCGGTGTGCTCTCCAAGCTGCACAAGGCCGAGCTTCTTCTTCAAGCGGAGCGTGCGGATTTTTGGGCCGATTCGGTACTGCTCCAGCCCAGCGGTGAGGGTGTCCGACAGCATTACGGCACTCGGTTTTCATCAGGATCAAGTGAATATCCCACTGTTCTACCATAAAGAAAACAACTGTTCTCCACACGAGAAAGTGAGTGCAACGAAAACAGGCCTCACGCATAGTCAAACCGTGAGAGCCAGCGTGGTGGTCTCACCGGTCGCTGGAAGGCACAGGGCAGACCCACGCACAGGAGCACGAGCGATGAATTTCGAAACAGCTAATGCTCTAGTGGGAGCCATGTTGCCATGATTGCACACACATCTGTTCAGCCTTACTGCGTTATCATCGAGGATCAGGCTCTCATTGCCATGTCCTTAGAGGCTTATTTTGAGGATGTGGGCTTTGCGGTGCATACCTTGACCTCAATTGCACAAGCCCAAGCATGGCTGAAGGACAACACACCCGAACTTGCCATCTTGGATTTCATGCTCAGGGATGGCCCTGCAACACAGCTTGCGGGCGAGCTTCATCGTCGCGGCGTCCCGTTCATCGTCTACTCGGGATATGCCCGGCATCTTGGGGTACCATCCCAACTCCAAGAGGTCCCGTGGCTTGAAAAGCCCACCCGCCGTGAAGACTTGTTGAACGCGCTTGTTGAATTAGCGCCCAAGAGCACATCCATCGCTGCTCGAAATCGTTGGCCATCGACACAGAACTGGCC